>Ga0255755_1000072_pt1 | contig 96598 bp, 83 predicted proteins | sample 011ome_18_FD_179955 | JGI IMG/M metagenome (GOLD analysis project Ga0255755, IMG submission 179955) | Coastal salt marsh microbial communities from the Groves Creek Marsh, Skidaway Island, Georgia - 011501BT metaG (version 2) | ecosystem: Environmental > Aquatic > Marine > Intertidal zone > Salt... | reverse complement strand
TTGAGCTTGCGAAAGAGAAAGGCGCCGCGCCGATTATGGATGAAATTTTTGAGGTAACCGGAGAAATGTTAAGGCTGCGGCCTGAGATGGTGTCCGATGGCATAAAACTTGGTGATAAATTACCCGGGCGTGTCTTGCATGCAAAGTATTCCCGCTATATGCAGAAAATTGGCTCAGAAAACCCTGAGCTGATCGCTGACCTTGCGTCATCAGGCTGCCGATTTACACATCATAGCTCGATCGCGCCAACCGGCACCATTAGTCTGTCACTCGCCAATAATGCAAGCAATGGGATCGAGCCCAGCTTTGCCCACCATTACTCGCGCAACGTCATACGAGAAGGTAAGAAGTCGAAAGAGAAAGTTGATGTCTACTCTTTTGAACTTTTGGCCTATCGAGCAATGGTTAATCCAGCAGCGGCGCCCTATTCCGATGATCCAGCTGCAAAATTACCGGATTACTTCATTACCGCCGATGACATATCGCCCATTCAGCATGTTGATATTCAAGCAGCAGCGCAAAAGTGGATTGACTCGAGCATCTCGAAAACTGCCAATGTACCCACTGAATATCCTTTCGAGACTTTTAAGGATATTTATCTTTATGCATATGAACAGGGGCTCAAAGGCTGCACCACTTTCCGCTTTAACCCCGAGGCGTTCCAGGGTGTTTTAGTCAAAGAACAGGATCTTGAGAACACGACCTATCAGTTCGAACTCGAAGATGGAGAAGTGGTCGAGCTCAAAGGCAATGAAGAAATCGAGTATGACGGTGAGATTCATTCAGCTGCCAACTTATTTGATGCTATGAAAGAAGGCTATTACGGAAAGTTTTAACCCAACAAAATAAAGGCTTCAAAGCAAATTAGACTATTAGTGGGCGCGCACTGCCCAATGACTATTTAGCTGTGCACGCGCACGAGCAAACCGAGGATTCTCATGGCTGTAAAAATCGCTAAAAACATCGTAGGCTTTTCAATCAAGAAAAAAGATGCTCCAAAGGCTCCGACCCAGGCAGAACCTGAGATGATGCATGAAGAGCTTCAGCGTCCTGATGAACTCAAGGGATATACCTATAAAATCAAAACGCCGCTTTCCGACCATGCAATGTATATAACTATCAATAATTTAGTGTTAAATATTGATACCGAACATGAGCAAGAATACCCTTTTGAGATCTTCATTAACTCGAAAAACATGGACCAATTTCAATGGATTTTGGCATTAACGAGGGTAATCTCGGCGGTCTTTCGTAAAGGCGGAGACGCAACCTTCTTAGTTGAAGAGCTCAAACAAGTCTTCGATCCACAAGGTGGCTACTTCAAAAAAGGCGGCCGATTCATGCCATCCTTGGTTGCAGAAATTGGTGATGTACTCGATCGCCATATGCGCAGAATCGGACTTATTAAAGATACCGCCCTATCATCAGAACACGTCGCCATGATCAATGAGAAAAGGGCTCAAGCAGAGGGTCAGAATCAAGAACCAGATTCTACCGAGCAGTACCCGCCAGGCGCGCAACTTTGCCAAAAGTGCCTAACGACTGCAATGGTCATGATGGATGGTTGCATGACGTGCTTGGCGTGCGGCGATTCAAAATGCGGCTGAGCTAAGCCGACAACGAGACATGGAGACCTACCTTAATCAACTGCGCCAAGTTATGGAGCACGGTACACGTACCGATGACAGAACAGGCGTAGGCACTATCGCCTACTTTGGCCTTCAAGCGCGGTACGACCTGAAACTTGGGTTTCCAGCGGTCACCACAAAGAAATTGGCCTTCAAAGTCATGGCCTCTGAATTACTTTGGTTTATCTCTGGATCAAGCAATATCCAAGATTTAAAGCGAATTTACCCCAGTAATAAAATTTGGGATGCCAATTACGCGGATTACTTAAAGCGACTCAATCTTGATGCCAATGACGGCGACATGGGGCGGGTTTATGGTAGCCAATGGCGATTCTGGCGAACCCCATCAGGCGACACGGTTGATCAACTTGCCGAAGCCATCAATCTGATTAAGCACAACCCAGACTCTCGGCGCATCTTGGTCAACGCTTGGAATCCTGGTGAGATTGATCCGAAACAAGTTGCCCTGCCGCCCTGCCATAATTTTTTTCAGTTTTTTGTAGCGGACGGCACGCTATCTCTCCAGATGTACCAGCGCTCTGCCGACATGTTTTTAGGTGTACCCTTTAACATTGCCTCCTATGCGTTGCTCTTACATATAGTCGCCAAGGTCACAGGACTTGTGGCTGGCGAGTTCATTCACTCAATTGGCAATGCCCATATCTACCTAGACTGCATAGAACAAGTCAAGCAACAACTCGAGCGAGCGCCACTGCCGCTTCCCACGCTTGAAATCAAAGATCGAGGCCAGGTAACCATTGACGATTTTGAGTTAGCCGACTTCGCACTCGTCGATTACCACAGTCATTCGGCAATTAAAGCAAAAATGGCCGTCTGACCGCGCATCAACGATCCCAGTTAGAGCAAACTAGCATTTCTTTGCAGCCATTAAAGCGCCCTTGCTAACGCCTTGCTGGTTTACGCATTCAAAGTTCGCTAGACCTGATATTTGGCTTTCCATTCCTCATATGTCATGCCATAAACCCGCTGTCTGGCAGCTTCATAATCGATGGAGATTCCTTTATCCTCTGCTGCAGCGACATACCACTTGCTCAAGCAGTTCCTGCAAAAGCCTGCCAGATTCATCAAATCAATATTCTGGACATCTTTACGCTCATCTAGATGCGATAATAAGCGCCTAAAGGCGGCGGCTTCGATTTCGATTTGTGATTGCTCATTCATAGATCATCCTTACAACATGCAAAATAGGAGTATTACCCAAGCATGGCGGAATTTAAACTCGGACAGCGCTGGGTCAGTCGAAGTGAACCAGAATTGGGCCTCGGAGAAATCATCGAAATCGCCGACAGGCGGGTCTCATGCGCCTTTCGGGCAGCCGACACCGTCAGGCTGTATGCCGCTGCCGATGCTCCTCTGGTCCGTGTTCAATTTAGCCCCGGAGACCAGATCCAAACACATGACGGCGAAAGTTTGACCGTCAGCGCACTCACCGAAAACAACGGCTTAATATTTTATCAAGCCGCAGCAGAGGGCCCTCAGAAAACGCTCTGCGAGACAGAATTGAGCGCCAAACTACAGTTCAGCCAGCCCCAAGATCGACTCTTTTTGAACCAGCTCGATAGCAACGATGCCTTCAATTTGCGATATCTCAGCTTAAAGGCCCAGGCAGCACTCGATCGCCAACCCTTTCGTGGACTACTTGGACCACGAACCGCATTACTCCCGCATCAGTTATTCGTCGCCCAGCAGGTTGCTGAGAACGCCACCTTACGAGCGCTACTGGCTGATGAAGTCGGACTAGGCAAGACCATAGAAGCTGGGTTGATCCTAAGCAAAATGCTTCATACCGGGCGTGGCGAGCGTGTTCTGATATTAGTGCCTGAAACCCTCAAAATTCAGTGGCTCGTTGAGATGGTTCGACGTTTTAATCTGGAATTCACCCTCTTAGATGAAGCCCAGTGTGTAGCGCTCGAGAGTCAGCATACTGCCCAACAACCTGATAAAGATTTATCTCCTGAAATGGTCTTCGCACCAGAGGCTGCGACTGCTCCCAACCCTTTTGAGTCTCAACAATTATTTATCGCTGATTTTGGGCTTTTTACCCATAACCCCATCAGAATAGAACAAGCGCTCGCAGCTCATTGGGACATGTTAATCGTTGATGAGGCGCATCATTTGAAATGGGGGGTTGACCACGTGAGCCCTGAATACCGCATTGCCGAGCGCTTGGCCAAACGAGCAAAAGGGCTTTTATTGCTGTCGGCCACACCCGAACAATTTGGTCAAGAAGGACATTTCGCGCGCTTGCGTCTGATAGATCCGGATCGCTACCCCAGCCTAGAAGCCTACCAAAGTGAGCAAGCAGCTTATCAAGCTTTAGCGGCCTTAATCACAACCTGGCAAGCTGGTGATGAAGGTCATGAAGCTGCGCGCTCAGCCTTGCTCGAACAACTGGGGCAGAGTGAGCCGATCAGCGATACGGACATGCGAAATAAATTATTAGATCAGTTTGGACCCGGCTTCACACTCTATCGCAATCGTCGACAAGCGGTGGTGACCCAACCCCAGAGACGCATTGAACCCGTTTATCTGACCAAAGCAACCAAGCGGTCAGAGATTGAAACCCCAGCAGAGGATCAGCGATCCATACAACTCAAGCTACAGTGGCTTGGTGCCCTGCTAGCCAGCAGCTCAGAAAAATACTTAGTCATTTGTCGTGAAGCTGCCCTTGCGATCGCCATTGAAAAGCGCCTGCGCTTGGATTTTGGGGTCAAAAGTAGTTGTTTTCACGAAGGTCTCGATCTTATAGCCCGTGATCGCGCTGCAGCGTTTTTCAGCGACCCAGAATATGGGGCTCAGGTGCTTATCTGCTCAGAAATCGGCTCGGAGGGCCGAAATTTTCAGTTCGCCCATCATTTGGTTATGTTCGACCTCCCTGAAAGCGGCGACTTAATCGAGCAGCGAATAGGACGCTTAGACCGAATAGGGCAAACCGGCGTCGTCACCATCCATATCCCCCTGCTGCAAGACACTGCTGATCAGGTTCGGTTTCACTGGTATCACGAAGGTCTAGATTTGTTTGCGCGCCCAAACCCGGCCGCGGCAGAGATAGAGCGGCGTTGGCGGTCTAAATTTTTTGAGGTCATGGCGACCCCTGATTATGAGACATTCGTAGCAGAGAGCCGCAATGCCGTCTTAGATCTCGAGCAAACTTTAGAGGCCGGAAGAGACCGACTCCTTGAAATGGCGAGCTTTGATCGAAAGACGGGAGAGCAGCTTAAGGAGGCCGTGAGTAATGCAGCCATGTCGCAGAGTCTCGTTGAGTACTTGTCAGCTTCTTTTAACTATTTTGGACTGGCAGACGAACCGCTCACAGACGACATTCACCTCGTTAAACCCACCGCCGAATTACAGTCACACAATTTAGCCGCTCACGACAATATGCGTTATCTCCAATATCCTGAGCTGCCTGAATCCGGCGTCGCTTACACGTTTCGACGGGAAACAGCGCTCATTCACGAAGACGTTCAATTTATCACTTGGGAGCACCCCTTGGTATCCCAGGCCCTTGACAGAGTGCTTTCAGAGCAACTTGGAAATGCTGCCGTTACCCTCATAAAGCGACCTGCCTTTCCATCCGGAACGCTTTTACTGGAGGCTTTGTTTCGAGCAGATTGTACTGCGCCCCGTTGGCTGGGACTGCAACAACACATCCAACATCCTCTACTACGTCTCGTTATTGGCCCTGATCTGCAGGATTTAACCGAAGCATTGCCTTTTCACACGTTCACAGACGCAATTCCTGCAAAACCAGATCCAATCGCACGATTAATTGGTCTAAAAAGGTCAAATATACAGGCCATGCTTCGCCGAGCGACCGAGCTTGCTACTCAGCAGGTAGAAACCGACCGCGAACTCGCTATCGCTGACTATACGGCCCAGACCCTTGCTCGCCACGACCGATTACAGGATCTATCGGCTCGGAATCCCAACCTTTCGACATCTAACGCTGCGCTGGTTCTGACTGAACAACGAACGGGCCTCACATATCTTGGTGAACTTAACCCGAGGCTAGATGCCGTTAGAGTCATTATCACAGTGTGACTGGGGATTGGCTTTCATGCAGTAATTGCCGCCAAAGCACGGCTTGTCGCTGCCAAGTATAACGCTCGACGAGCATGCTCGGATTCTCGGGTGCGTCTGTAACAAGCAGTTCAGCTGCCTCCTCCGGCGATTGGTAGCGACTGGTGGCTGGCACATATTCTGGGTAGACCAAAGCATCAGGCACCACGGGAGTACAACCTTCGGCCATTGCCTCTTGCACCGCTAATCCTTGAAACTCATGATGCGCCGTTGAAAGTACATAACGACTTTTTCCCAATAGCTCGAAGTATTTACGCCGATCTTCGATAAATCCAACATGGCCAAGCAGGCCATGGCTCCGAAGCAATTTGATGGATGCTGACATAGCCTCTGGTACGACCCTAAACTGTTGCCCCAAAAGATGGAAAGGGCCCGAACCCCCTCGGTCAACGTAGGCCGCCACAATGGCATACAACTGCTCGGGCCCTTTGTCATGCTCCCAGCGATGATTCCAAATGACCCCACGACGAGCGTTTCTAGGGATTTGGGGCGATTTGGTCGACTCTGCCAAAGGTACTGGCAATACTTTTGTCGATGAACGCACTTGATCGAAAAAGCCTTTAGGAACAGCGTCCGGCATTCGGGCCAATAACGCCCTGGCGCCTGAAAAAAAAGTATCTTGATTAAAGACAGAATTAAAGACCACGCGATCGGCCGCAAGCGCCGTATAAATGCTGGTAATTTGCGCCGCGATACGGTGGGCATCCGGCTCTTGAGCCGGAAAAGCAAATTGGTTTTCATGGAAGTAAACCAGACTGGGGATCGAGTTGTAACTGGGCACCAACCCCTTAAGCGTCGCAAGATCGGTCATCGAGGTTGCCAAGATCAAATCTGGCTTTGGTCGCTTTTCTGCGTTGAGCAAACTCGACAGTTGAAGCGCGTTGCCCCTGACTCGCCAATTAAAATATCTAGGCGCCATGGTCCAGGTTGTAAATTCAAAATCTGGCAACCCCTGCACCAACTGCGTCCGCCAGTAACGATGAGAGACCGCATCATAAGGGGACAGCAAATCAACACGCACGTAGACATAATCCTTAGGAAGCCTACTCAGCATTCTATGATCACAGCCTTAGAGACGCTAGCGCCGGCCCGCCCTCCTGGTCTTGCAGATTCTAAGTTGTACCCGCGGAAGTAGCTTAGGTTCCCGCAAGATCGCGCACAGCTCGGCGATGGCATGGTATTCTTGTAACTCAGTCACAGGGAGTATAGATATGACGAAAATCGTCATTATAGGCGGCGGTCAAGCCGCGGGACAGGCAGTTGCCAGCCTTCGGCAGGAAGGATTTGAAGGTGCAATCGATCTTATCGGCGCGGAGCCTACCCTACCCTATCAACGTCCACCGTTGTCCAAACAGTACTTATCAGGGGCAATGCCTGCCGATAAGCTTCTTGTGAGACCAGAAAAATTCTATGAAGATCGAAGCATCACAACACATCTTAATACCCAGGTTTTGAGCATTGAGCCCAGTGAGCATACTGTGACCACCGAAAGCGGCCAGTTCAGCTACGACAAATTGCTCATCGCAACTGGCAGTGAGCCTCGGCGACTGTCGATCCCCGGCAGTGAATTGGCCGGGATTCATTATCTTAGAACCATGAAGGATGTCGATGATATTCGCGATCAGATGCAAAGCGCTAAACGGCTTTGTATTGTCGGCGGCGGCTACATAGGACTTGAGGTTGCCTCAGTAGCGGCGACCTCAGGATTATCCGTTGACGTTCTTGAAATGGAATCTCGGATCCTACAGCGGGTCACCACACCCTTCATGAGTGACTTCTATCATCAATTGCATACTGCACGCGGGGTCAACATCCACACCGAAACCGCCTGCAGCGGTTTTAAAGGCGATCAGGGAAAGGTCAGTCACGTAATTTGCGGGGAGAAAGAACTCGAGGCAGACCTTGTCATTGTTGGTATTGGTATTATTCCGAACACTGAACTCGCAGCCGCTGCTGGTATCGCCTGTGACAATGGTATTTTAGTGGATGATCACTGTCAGACATCCGACCCTGACATTTTTGCCGCCGGTGACTGCACCAATCACCCCAATGCCATCCTAGACCGCCGCCTCCGCTTAGAGTCAGTACCTAACGCGATGGAGCAAGCGAGGACAGCCGCCAGCAACATGCTTGGTGGAGACAAAACCTACGCAGCTGTCCCCTGGTTTTGGTCTGATCAGTATGAATTAAAATTGCAGATGCTCGGGTTCTCCCAAGACGGCAATAGCTCGGTTTTACGAGGCGACCCAGAGGCCCTGCAATTCGCACAATTTTATCTTGCGGACGGAAAAATTGTCGCTGTCGATGCGGTGAACAGCCCTAAAGAATTCATGGTTGCTAAACAACTCTACGGTGTCGAAGTCACGCCCGAAGACCTTGAAAACCCTGAAATCGATTTAAAAACATTGATTCCAAAACCCTAGCCCGCAAGATTCATTCAGTGTAACCCTGTGCGGGATGAGTGCTATGACTATACTTTTGCGCAGAACTATCGAATAATCGATCCCGTCAATTTTAACGAGCCTTTGGAGTAAAGCATGCCCAGCGTAAAGTTTATTGAGCACAACGGCACCGAACATGTCATTGATGGCAACAACGGTGATAGTTTGATGGTTATTGCGACCAGCAATCTTGTTCCGGGGATTGATGCGGACTGTGGCGGCGAATGCTCCTGCGCTACCTGTCACATATTGGTTGATGACGCCTGGGTGGGTAAGCTCGCGCCTGCCACCGAAACCGAAGAATCCATGTTAGACCTAAATCCCGATCGAGAACCAAATTCGCGATTGAGCTGCCAAATTCCTATGAGTGATGAACTCGATGGTATCGTCGTAAACCTGCCAGAGTTTCAATATTAACGCGTAAGATGTGAATACTCAGGCTTTTGCTCTCTCGCTTGGCCTGCTAAGGTTTAACCTGTTATCTTTGTTGCGATGATCAGGAAGGCGCCATAGGGGAAATGGAACCAACCTAGTATATCAATCATTTACTGAAACAAGATCTTAAGGGGACATCGATGAGTGAAGCCATTTTAACCAATCCTTCTGCATTGACAGATCCATGGTCGGTACCACTTTCTGAGCTGGATCCTAGCCAACCGGCGGTATTTCAAACCGATCGTCAGTTCGAGATTTTTGATCGACTTCGGCGTGAAGATCCGGTTCATTATCATGAGCAAGGTTTATTTGGCCCCTATTGGTCAATCACCAAGTTCAACGACATTATGACCATTGATAAGGATCATAAACGTTTCTCTTCCGATGCAGGGATTACGTTAAACGAACGTCAGGCAGACTTCACAACACCTAACTTCATCTCAATGGACCCGCCTAAACATGACGTCCAGCGCAAGGCTGTGACCGGCGTTGTCGCCCCCATGAATCTTGCAAAAATGGAGCCCATCATTCGCCAGAGAGCGGCAAATATCCTCGATAGCTTGCCGATTGGCGAGCGATTTAATTGGGTTGACGCGGTATCCGTCGAACTCACGACTCAAATGTTAGCCACGCTGTTTGATTTCCCGTTCGAGGACCGCCGAAAGCTAACCTATTGGTCGGATATGGCAACCAGCAGCGAACTTGCTGGCGGACCGACACCTGAAGCCGATCGACGAGCTGCCCTCCTCGAGTGTCTCGAATATTTTCAAAGACTTTGGGTTGCTCGAGAAGGGGTTGCGCCCGAGGTAGGCATCGACCTCATTTCGATGATGGCGAATAATCCCGATACCCAAAATATGGACCCTATGGAGTATCTTGGAAACCTGATACTACTCATCGTCGGAGGCAACGATACCACTCGAAACTCGATCACTGGTGGCGTGCTCTTTTTAAATCAAAACCCAGATCAATACGCCAAATTAAAAGCAGACCCTAGTCTTATCACCAGTATGGTGCCAGAAATTATTCGCTATCAGACGCCGCTTACCTACATGCGTCGAACAGCCCTGGAGGATGTTGAATTATCAGGCAAAACCATCAAGAAGGGTGACAAGCTGGCAATGTGGTATATCTCTGGCAATCGAGATGAAGAGGTGATCGAGCGGCCCAATGATTTTATCATTGATCGAGCTAACCCACGGCATCATTTATCGTTTGGCTTTGGTATTCATCGGTGCATGGGCAATCGTTTAGCTGAAATGCAATTACGGCTACTCTGGGAAGAAATTCTTACCCGGTTTGATTATATCGAGGTGGTCGGTGAGCCCGAGCGAGTGCAGTCGAGCTTTGTTCGCGGGTATTCAGACTTGCCGGTTATTTTGCACGCAAAATAAGACGGTTGCCTCCTGAAGTGATTCACAGATGCGCGCTTTAGGAGGCTTGGGAGCCACCCCCCTTTAATCCTTCGTTCGGCAGAACCTGCAAGTCGGTCTATCCGGGTTGACGTCAGCTCAACGCAGATGCCTCGTCAACTTATCAACCTCGGTCGCCTTGTTTACCACAACGATTCTTACCCGGTAGTCACTACCACCAAAGGCGCTGCCAATTCAACGGGACGTGTTTCGATTTAGTGCGCCCACCCGACAGTTACCTTAAAGCAACCGCGAGCTATGCGGCTGTTTTTCAAGTGCTAATAAAAATACTAGATACCCTTAGCACCTAGGGCTGGGCTAAACGAGACGTTAACAGAGACTGGGGCCATTTCAGAAGTTGTGGCGCTACTGCCGCCAAGAACATGATGTTCTAAAGAGCTCTGCAATCGGGCGTCGCCGGGGCTCCTCTTACCCGCGGGCACCCTCAAGCGTGAGCACTTGAGCCGAATCATCGATTAACCGAAGACTATGGGGTGTGCCTTGGCTTCGCTCGACCATCGCCTTGGCAAGTTCAAGGCATTGCCCGCAATTGCTCCCCAAGCCGTGATCGGCTTGCACAGCGCTGAGGCTCAATCCTCGATGGGCGTAATCTTCAATCACGCGGCTCGAGATTCTTTTACATAAACAAACAATCATGGCCCAATTCTAAATGGGAATGATTCGTAATTGCAACAACTCTTTAGACGGTAGCTGTCTGAAGATTGAAGTTCGGTTAAACTAACCCAATACAGGCACTTTACGAGACTATTATGAAAGCGGCACATCCCGAGATTATTGATTACCTCAATCAGGTTCTAAAAAATGAGTTAACGGCCATTAACCAGTATTTTCTTCATGCCAAAATTCTCCAAGATCAGGGCTATATAAAACTTGCCGAAAAAGAGCGCGCGGAATCGATAGAGGAGATGACTCATGCCGATTGGTTGATGGAGCGTATCTTATTTTTGGAAGGTCTGCCGAATCTGCAGGACCTAGGTAAATTGTTGATTGGCGAGCAGGTTCAGGAGATGCTCGAGTGTGATCTGGCCCTTGAACATATTGGTATCCCAGTGCTTCGCGACGCAGTTGCCGCCGCGGAACGGCATGGCGACTTCGTCTCTCGAGATCTTTTTGCGAAAATCCTCACCAACGAGGAGGAACACGTCGATTGGCTGGAGACACAACTCAACCTCATCAGTGATATTGGTCTAAGCAACTTCTTACAAACCCAGACCCAATAGCCCCTGTATGGCAGCAAGCCTTTACTATCGCGCACGTGATGGTGCTGTAGTGCTGAGGCAGAATGGCACAGATGTGGATTGCTATCCCAACGCTAAGACTTTGGTTGAAACTCATATCAAGGGATTACTCGTCACCTGCGCGGACTCATCAACCGAATATCTGCGGTTGATGACTCTGTATCGAGCACACAATCCGAGGCCTCAAGACCAATGACATTGATCGAGATCGATCATCACACGCAATATCATTTTAGCGATCCCGTTGAGCTAGCCCCACACCGCTTGGTGCTGCGCCCCCGTGATGGATTCGATCTTCTCATCCAATCCTCTCTTCTAAGCATCGAACCGACGCCTGACATTTACTGGCATCGAGATGCCTTCGATAACAGCATTGCAATGGTGGTATTCCATCAAAAAACAGAGAAGTTAAGCATTCGTTCACGGCTAAGCATTGAACAATATCGATCGCAAACCTTGTCTCTAGACAACCTAGTTCCTGTAGGAGGCCCGTCGCAGCACAGCGATAACAGTTTCTTTGCGATATTCTTAGAACATCATTTGACCGCAACCGAGCTTCCGCCATCTCTTAGGCTACAGCAGGATGTGAAGGATGGCGCCAAGGCCTTTTTGGCGATTTCACAACTGACCGAAACCATTAAAGCATCTTTTAACTATGAAGCGCGTGAGAATCCTGGAATCCACTCAGCGCAGCAGACCTTGTCGCTCGGCTATGGCAGCTGTCGAGATTTTGCCTGGCTGATGATTGAAATCGTACGATGCTTTGGCTATCCGGCTAGATTTGTCAGTGGCTACTTCATGAATCGCCAGTTTCAGCCAGAGGAAGGTGCTACCCATGCCTGGTTGGAAGTTTATCTTCCGCAGTTTGGCTGGCTTGGATTTGACCCCACAGTCGGACGTCCGGTGGGGCCTGAGCACATTGCAGTTGCCGCCGCCCCAAGTGCCGAACCCGTATCACCCATCACGGGGTCCTTCAAAGGCGCGGCCGACACTGTTGCCGATATGCGGGTGTCGGTACTAGTTAGCCCTGCAAGGGCGCCAGAAAACACGATGGCGAAGGCTTAGGCCGCCGCTACCAAACAATTTTAGAAAGCGTCTCTTAGGTTGACTCCCGGGACACCACTGACTCTACCGAAACCAGCATGGTGCTCTTCAAGGGCAAAGGCCCAAATTGATCCATGATGGCAACATCAGCCGCATCGCGTCCTCGAGCGACGCAAATACGCTCCCCATCATTAATTCCTGGGGTTGGATCGAACATCTGCCAATCCCCACCCACAAACGCTTCAATCCAAGCGTGTTGATCCGATGGCACTAAGTTTTCGAGATAACCAACAACGAATCGAGCTGGAATACTGATACTTCGAAGCATGGCGATAGCCAAGTGCGAGAAATCGCGACAGACCCCTTCGGTGCGAGTCGCAACGCTGTCTGCTGAGATCGCCCGCTGGCTGGTACCTGGTAAATACTGATATTTCTCGGCAATCATCTGACACACGGCTTCAACTTGCGCCGTTCCAGGACTAGCGCCCTTCAATACCGCCCGAGTGCGTGACAAAAACAGATCCGACTCACAGTACCTTGAAGGTGCTAGATACGCTAGCGCTTCCAGCGGCAACGACTCGATGGGCACATAGTCTCTGCCTACCTCTGGCCGAGCTCCTTCGACCGCTTTAAAAAGGATATTGATCGTCGATGTACCTTTCGGCATGACGGCACGAATCAAATTATTGCCATAGACGTCCTGAAACGCGATCAAATGCTCCGCGCCGCCAAAGTCACTGTTTAATTCATCAATTCTTTGGCCTTCCTGCTGCCTAGGCAGCAACCGAAAAATCATCGGTGTAGCACTTGCCAGCTCTAACTGAATCTGGGTCGAAATGGATAACATTTGAACGGCCTCTATAAACTATCTAAATTGTTTGGGCTTGCCCGCCTTCAGACGTTGTTTCCCAAAACCTGTGTCAGGCAGCAATACGCTGCATTCCTCAATACCAACCTGGGACTAGGCGGGACCCTAAATGCAAATGGACTGAGTTCAACAGTTGCATCAACCCTGAACTTAATTAGACTGTCTGAAGCTTCAAGAGTTGGCATCCCATGTTAAAGCGAATTTGGTTAGAATGGCGAGGCTTGATGATCTTTCTGATCGTCATGGTGTTGTTTAGATCGGCAATCGCTGATTGGAACCAAGTCCCGACTGGGTCTATGAAACCGACTATCCTTGAGGGCGACCGAGTTATTGTCAACAAAATGGCTTTTGGTCTCAGAGTACCACTGACGGCGATTCAGCTCTTAAGCTGGGACAAGCCACTTCATGGTGACATCGTGACGTTTTTATCCCCTGAGGACGATCAGTTACTCATCAAGCGGGTAATCGGCGTGCCCGGTGACCAGGTGGCAATGATTAATAATCAATTAACCATTAATGGCGTACCGGCAGCTTACCAATCTCTTGATGACGCTAACTTTGACTTTAGCGAGCTCAGCACGATCGATCGTTATCGGCATCGGTTTTTCTTGGAAACCATGCCCTTTTCTCAGCGAGCCATCATGCTTGAGCCCGGGCCCAGCCCTGCCATTAACAGCTTTGGGCCGATCCAAGTGCCAGAGGAACAATATCTAGTTTTGGGTGATAATCGAGATAACAGCAAAGATTCTCGATTCATAGGATTCGTCGCCGCCAACCGCATCACTGGCCGAGCGCACACCGTTGCTTTTTCCGTAGACTACGAGGATTACTACTTACCTCGGTCAAACCGTTTTCTCAAAAGCTTGACGATCAATCCTTAATCTCTGCGGGAGGATTCTCGCCACTAGAATTTTGGCTCGATCGATGCAACTGAGTGAGCAAGTGTTCGGTCTTTCTACGACGCACTCGCTTAATCATCGGAGAGATCATCAAACCAGCCGCCATGGCACCCCCTACCATCATCAGCGATAGGACAAAAAGGACATAGACCACCTCGGTGTCAACCTCGAAGAAAACGACGGCGACCCAAATAAATGCCACAGAAAAAAACAAACTGGATAAAAAGCGTTTAATGCGACCCTCCGATATTGTCCTCACCGATGTGATGGCCATTGTTTTTCAGATTGAAATGCTCAGTTCGCACCTGGCATTGAAAAGCGACGATTAGCGGTATCTCATCACAATAACTGGTGCCGCCCTCCGCCCTCCAATGCGTCTTTTATTGCTGCAAAACAAGGTCAGTGCCTCATCCATAGAGGCGACCAGGACAGCCTCTCAGAAGACGCCCAGCTTGTAGGGCCATCCGCCCGACCGGTGCTTGCTAAAGGCGCGCTTATTTAATCTCGATCAGTTCGACTTCAAAGATCAACACCGAATTCGGTGGAATGCTGCGGACGCCACCAGGCCCATAGGCCAAAGCCGAAGGAATTGTCAATCGGGCTTTGCCGCCCTCTCGAATCAGCTGAAGCCCTTCTGTCCAACCTGGAATAACCTGATTAAGCCCGAACTCGGCAGGTTCTCCTCTGGCAATAGAGCTATCAAATACGCTGCCGTCTAACAATTTTCCCTCATAATGGACGACAACCGTATCGCTTGCCGAGGGACGATCGCCCGTGCCTTCCTGCAAACGTTCAATCTGAAGCCCAGAATCCGTGACCTCGATACCAGGCTTTTTAGCATTCTCTGCTAGATAGGCAGCCCCGACTTCAATATTACGCTCAGCCTGATTTTCAGCTTGGGCTTGTTGTTCGGCCTGAATCATTTGCTGTCGCTCTCGCACGATAGCCATCACCTGTGTTTGAGCCTCAGAATCCAGCGCTGGCGGTTTTGCCGCTAACGAATCTTGTAATCCACGAAGCAACGCTGATACGTCGACGTCGGGATTACCGCCCTGCTGCAACATATTCCCAAAAGAATACCCAAAGAAATAACCTCGCTCTGACTTGAGGGTCTGATCGACCTCAGTAGCCTGCACGACAGACTCCTCTGCAAGCACTGGGTTGGCGGCCCCCAAAATCAAGACCGCGAAAAGAAGTTGTCGTAACAAAGTGGCCCTTTCCTTCATGCTATATCCTTACTAACTGACAAATGCGTTGCGTTGTACGAAGTATGCCATAACCCTCTGAACTTTACTGATTCCAATAGCGCTCGACCATTTGCCTCATGAACCGAATAGGTCGGCCGCGCCGGAACTTCCGGATCTTTGCTTACACTAACCTTCAAGCTTATGATGAAGCCACTCGAACCTCTTATGCGTAACGATAAACGTATCAGAGACATTTAGTCCAAAGACATTATCAGACGCATTTAAGTCGTCTGGGGCAACCGCCTAAGACCTTGGCAACTTAGGCGTAAACCCGGCCTTGAGCACAGAGGACTGTGGTATTGTCAATGATAAACTTCAACAGCATATCCTTGGCATGTGGGTGTTGAATTAACAGACCGGGGCAACCCTAGAACAGAGACCAAACCATGTTGCAGAACGAAAAACCGACGACTCGCCAAAGATGGTTGCCTATCTTCTCAAGCCATATCAGGCGTTTACTGGCAGCCGCTATCTTCATCGGCGTCACAACCGCATTATCGGGTGCCTGGGCCAACATCCAAGAAACGCCCTCGTCGGCACCCGGCGCGTTGGTCCCCCTGCCAGAACACGAGACCACAACTCGCCACATTCTAAAGGCGCTTCGGGAACGACATTACGTCTATCAGCTTCTAGATGATGAGAGCTCGACCCTGGTTTTTGACGAATATCTTAGCGATCTAGACCCAAGCAAAAGTTACCTATCTCAGGATGACATTGATCGCTTCGCGGCGTTACGCTTAAACCTCGATAATGCCCTGAGACGCGGCGACTTAGCACCAGCTTTTGATATTTTTAACTTGTATCAATCTCGGGTGCACGACCGCCTCACTTGGATCATCGGTCAATTGCGTCTTGGCTTAGATCAATACGACTTTACCGTTGATGAAGAACTCAACCTCGACCGCAAAGGCGAGCCCTGGGCAGCAAACCAAAAGGCATTGGATGATCTCTGGCGGCAACGCATTAAAAACGACGTCCTCAACCTTAAAATGGCTGGCAAAGAGTTAGATAGCATCCCTGATCTGTTGTTAAAACGTTATGAGAACCGTCTGAATCGAAGCCGGCAAACGCGCAGCGACGATGTCTATCAGCTTTTTATCAACGCCTTAGCAAAAACCTACGACCCGCATACCCAATACTTCTCCCCCACAACTGCCGAAAACTTTAATATAAATATGAGTCTATCTTTGGAGGGCATTGGCGCCGTGCTGTCTGTGGAGGACGAATATACCAAGATCGTTAGCCTCGTACCGGCTGGACCCGCCGATAAATCTAAAGCGCTAAAACCGAGTGATCGGATTACTGCTGTCGGCCAAGGGCCGGAAGGCGAGCTCGTGGATGTTATTGGATGGCGTCTGGATGATGTTGTCGCGCTTATCAGAGGTAAAAAAGATACCGTTGTTCGGCTAGAAGTTTTACCTGCCAATGCGATGGACACATTTTCCAGCAAAGTCGTTTCCATCGTCCGTAACAAAGTCGAGCTCGAAGAACAGTCCGCGCAGGCCGACATTATCGACATCGAACATTTTGGCAACCCCCTTCGCATTGGCGTCATCGACATCCCAACCTTCTACATTGATTTTCAAGCGCTGCAGGATGGCGATCCCAACTATCGCAGCACCACCCGGGATGTTAAGCGGCTACTAAGGGAGCTCAGTGAAGCCGCAGTAGACGCGATTGTCTTGGACTTGCGTAATAATGGAGGTGGCTCTCTGCAAGAAGCCAAAACCCTTACTGGCTTATTTATAGACCGCGGCCCAACCGTACAAATACGCTCCAAAAGTGATCGGGTGGACGTCCTAACGGATCGCGACCATCGGATTGAATACAGTGGACCCCTCGCGATTTTGGTGAATCGGCTGAGCGCCTCAGCATCTGAGATCGTTGCAGGAGCTATTCAAGACTATGGACGTGGACTAGTAATTGGCACCCAAACCTTCGGAAAGGGTACTGTGCAAACGCTTCAACCCCTACTCCGAGGCCAATTAAAGATGACTCAGGCAAAGTTTTATCGCATTAGCGGAGAATCGACCCAGCACCGGGGTATTATTCCAGACATTCTTTTCCCTGTTGATTACGACCCCGAATCAATTGGCGAAAGCACCCTAGATCGGCCTCTACCCTGGGACAAAATTACGCCGGCGCTATACCGTGCCAAAGATGATTTCAATGCCTTGCTTCCGGAGCTGAGTCGATTGCATGCCGAGCGCGTCGCGACAGATCCAGAGTTTCAGTATGTTACGGCGGCCTATGAGTACCGCAAAGCACGACGCGACCGAAATTCGGTGACTTTAAATGAAGCCGCGAGACAAGCTGAGCAGAGCGAATCGAAGGCATTCTGGCTAAACCTCACCAATCGCAAGCGGGTCGCTCAAGGCTTACCTGAAGTTGCCAGTCTTGAGGAACTTGAAACCGACGGCGCACCAACGGCATTGCAAGATAATTTAAGTGATTCCTTGGGGCTTCCTGGTCAAGACGCGCAACCTGCTGGCAGCAAGGAAGATGGCGACAAGCAAACTCCGAATACCCAGGAGGACCCGTCAGCCTCTGAAAGCGAACTTTCTGTGGCCGTATCGAGTGACGATACGGAGGATACTCCCGATGCCTATGTGATCGAAGCGGGCCATATCCTAGCGGATTTCTTAACCCTGCGCCGGCAAACGGCGCAACAAGCGCGAGCAGCAAGCTGATCAGATTTGGCTGACAACCTCTGAAAAAGGTCTTCGTTCAATAACCGGCACTTCCGCATCGGCAGCGGGATAACCCACGACCAACAGCAGAAAAGGTCGTTCTGTTTTCGGACGATGCAAAATCTTCTGCAAGAACTTCATGGGGCTTGGCGTATGCGTTAGACAAGCCAAACCGGATTGATGCAATGCGCTGATCAGCATGCCAGTAGCAATACCTACAGATTCCATAGGATAGTAATGTTTGGCGCTCGCCCCGCCATCAGCTTTTCTTGTCCGCTCCTGAAACACAGCAATGAGATAAGGCGCCGCTTCTAAAAAAGGCTTATTCGCATCCGTGCCAAGTGGTGATAGCGCATCCAGCCAAGCATCTGATGCTCGGTGATCATAAAAAGCTCGCTCCTCTTCCTCGGCCGCTTTACGAATTTCGGTCTTGGTTGCAGGATCGGAAACCACAACAAAGTGCCAGGGCTGACCATTGGCACCACTTGGCGCGCTACAAGCGACCCGAACGCAATTTAAAACGATGGATTCGGGAACAGGATCCGATGAGAAAGCTCGCACAGATCGCCGTTGGGTCATAATAGCCAAATGATCTTCGGCAAACGTTTCTGCCGCTTGGCCGGTTCGGCCGGCAAATCTCAGGGGTTCAAACGTCACTTGGCGCTTCTCCGTTGAATTTATGTCGTGATCTTACTGATCCTTAGTGAGGATTTCTGACTGAGCAACACAAAAAATCCTCCCATCGATATTCTAACCCTATAACCAGTAGCTATCTTGATTGGACAGCGCTATCGGGTCAGACTATCCCTTTATTCGGAAAGACTCACCCAATGATCCAAAGCACAACCTTGTTAGTCCGGCTGCGATGGCCCATGGTTGCGATGCTGCTAGCAGCAGTCGCAACAGTCTCGGATGCCCTGCCCCTTCCAAATCAGGGGGTAAGTAGGATTGCGGTTGGTAGCTGTTTAGATCCTCAAGAACCGTTAGACATACTAAACACTATCGACCGAGCTCAGCCTGAGTTAATGATCATGAGTGGAGACAATGTCTATGCCGAGGACGAATCCGCTGATCCTGAGCTTGCTTCCTTAGCCACGGCCTACCAAACGTTGGCTGCGGCTCCGGCTTTCAAACAATTAAGACAATCGACACCAATACTCGCTACCTGGGATGATCACGACTACGGTCTGAATGATGCTGGTGGAGAGTTCCCTCACAAAACTCAAGCAAAAACCTTGTTTCAAGCTTTTTGGCAAATCCCCCCAGAAGATCCTAGTCGAACGCGTCCAGGGATTTATCGATCCATCATGCTGGGCGATCCGCCCGAACGGGTCCAAGTCATTCTTCTCGATACTCGCTCATTTCGTAGTCCGCTCAAGAAGCCCTGGCTGCCTTTACTCAACGGTCGATACATTCCCCAGGATGCTGACGACCAGTCCATGCTAGGGGATGCCCAGTGGCTGTGGTTAGAGCGAGAACTCAGCAAACCCGCCGACGTTCGTATCTTGGTGAGTTCCGTTCAGGTTCTGGCTGAGGGACACAATTGGGAAGCCTGGCGAATGTTGCCTAAGGAGCGGACAAAGCTCCTTGACATGGTAGCCGACGCCACGGGGCGGGTCATCATCCTCTCTGGTGATCGTCACTTAGCCGGTCTATACCGGCTTCCCCAATCTGATGGCGGCAGTCTCTGGGAGCTCACCAGCTCATCGCTCAATCTACCTCTATCTAAGATTGCCACCAACATCACCCGCGAAACCGGGCGCCACCTTGTGGACGATCCTTTTTACGACGCTAATTTTGGCTGGATTGAGTTCGATTGGCACCAACGTATATTGAACCTCGAGATCAGAGACGAAAACAACCAACCCGTCAGGCAGGCCAAACTTCCCTTGTGATTGAGAGGGTACTTAGACCATGCGTCATCTAAATGCCGAGATGCTCTCAAGAATTTTGGGTCAAACCGTCGATGTTGAGATTGAACCCCTTAATACCGGACATATTTCAGATGTGGCTCGGGTGCATATTCGCCCAAATGCGATCCATTCTAAACCGGTCCCAGGCACACTCATCTACAAAGCCGCCCCCTCAGGGGTTAGTTCTAGCATCGAAAACGCCTTTGCCAGCCAAGCCAGAGAGCGATCTTTTTATTTGGAAATTGCACCCAATTTGTCTATTCCTACCCCTAAACTGTGGTACGCGTCACCTGTAACGGACCCCAGGAAATGGCTGTTAATCGAGGATGTCCAGCCGATCGAAGGTTTGTCGCTCACTGAAGATCAAGCGCTAAATCGGCTAGGCGAGATCCATAGGCACACCGTCGGGAGGCCGATAACCAAGATTTTATTTGCTAATAATATTAGCACCTTATATCAACAAATTAATTTAATACCTACAGAAAAAATCAATCGTTTACTTGAACATAGCGCCAGTGTGAGCCCGAAATTGGCCGCTCACATGATGCATGCGCTACAGCAAAAGTTAGTGCCCGAAACTACCGCGAACAAGGCTTTGATTCACTGCGATTATCGCTGGGATAACCTGAGTCCAGCGCGAGACGGAACTGTTTTCGATTGGGGAGATTATTGCTTTGGGCCAATTTCCTTTGACCTAAGTTATTTTGTTATGACGTCTATGGGGCATCTCCATCCGAAGGATAACCTAGGTTGGCAGCGACTATTTGACGCCTATAGCGGCAAGCAGCAGGCCGAAACTGCTTCTCTCACGCTTGGCATTGAATCAGAGGCGCTAAAGCTGGAAGTAAAACAATTAGCGGCACTGGTGGCCTGGACCCCTACGCTGTTGCTCTTGAGCAACCTAGCGCTTAGCCCCACACAAACATTGTATTGGCAAAAGACGCTTCAAACCTGCTCAACTTGGTTTGCTTCATAGAACTAAAGGACCTAGAGCTGGAATTATAGGGGGCTAAAACCAAACCCTCGCGTTTGGCCTCGAGCAAGCCGCCCTGTCGCGAGTAAGCTTTGAGAATATCCGAAACCGTAGTGACTGAACGGTTAGTCATTGAACACCCTAGTCTTTCGGTTTAATCGCATGAGCGCTTTTTAGCCTATGAGGTTTAGGGGTTCAGAGGTTTAGCGGTTTAGAGGTTCAAAGGTTCAAAGGTTCAAAGGTTCAAAGGTTCAAAGGTTCAAAGGTTCAAAGGTTCAGAGGTTCAGAGGTTCAGAGGTTTAGAGGTTCAAAGGTTCTGAGGTTTAAATATTGATGCCTTGAGTTTTAACTTTTGGATACATGAGATCTTGGATTATCTAGATTTCACAGCCTAGCCGCTATCGCATGCCCCCCTTAAGGTCGCGGCTTTGTGAACTCGTCGTTTGCCCTTGGAGATTTCAACTCCCCGGCTGTTTGCGCCACCTCGAAACTCGTTGGGTTGCCGACGTCAAATGTAGCGCTAGGCAACCACCAACCTTCCACCCGCTCGTGCTGGCACAGCACTTCTATATAGGACCCGGGTGCGTCAGAGGCTCCGCCTGCGGCTAAATACTTGGGTAAAGCGGCCAGCGCGGTTGGAGTAAAGACGTATATCGGACTTGCCGCAATATCAGAATTCGGTGAAGCCGGTTTTTCGGTAAACTTTACAACGCGCCGGTCGTGTCCTAATTGAACCACTCCACGTCGTCGTTGATCCTGCTTATCAGGGTTTCGCCAGATCGCAATCTGAGAGCAACCCGAGGACTGATATTGCGCGATAAGTCCCTCGATGGATCCTGTTAGAATCGTGTCTGATGCAAGAACCAAGGCCGGCTCACCGTCCCCCACCCAGGACAGCAACAGCGCTAAGTCGCCAAGGGCACCTAAGCGATCATCAGGGTTCATAGAAGCGTTCTGATAGAGCTCTACCGGCCTGCTCGCTGTGTTCCGCCAAGCTTTGAAAGCCAAGAAATACCGCCGATTAGATATCAACGCTATTTGGTCAACAACCGGTTCAATGCTGGTCAACAATCGATCAAGCACTGTCTTACCCTGAATATCGGCCAATGCTTTCGGCTTATCACCGATTAAGCCCTGTAATCTAGTTCCATAGCCACCCGCTAAGATTAACGCTCTCATGGCATTCTGGCGCCTGGTCCCGAACCCGTTACAAAGGCCCAGGGCGACTCTGGAGGTGACGTCTCTAAAGTGTCAAAGTAGACCGATAGCGCTGATAAAAGCCCACTAAGTGCGCCCGGATCAATTAACGCCAGAACACAGCCTCTTGAGCCTGCACCACTAAAGCGAGCACCAAAGACCCCGGACAACGTCACTAAAAAAGCCGATAACGAAACCAGCGCTTCAGTACCCGTTTCATAGTTTTTTTCGGAACTGATACCGGATTCGGTTATAAGCTGGCCAAAGCGTGCTAAGTGGCCTGCCTGCCAGGCTTGACAGCCTTCGTCAATGCGAGCCATTTCTTCATAGAAGTGCCGCGCTCGCCGTCGGCTCAAATCTGACAGCTTCGCTTGGACTTGATCGAAAGCTGCAGCTGAAAAATCGCCAAGCACCGGCGATCCCTGTGGTGCCACGCTTTGTCCTAGCGCGATCGCTAGATCACGAGCCGCGCTTAAACACTCTGATACCCGGTCATTAAACTTACGATCCTCGGTTAACGCCTGACGATAGCCCGAATAAACAACTAAGAATTGAAAGTCCGCTCCCGCTCGGTGCTGCTTAACCTCTGCAGTTCGACAGTCGTATTCGATCAGACTTTTTTGTTTCGCATAGCCGATCGCACTCTGGTCTCCTATGCCGCTTTGCACACCGAGAAACTCGTTTTCTACTCGTTGGGCACAGGCCATCTGCTCCTCAATCGTCATCGTTAACCCAAGGTGGCTATTCAAAATAGACAAATAACCCAAGGTCACCGCCGCTGAGCTCGACAAACCCACTTCCCCTAAAATGCCGGAAATGCTGATATCCAACCCATCAGCCGTCTCAGGATAGCCAATGTACTTTAGCGCGCCCCTTAGGTAATCGCCCCAGTCCCCGTGCGGTTCATCAACAGACTGAGGAAAAACCTTGAGTATGCCTTCGAAGCCTTCGCTTCGAATCCTAATCACCTGAGTAGCATTTGGACTATAAATAAACGCTATGCCAAAGTCCGATGCAATCGATGCAACTTTACCTAACTGATGATCTAGGTGGGCACCAAGCGGTCGCAACCGATAAGGCACAAACCATCGACGGCAACGGTCGTGCAGGGTATCAAACGCTGATCGGTGCGCCTGCTCCAACTGCGCCCAATCAGTTTCTTTCTGCGGCATTAACAGCTTCAGTGCCATGCGCGCTTCTTATAGGTCAGGGTCTTGGGGCGAATGATGCTTAAGCTCATCGCCGACCATCTGCCAAGGCTTGGGCTTTCAGCGACAGTTCTGCGGCTTTAAACGCGTGCGCTTGAGTCATAGCCTGCTCGGTTCTGTTCAAGCTATCTAAAATCAAAGCTCGAAAAAATGGAAACCCAACCGCCCCGGTAACATCTTGACGAAATTCGCCGTCGGCATTAGCCATCAACACCACATTTTGCGAACCTTCTGCCAATCCTAAATCGAGATACTTTCGACACTCAATAAAGCCCTCTGTCCCCAATACCACCGTGCGACCATCTCCCCAGGCGCGGAGTCCCTCAGGGGTAAACCAGTCGACTCGACAGTAACCTGCAGCCCCGTCATTCGTCACCATATGGTACTCGCCGAAGTCTTCTAACTCAGCAAACTCCGGATGCGCTAAATTGGCCACTCGAGCCATCGTAATCTCAGCATCTTCTGCCTGGGTATACGTTAAAAATTGTTCAACCTGATGGCTAGCAAGGTCACATAAAATACCGCCATAGGACGCTTTATCGAAAAACCAATCTGGCCGTAGATGCGCAGACAATCTGTGCGGACCTAGACCAATCACCTGCAACACCCTGCCGATCGCGCCCCGTTCGATCAAGTATCGAGCGTGCTCAGCGGCCTCATTTTGCACCCGCTCGCTATAGCAAACCGCATATTTACACCCTGTCTCTGCCGCCACTTGCTTGGCGGCGGCGAGCTGCTCTAGCGAAGTGAACGGACATTTGTCGGTAAAGTAATCCTTCCCAGCTCGCATAACCCTTACGCCTAACGCTGCACGCTGGTTAGGTACTGCTGCGGCCGCAACCATCTGCACAGCCTGGTCGTCTAAGATAGCCTCGAAGGTCTCAACCCGCCTGGCAGTTGTCGCAAGGGCAAGCAGTTTGGCTGCCTTGGCGTCATCAGGCTCATAGACTTTAGTTAACGTCGCCCCTGCGGCGATCAAGTTTGCGATCATCCCAAAAAGATGACCATGATCGGCAAAAGCCGCTGCGAGCACCCATTCTCCCGGCTGGCAGGCCGGGCTCGACACGCCTGCCACAGGTGCGTAGTCTTGTCCGGAGATCACGACTGGCTGTCCTTAATGTCGTTCAAAACATCTGCGCCGGTCCCCTTCGGCGTTACGGGCTCGTCACGCATCCTCGCTCTCAGAAATCTCCGATACCGAGCACTCGAGAGTGGCAATTCAATTAATTTCTGAGTCCAACCTGACAATATCAAAGCATTCGCTAACATAAGCGAATCGAGCCCTTCTGCGCCTGGAGCAATTAATTCAGCATCGCCTCGGATCGCAGCAGCAAAATTATCTAGCACCGCTAAATGCTGCCCTCCCTGGCTAGCAAAAGGTTCAACCGTATGGTGGAACTTCGGTTTTTGAAAAGCTTTGTTGGTTTTGATGGCATCGCTAACAGCCACCTCGGTTTCGGTAATCTGCAACTCACCGTCCTTGGTGTCGTAAACGAGTGTGGCTCGGTCGAGTACCACTTCTAATCGGTTACCGCCTGGTGCTTCGCCGGTACTAGTAACAAACACTCCGGTCGCACCTGAGTCAAAGGTTAAGATCCCAGAGACCTCATCTTCTACCGAAATATCATGCCAGCGACCGAATCCACAGTTTGCAAATACGCTCTTCGGGCGACCAAACATCCAGCAGAGCAAATCGAGCTGGTGCGGCGCTTGATTCAACAAGGCACCGCCGCCTTCGCCACGCCAGGTTGCTCGCCATTGCCCGCTGTCAAAATAGGACTGGGATCGAAACCAATCGGTGATCACCCAGTTCATACGACGCAAACGACCATATCGTTGCTCCGCGACCAAGGCTCTAATCGCCTGATACGCAGGATTTGTCCGCTGATTAAACATCAACGCTAGTTGCTGGCCTTTACCGAGCGGGACAGCCAGCAATTGCTCAGCATCAGCAATTTCAGAGGCTATGGGTTTCTCCACTAAAACATGCAGCCCCGCCTTTAAAGCTGTCACGGCAAGCTTAACGTGACTGAGGTGAGGTGTGGCAATGACAACCGCATCGCAATCACCTCCGGCAATCAGCAACTCGCCAGATTCATATGTCGCCAAAGCCCCTAAGTGCGCCAAACGTGCTCTCCGTGCGGGCAGTTCATCAGCGATTGCCGTCAGCAAAAAACCAGGGTGCGTATTTAACCAATCACAGTGGGCGCTGCCCATATTTCCAAGCCCGATAACGCCAACTTTTATCTGCATTAACCGAGGCCTCTCTGAGCTAAAAAATCATAGCTCTGTTGCAAACATAGAAACTCGTCTTCTCCGTAACAGTCGTCTTGCTCAACAAAATAGTGCTCGATTGGCCATCGCGCTGCGGCGGACAAGATTTCAGTCCAGTTAAGATTTCCTTGACCAATGGCTGCAAAGGCCCGTCGATTTTGATCGTTGATGACAAAATCCTTGAGATGCAGCAGAGGCATGTTGTCCCCAACTCGATCAATCCAGTCAGCTGGGTCGCCACCTCCTGCGACCACCCAATGGGTATCAAGCTCTATCCCGATCCCCAGAGCCGGCGCCTGCAACCGCAAATGCTCAAGCCAAGGTTTGCCTTCGAACCAGCGAAACTCATGGTTATGATGATGATAAGAAAAGGTGATACCCGCATCTGCCAAAGCGCGTGCGACACCTTCAGCTTCCCTTAAAAATTGCGCTAGACCAGCAAGACTTAAATACTCCGCAGGTGGAATCATGCCAACGGCAGTGTGACGACAATCTAAGGATTCGTGCTCTTGAATAACCGTCGGTAATTCTTCTAGCAACCGCTGCCAGGGAGTGTGGGTAGCCGTTACCTTCAAACCCACCGAATCGCAATGTCGACGAACCGTTTTAATCGGGATAGGCCCGAACGCGGACACCTGGATGGCGCTGTATCCGATTTCAGCGATTCGTGCCAAGGCAGGCGCTAACGTTGCTTCCTTCTGAGTAAAACGCCTCAAGGTAAACATTTGAACCCCTAGCGTCATTTCTATCCCCTCTTGCTAGTGACCAAGATTTTTACTGAAAACCATAACATTACCGAATGGTCTAGCCTAGCGACCGAGGCACCACCTTTTTCACGCTGGGCTCGCTTTTTATCTCGATCATCGGATCAGAGAATGACAAGCTATGCCATCGTCATTGAAAGCCTGAAACCCTATCGCCAGCTGACATCGTAAAGCCGCTTGAGGGCTTTCAACGTTTTACCGTTCACAGATCAAATGGCAGCCAAAAGCTAGCTCGTCTGCAAAAAATGGTTACAAGGTTAACGTCAAAACACCTGTCAAGCCCGCAAACTTAAAGTCTCGTATGCCCTTCAACAGACAATCGACAGCCAGCTTGACCTTCGACCTTGACCTTCGACCTTTGACAATTGCAGTCAAATTCCAAGACCTTGCCTTAGACTTGTCTTGGTTTAGCTAGGACTTAACCTGCTATGAGCTACCCTTGGATTTGTTATGAGTTACCCTTGGATTTGTGATGTTGCTCAACGGCGTCAAAGGCATTTTGAATATCTTTGAACTTTGCCAGCGCCGCTTCCTGAAGCTCCGGCGGCAATCCCTCTGCTTGGGCTCGGTCCGGGTGGTGCTTCATCGCCAGCCGACGATAAGCTCGTTTAACCTCCGCCAGAGACATCTCCGGGCGACAGCCTAAGGTCTCGTAATGCGCTTCAAGCGATGTTCCTTGCCCACCATGTTTAGCTTTCAACTGCTCATACTCGGACCGACAGCCGAACAGCCTTGCAGCCTCACTCAATAAGCGATCTTCTTCTGGATGGAGCTCACCATCGGACCATGCCAAGACAGTTAATATCTCTAAGAGCATCTGAAGCATTTGTGGTTGCCGCGCAAATGCCTCATGAAATTGCTGGGCGTAATCCATAAATTCAGAGGGTGCGTCTTTAGCTTGATTAAAGATATCAATGGCCAGCGCGCGGGCCCTACCATCAAGCTTCAAGGTCTCCCGCATGACCTGCTCGACAACGGCGATCTCTGATTCCGAGACACGGCCATCGGCCTTTGAAAGCTGTCCTAACATCGCAAAGGTTGCCGTAAAAAATAGGCTTTGCTTTTGCTCAACTTGACTAAAACTACCGGAACCGCCACCGCCCATGCGGTTGGCGAGCACCGCACCCAGCACTGCGCCTATCGGGCCGCCCAATAAAAATCCTACACCCCCACCGAACAGCGTTCCCATCCAACTCATCGCTGCCCCTCCTTTGCAAGGGTCATGGTCATGCAGGCTCTCCCCCGATCAAAGCCAGCAGCGTTTCGGTTTTCTCAGCCATGAGCTCGGGCATACCTCGGCTCTCAACATTAAGGCGAATGACCGGCTCAGTGTTTGACATGCGCAGATTGAAACGCCAGTCGCTAAAATTCAGACTAAGGCCATCGGTGTAATCAACGTCGGCATCGTCGCTAATGAAGGCAGCTTTAATCTTGGCTATCACAATTTCCGCGTCATCAACTCGGCGATTAATCTCACCGCTGGCAGGATAGGCTAGCATCCTCGCATCGACTAATTCGGCTAAGCTTTTACCTGATTCACTGATTAATTTCGCGATTAATAGCCATGGCACCATGCCACTGTCGCAGTAGGCAAAATCCTTAAAATAATGATGTGCGCTCATCTCTCCACCGTAGACAGCATCCTCGGCGCGCATAGTTTCTTTCATAAAAGCGTGCCCTGTTTTGCTCATAATTGCGCGGCCACCCGCATCGCTTACGATTGCCTGAGTGTTCCAAGTTAGTCTTGGGTCATGGACGATGGCGCTTTTAGGGTCTGCAGCTAGGAAGGCTTGAGCCAACAACCCCACCATATAATATCCCTCGATAAACCGTCCGTTATGATCAAAGAAAAAACAACGATCAAAATCACCATCCCAAGCAATGCCCAGATCGGCGCTTGTTGCCTGAATAGCCGCAATTGTTGGCGCTCGGTTTTCTGGTAAAAGGGGATTTGGCACACCATTGGGGAAATTGCCATCTGCCTGAAAATGCACTTTCTCGAAACTGAAAGGCACGTGTGGCGATAACAGATCAATCACTGATCCTGCCCCGCCATTACCAGGATTCACGACGATTTTAAGCGGCGAGAGCGTTGCTTGTGGTTCTAAATAGGCAAGTAATCGGTCTCGATAGGCATCCCGATGATCCAGCACCTGGGAAGTACCTTTTTGGGTCGCGTTGACGAAGGATTGACGTTCGATCAAGGTCTTAATCTCTAGCAGTCCGGTATCACCGCTTATGGGCTTCGCCTGATCTTTGACCAATTTCATACCGTTGTAGTCTTTGGGATTATGACTGGCCGTTACCATGATACCGCCGTCCATCCCAAAATGATCGGTCGCAAAATACACCTCTTCGGTACCGCACTCTCCAATACGATAAACATCTACCCCCGAAGCTTCGAGCCCATCAGATAACGCATCAGCTAGCTCTGGACTGGTTAACCGAATATCCTGCCCGACTACGACCCTGTTTGGATTTAACCACGTCGCGTAAGCTCTACCGATGTCGTAGGCTAGTGCTGGGTTGAGCTGATCGGGAATTCGCCCGCGTAAGTCGTAGGCCTTAAAGCAAGATAGATCCATGAGCAACAGTTCCAAATCAAAAGCCGGCAGTTTACACCAATGGTACCGCGGGCGTCTTGCCACCGGCTTACGGCACGCCTGCTTACTATTTTTTATGCTGAGCCCCATGGGCCTGTCTGGATGCAGCTCCTCGGCCTTTGAGGGTGCGTTAACCCGTTATCTTTCGGGCCTCGCCCGCACATTTGAAATCAACGCAAACCGGCCCACCCTGGCCGTCGTCAGAGCACCAAAGGCCCCTGACCCTCAGAATCAGGCAAGCTCGAGTTTAAACTTACTTGAATTTCTAAACACAGCCCCCTGTGAGCTACATCAAGTGATCAGTGCTCAAAATGGCACTCTGGGCAAACTTGGAAATCCCACCACAGCTATGATCTACGAAATAGAATTTCTACAAAAAGCCCCAGCTTGCATTCAGCAGCTTAGCCGAGCGCATCCAGATCTCGCTGCCCAGCTCGCAGCCGTCGCTCAACACAAGCAAGCGGATCTGCCCGATCGTCTCCGGACTACCCTATTACGAAGCCCGGAATGGCTGGCTTTTTGGCAACCCAGACTCCATATGGGGGACTATCCCGCCGCGCATCAGAGCGACCTAGAAACCGCCTTTTTGGCCTTACTCGAACAAATCGATGACATGCAGTCGCTAGCCTATTCGGGCGGCACTAAACCATTGAATGAAGCCTTAATACCGCTTCGATCCGGAGAAGGGGGATTACTACTCGTAGGGTGGTCAGAATTGCTTGAAATGCTGCTCGCCGGCAATGCTTTGATAACCTCGTTCCTTGACAAACGGCCCCTTTGTTACAACGGTCGAGTGAATCCTCGAGCGCAGCAATTTCAGAGTATTGTCCTTGAGGTATTTGTGAAACAGCTGCAGCCCTTAATCGCGCGGCTAAATCAAAGAACCTACGTCTTGTGGCCCCTCATTGATCGGTTTGAATCGACCCTGGAAGCCGATGCTGACCCGAACTATGCTACTTTCGTCAAGGAACGCGACACCCGCGTAACATTGGCCCGGCGCGCCCTTAAGGACCATGTCGCACTGATTAACGAGCTATTTACCCAATGTAACCTGCAGCAAGGGGCTGGCTAACAATTGGTTAAGTTCCACAATCTGAGTACGCGCTCATAATTTACAACTAATGCCCAAGCGCGGCGCCGGGTTCTCGAGGATCCTTACCACCAAAAAACCTCCCTTCCTGGACCCAAATGGTATTGGCATCGCCAATCACCTGCTCGGTGATCAGTTGATGGCCCATCGCTTTCAAAGTTTCTAAACCAGCATCTGAGATCGCCCCAACCTCATAGCTGACTGTATCAGGCTGCCATTGATGATGAACCCGACGGGCAGCGACTGCTTCAGCACCAGTCATACCATGATCGATAACATTTAAAATCACCTGCAATACCGTCGTGATAATGGTGGACCCACCAGGTGAACCAGTCACCAGTACAGGCTGGCCCGCTTTCAACACCAGCGTCGGAGTCATGGAACTTAACATTCGCTTACCCGGTTCAATGGCATTGGCCTGAGCGCCCAGCAAACCATATTGATTAGCCTCCGTGGTGCTCGCTGCAAAATCGTCCATTTCGTTATTCATCAAAAAACCAGCACCCGGAATTACCCATTTATTGCCAAAGCTGCTATTTAACGTTGTGGTCAACGCCACCATCATGCCCTCACCATCAATAACCGAATAATGGGTCGTCTCGGGGCTCTCAAGCCACACACCATGCGAGACAAGACGACTGGCCGAGGCTTTTTTTGGATCAAAGCTGGCCATTCGCTGACGAGCATATTCGCGTTCTAGGAGCTTGGCTTGCGGCACGGGATAAAAGTCAGCATCGCCAAGGTATTGAGCCCGATCGGCGTAAGCTCTTCGCTCAACTTCAATCATTAAATGGAGAAGTTCTGGTGAGCCTGCACCCATCGCACCAACTGGATATGCAGAAAGCATATTAAGCATCTGAACCAACAAAATCCCGCCAGATGATGGTGGTGCCATGCTGTAAATGTCATATCCCCGGTATTGTCCTTGAATCGGCTCACGCCAGACCGACCGATAACGGTCGAGATCGACTTGTTCAATCAGCCCCCCACCCCGGGCCATCTCAGCCAGCAACAAAGCAGCAACCTTGCCCCCGTAAAAACCCTCACGTTTTTTGGCGGCGATCAGCTTTAAGGTTTCAGCAAGATCAGGCTGTTGCCAGAGATGGCCTTCATCCATTGGCTGACCGGCGATACTAAATTTTGCCATCGACGCAGGACGGTCAACGAGTTCAGGCAGCAGCGCTTTAAGCCGTCCTGCAAGAGTTGAGTTCAACAAAAATCCCTCTTCAGCGAGCGTAATTGCGGGCGCAAGCACTGTCTGCCAGGACAATCGGCCAAAGCGTTCATGTAATACCAATAGACCGTCGACGGTACCCGGCGTCCCTGAAGCTAAATGACTTTCTAACGATAGGTTCGAATCTAACGATCCGGTTTCCGTGAGGAACATACCCGCGCTGGCTTTTAGAGGTGCGCGCTCGCGGTGATCTAGCGTGAACACCTCATCTCCCGGCGTTCTAACCACCGCGAAACCGCCGCCACCAAGATTGCCGGCTTCGGGATAAGTTACCGCTAAGGCAAAACCCACCGCAACCGCTGCATCAACTGCATTGCCACCCATCTTTAGAATATCTTGCCCGACTCGGCTGGCATCTACCGATGATGAAACGACCATGCCTCGCGTCCAACCGGCTTGGGAAGACCAGGCGCTTGGGTCAAAGCAGAAAAAAAACAAAAGCGCCAGTGGCAACGTACCAGTGACGAATTTTTTGACCTGACCTATTAACTTTTTTATGCAGCGAAAGATCATATCTGTTTACTTCTGCCAGCCCAGAAAGGCTCCCGAACCAATCTGCGTTGTATTTTCCCTGAGGGCAGACGCGGTAAATCAGTGACAAAATCGATAGACTTTGGGGATTTAAAAGCGGGCAGTTGAGTTCGGCAAAAAGCAATAAGCTCGGCGGCCAGATCATCACTCGGAATCCCACCCTCATTGAGCATCACCAATGATTTGACTTCCTCTCCCCACTCTTCGTTCGGAATACCCACGGTACAAACGTCAGCAACAACTGAGTGTTTCAACAGGACGTCATCAGTCTCTTGGGGATAGATATTGACCCCACCCGAAATAATCGTCTCCGCACTTCGTCCAGTGAGAAATAAATAGCCATCTTCATCGAAATACCCCATATCTCCCAAGGTAAAATGATCTCCTCGATAGCTACCGCCAGTTTTTACCGAATCTTTGTAGTACTCGAAACGAACTGCGGGTGCTTTGAAATAAATCGTGCCAACGGTACCTGCGGGCACCATCTCACCGGCATCATCTAAAATCCGATTATCTGAACCCTCAGGCGATCTTCCAACCGTACCAGGCTTCTTTAGCCACTCGATGGGATCAACAAAAAACCCGCCGCCACCTTCGGTGGCAGCATAATATTCGAACAGCACAGGCCCTAAATAGTTCATCATTTGTTGTTTCGTATGGACCGGGCATGGCGCCGCTCCGTGCAGCACATAACGAAGGCTCGACGTGTCATACTGCGCGCGTACATGGTCTGGTAACGCCAGAATTCGATGGAACATCGTCGCGACCATATGGGTATGCGTAACTTTATAAGTCTCAACGAGCTTCAGTGTCTCTTCAGGATCCCACTTATCCATAAGCACCGTGCTCACCCCATGGTTAATTGGCGCTACAATATTAAAGGCCAATGGCGCCGCGTGATAGGCCGGGCCTGTACAAAGTGCGCAATCGGTTTCTGGATTCCAAGCTGCCGCGACACTAGCCCGAGTGACCGTATCTGCATTCGCGCGATCACCCGCGGCAGCGATAGCGGGCGCAACTCGCGGTCGATAAACCCCTTTGGGGCGTCCAGTGGTACCGGATGTATAAAGCATTTGGGCACCGATTTCAGGATCGTCGATATTTTTGTCGTCAACTGCGGCGAGTTCGGCGTCGTAGTCTGAAAACCCTTCAATTGGGCCACCCACCGACAACGCGAGCGCTAACTGGCTTCCATGGGTAAGGAGCGCCAATTGGGCAGGTTCAGCACATCGATAATCCGCAATGAATGCTTTAGCTTCACAATTACCAACAATATAAGACGCGTTATCGCCGGTTAAATGCCAATTAATCGGCGTCACACGAAAACCCGCCCGTTGGCAGGCAAAATACACTTCCATGAACTCTGGTCGATTGACCAAGATCATGGCAACCGCATCATCGGCTTTGAGTCCGGCCTGCCTCAGGACTCTAACAAGCTGGTTTGCACGAGCATTCAGCGCTGAAAACGTTCGCTCCCCAAATTGTGACGCGACCGCCAGTCGATCTGGCGCCTTCGCCGCATGAAAAGCCAGTGTCATACCGCACTGAGCTGCCGCCTCAGACGATTGCAGATAGTCCATAAATTTCCCCTACTGTTAAGGCCTGTTGATACCACACCCCAAGACGTAAAAACAATCGCAGCTGTTGATACAGTGTCGTAAAGGCAAGCATCATTGGTTCTTCGGTAAAGCGCTGGGCCATGGTCAATCCGGCGCAATAAGCCGGGGATCACCTAAGGGCAATTGAGCCGCCCTTGATTTCTCACGAGCATTATTCACTGTTGTCGATACGTCGGTGGCTAAAAGCGGCGCTCGTAATCGCGGCATCATGAGTTCCGATAATCTTGCTTGAGGCGTCTCTGGATCTACCCATAAATCAACCTCTTGATGACTTAGCATCAGCGGTAGTCTGTGATGGAACCCTGCCATTGCCTCGGTTGCAGCAGTGGTCACTATCGTGCAACTGGTCACGGAGGTGCCTTCTCCCTGCCATTGATCCCAAAGCCCTGCTAACAGCAACACCGGGTCTTCTGCAGGCTCAAAATACATAGGCTGAGGTTTTGAGGTTGTTTTACGCCACTCGAAATAGCCGCTAACGGGGATGACGCACCGCCGACGTCGAAAGGAATCTCGATAAGCAGGTTTGGTCGCCAAGGTTTCCGCCCTTGCGTTAAACATGCTGAATTTGTGCTGGGGTCCTTTCGACCAACTTGGCACTAGCCACCAGCGCATCGAGGTTACCTGCCACTGATGACTTTGCCGATTCAGCACCCAAACATTTTCAGTCGGAGCAATGTTGGCCTGAGATTCGATAACAGGTACAACACTTAAATATTCCGATAGAAACGCCATGATCGGTGCGTCGATCACGTTGAGTCTTCCACACATGGATTGCCCCCCTGTTGTGCAACGCCCATGAGCTTTCTACCTTTTTCTTCAAGAATCAAGCGAACCGCGCAACCCGCGTGCCTGCACCAAGCACATCCTGACCCTGCGCCCTGCAATGCCCAGGGACTGCCTAAGCCCTGCCGCGACCACGCGCCGACCAGGCAGCGATCATCCTTCAAGCATCCAGATTGGTTGACTGCCAACAGACTCACTGTATCTACCAACAAAATTGTGCTAACGTCGGCGCCCTTTAAATAGCGGGGCATAAGTAACCCGATAGGTAAACGTTATGCGGCACGTTGATCATTTAAAGGATTTTACGACCCAAGACCTCCAGCAAATCTTGCGCAGAGCCCAGGAGATTAAAGCCAGCCCGAATGGTTTTCGTTCCGCGCTTGCCGGCCAGAGTTTGGCGATGCTGTTTCAAAAAACCAGTACTCGCACCCGGGTATCCTTTGAGGTAGCCATGACCGAACTTGGCGGCCATGCCGTATTTTTAGACTGGCAAACGTCTAATTTTGTCCTGACTGAGCTCAGCTATGAAATCGAATACCTATCCCGAAATGTACAGGTAATTATGGCACGGCTCCTCCGCAACCAGGATTTTCAGACGATGAAAGGGGCCAGCCAAGTCCCGATGATCAACGGCTGTTGTGAACGCTACCATCCTTGCCAGGCTTTGACCGATGTATTGACGATGATCGAACATCATGACAAACCGCTAGAGATGATCCACTTGCTGTATTCCGGGGTGCAAAATAACGTTTCCAACTCGCTTGTAATCATGGCTCACCGTCTTGGTTTTCAGCTCTCCCTGGCAACGCCAATGCCGAGCACGAGTCAGGAGAGCTTTGATCCAGAGATTCAGACGCTTATTGAGGACTGCTCGACCATTGATCATATTGAAGATCCCCGTGCTGCTGTCGCAACCGCTGACTTTATCTATACCGATACATGGATTGATATGCAGTATTTCAATGACCCCAGCAAATCCGATGCGAAACAAGCCCTATTGGAAAAAATGCAGCCCTTTCAGATCAATCAAGACCTGATTGCAGACCACAATGTCTTGGTGATGCACGACATGCCGATACACAATAACTACGAAATTACCGAAGAGGTCGTTCGAGACCCAAGGTCTATTATTTTTGATCAAGCGGCCAATCGTCTGCATGCTCAGAAGGGTTTACTGCATTGGCTGCTAATTGACACTCAGCATGACTAAAGCCGTCTACGTCGTCGCCGATATTGAGATTATTGACCGCAAGGGCTACGCGGTTTACGAAGCGGGATTTATGCCAATATTGGCAACCCATAACGGCAAGCTCCTAGCCGTTGACGATACGCCTATTGAGCTTGAGGGAGATCAGAGCAGCCTTCGACGAGTGATTATTCGATTCGACTCAGCCACCGAGGCACGGGCTTGGTATGAATCTGAGGCCTACCAAGCACTGATGAAGCATCGGCTATCGGCGAGTGACGGTCGGGTTGCGATCGTCGAAGGTATTGAGCTGCCGGCGCGCTAGATCAGCCCACCGGAAGCCTTAAACGCGGCTGTTAAGCTCGCATTTCGCCAGCACTTTGCAATCATAGGTTCAAGTTCGCGTCGGTTGATACTCCGGCCCGGGCCGCAGAAACTTGCTGCCAAACTACTTCTAGCCAGTGCCTTACCGGCACGTCGCTGCCTGAGGATAGATGCAGTTGACAACCAATGTTGGCGGTCACGATGACCGCCGGGTTCCCCGCTGTTAGCGCTGATAGCATGACACTTTTTAGCTGATTTGCCATTTCTGGTTGCAATACCGAGTAGGTGCCCGCCGATCCACAACAGGCAGGATGAATTCCGAGATCAACAATCGTTAACCCAATTGCTTGCAGCCACTGGGCGAGATCCTCACCCAGCCCCTGCCCATGACTCAAGGTACAAGGACGATGCAACGCGATCCGTAGCGGCGCTACCTTTAAAGTGGTGGTAGTTAATACCTCTGATATATCAACGACACGTTCGGCAAGACGCAGCGCTCTTTGACGATCCGGATCATTCTCCGCAAAGTGCTTAGCCAAGGATTTTAAGGTCACGCCGCAACCACTCGCCGTTGATACGATGGGGGTATCGTGGGGCGCCGACTGTTCAATTTGTGTCATCAGCTTTCTCATGTCAGACCGACCACTACTGTGCTGACCCAAGTGATAAGACAGTGCACCGCAGCAAGCTTCGCGTTTAATGTGAGTGACTTTAATCCCTGCGGCTGCCAACAAAGCCTCGGCGGCACGGTTCACTTGCGGCGTTGCTGCCTTTTGAACACACCCACCGAGCAAGATCACTTGGGCCGAGCCTTGCGCTTTTTTCTCCTTTATCGGCCTGAAAGATTTTACGATTCTTGGCAGCGCCAACCGATGTACGAGCCTAAGCGGCACCACCTTCAGTAAAGCGAAACCGGCCGTCATCACCACACGCCATTTCAGTGTGCGTTGCAGCATTTGACGACCAATTCTGGCCCAGACCGGGCGAGCACTTTCCGTTTCGATCAGGCCCTTGGCGATATCCAGCAAGTCAGTATAGGCAACGCCTGAGGGACAGTTGGTCTCGCAGTTACGACACGTTAAGCAGCGATCTAGATGGGTGATATGGGCTGATTTGATCTCCCCTGTTTCAAGTAAATCATTAATGAGATAGATGCGGCCTCTGGGACTATCGTTCTCATCCCCTAGCAATTGATAAGTCGGACACCCGGAGGTGCAGAATCCACAGTGCACACAACTTCGCAATATTGCATCTGCTCGATCAACGCCAGGCTTGCTATCAAACTTCGGGTGGATTTGCGTTTTCATGAATAAAGCCGAAGTGCTGGATAGTCGATGAAATGCCCTTCAGGGTCTAACGCGGCTTTAATCCGGTTCTGCAGCCGCCCAACCCCATCTTGGCGGGTTTGTAAATGCGGCCTCGGCAGAGATCCGGTTTTGACAAAAGTCATCTGGCTTGAATCGACGCTTTTTAGCTGACTCGAGTCTGCATCCAACCAACGCAGCGCCCCTCCCCAATCCATAGCAACCAGGCCTGGCTGCTCAAGCGGTGCTGCGGGCTGTCCATCCCAACGCCACAGCTGCTGGCTTGGTTGAAGCTGATCGATCGCGCCTTTTTGAAAATCTGTGATATTCGCGGGCGCTCGCTCTACGGGAAGCAAATGCTCGGCTTGCGCGACCGCCTCGGCGCTTCCCGACAAGCGCACCAGTATCTGACTATCGAAATACTTCAACCCTGTGAGCCCTGGCATCTGACCGAAATTCGCCAACATTGATACCGCATCCTCACGCCGACAATGCACATTAAAATATTTTACTAACAATGGCTTAGGTAAAATTTTCAATGCGATATCTAGAATTAGCCCAAGGCTTCCCATGGCACCAACCTGAAGTCTACTGAGGTCGTAGCCTGCGACGTTTTTCATGACATCGCCCCCAAAGTTGGCGACTTCACCAGATGGTAAAATCAATTTAATCCCAAGCACATAATCCTTTAATCCGCCCCAATAAGGTCGACCGGACCCGCTAAGACCACTAGCAATAGCGCCTCCGATCGTAGCTAAACCATCATAATCCGGCGGCTCAGCCGGCAAATATTGACCCGATTCTGCGAGCACCGCGTTGAGTGTAGAAATCTTCGTGCCTGCGCGAACTCGAACAACCAGCTCATCAGGATGGTAATGAACGATGCCTTCGTGATTGCTTGTGTCGATGGTTACCGACTCGGCTAGCTCTACCCGATAATGCGATTTACTGCCTCCACCTTTTGGCACGATCGTCTTGCCCACCGCAATCGCGGCATTTACAGCATCAGCTAACTGAGCGGTATTATCCATATCAAAATCTTGGTAACGTCGAGAATTTAGAGGGCGCGCCATGGACGTGCATCGCCCCAAATTCTGCACATCGATTCAAGGTTGGAATCGCTTTACCCGGGTTCAGTAATCCAGTCGGATCAAAAGCCGACTTCAAGGCATGAAAAGCACCGAGTTCAACCGAATCAAACTGCCGACACATTTGGTCAATTTTCTCAAGACCAACGCCGTGTTCACCGGTGATGGTGCCACCATAATCGAGACAGATATTCAAAATATCCGCGCCAAAAGCTTCTGCTCGGTGAAACTGATCACGATCGTTTACATCATACAAAATCAACGGATGTAAATTACCATCACCAGCATGGAAAACATTTGCCACTCGAAGTCCATATTGATCAGATTTTTCGGTAATCGCCGCTAGCACGGCTGCCAGATGGCGCCGAGGTATCGTACCATCCATGCAGTAATAGTCCGGCGCTAGCCGCCCAACCGCAGGAAATGCTGCTTTACGTCCCTGCCATAATCGCGCTCGTGCAACCGCATCGCTTGCTCGCTCAACGGAGGTGGCGCCCGCTCGCTTGAGCACTGAGGTGACTTCAGCGCAAGTTCGAGCAACCTCCTCTGAGGTGCCATCGAGCTCGCAGAGCAGCAATGCCGCCGCGTCACGCGGATACCCTGCCGCCACGAAGTCTTCAGCGGCCTGGATCGCCAACTGATCCATCATTTCTAGACCCGCGGGTAAAACGCCCGCACGAATAACGTCACTAACGGCATTAGCAGCGGCTTCAACGCTGTCGAAACCCGCCATTAATACGTTAACTGCCTCAGGCTGGGGTCTCAGCTTTACGATGACCTCCACAATGATCCCCAGCAGACCCTCGGAGCCGTGCATCACCGACAGCAAGTCAAGCCCGTCTTCCCAGAGCCCTTCACCGCCAATCTCCAGCGGCTCGCCATTGGCCAGAAGCAACGTTAAGCCGCAAACATTATGCAGGGTCAACCCGTATTTCAAGCAGTGCACACCACCAGAATTCTCAGCAACGTTGCCACCAATGGTGCAGGCAATCTGTGAGGACGGATCCGGCGCATAAAATAAACCTAAATCAGCAACCGCTTCTGAAATCGCTAGATTGGTCACTCCGGGCTCGACCCTAGCGGTCATCCGAGCTTGGTCAACCGAGAGAATCTGTTTGAACTTCGCCAGACTCACTAACAGTCCTTCGGCCAAAGGTGTTGCCCCCCCAGAAAGCCCTGTTCCGGCACCCCGAGCGACCACCGGAACATTGTGAGCATGACAGAGTTGAAGTAGCGCTTGAAGCGCTGCACGGGTGCTGGGAAGCGCTACCAAGGGAGGAATTTGCGCGAGGGCGGTCAGGCCGTCGCTCTCATAAACCTTCCTGCGAACGGGATCCTCTATCAACTCAAGGTCCTCGATACGCCTCAAAGCTTCACGCCAGGCAGGATTCATCATTGCAGCCTTTTCTGTCTTGAATCCGTAGTATAGGGTCTCACAAGGCAAAGACCCAGAGTAAGCCACTCTGGGCTATACTAGATGTCGGCATGCAGGAGGAAGGTGTGAAGCTCAATACAACAGCAGAAATCTTAGAAGATTTCCGGCAAGGCAAGATGGTGCTCATCTTAGATGATGAAGATCGAGAGAATGAGGGTGATCTGATTATCGCTGCCGACGTTGTCACCCCCGAGCACATTACCTTTTTTGCTCGAGAAGCTTGTGGCCTCATTTGCCTGACAATTACTGAGCAACGCGCGGAGCAACTCAAGCTACCGCTGATGGTCGATCACAATTCGTCCCAACACGAAACTAATTTTACGGTCTCGATTGAGGCGGCCGAGGGCATTACCACCGGAATCTCTGCCGCTGACCGCGCGAAAACCGTACGCGCCGCAGTCGCTAAACGCGCGCGCCCTGAGGATATCGTGATGCCAGGTCACATTTTTCCCCTTATCGCCAAGCGCGGCGGGGTTCTTAGCCGGGCTGGCCATACCGAGGCTGGCTGTGATTTAGCCCGCATGGCAGGATATGAGCCCGCCGCCGTGATCGTTGAGGTAATGAATCCCGACGGCACGATGGCCCAGCGACCTGAACTCGAGCGGTTTGCCAATGAACATGGCATCCGCATTGGCACAATCGCTGATCTTATTGAGTATCGAGCGCTACACGATCAAACGATTAAAGCCCTCGATCAGCGACTCATCGAAACCGAATTCGGTGATTTCCAGCTACATACTTACGAAGATACAACGACCGATGTTATCCACATCGCGCTGCAGTGTGGGGACATCGACAGCGAAACCCCTTGTCTTGTCCGGGTTCAAACTCTAAACGTATTAAGAGATGTGTTAGGCACCCAAAGACCCGGTTTTCCGCACTCTTGGTCATCAAAAGAAGCTCTTGAAGCTATCTCAAAAGCCGGCGCCGGCGCCTTGGTGATCCTCGGTCAGCCTCACCAACCAGCCCAAGAGTTAGCGCAAATACAGTCGTTTCCAGAACTACCGATCGCAGAGCGTCCGGCAGTTGAATCGGGCGTTTACCGAGTGATTGGGGCAGGCTCGCAAATCTTACGAAGCCTAGGTGTCGGCAAAATGCGGCTGCTTGCAAGCCCTTCCCGGTATAATGCGCTGGGTGGTTTTGGCCTTGAAGTTGTTGAATTTGTCGAAAGTAGCAGTGCGCTTTAAAATGATTCTATGATTGGAGCCTGCCAATGACGACGCCATATACCGTAAGCCTCGCACCAGGGGCCTCGCCTATGGAATTTAATCTGGCGCGCATCCTTCGCCGGAATTTAACCGGCAGCGCCAACACCGTGAACCTATCAAAATTACCGCGCAGGATCATGATCAGTGATCTGCCGTCAAAGCGCGCACTTTCATTGCTTATAGATCCGGCCGCAGGAATTGCTATCTCATCCGCGACGAGCACCCACAAACCAACCCTTGAAGGCAACTTCGACCCATTTAGTGGTTTACCGCCCACATTTCGACTCCGCGGAGGATGGCGACAACCTTTTTTAGCTCAAAGGTTGCGTGCATTATTAGCACCGAATCTCGAGCCCTGGCCGCTGGCAGCAAAGAAGTTTTACGAAATGGATGGCCAAGGGTTGACCGATGACCTTCGAATCCATCATGAGTGTATTGGTGGTGGAGAGCGCCACACCTTTGGAGAAGGCAATAATGAGGTAAGTATATTGGCTAAAGCCGATACCCTTGCTTACCTCTATAATGGTTACGCCATGCTGATCGACGAGATTCTCAAGGGCCGAGTGCAATGTCTAGGGAGCATGCAGAGCATTGCTTTGATTACTGATGCCACCATTCATCAATGGATGGACCAAACATGAACAACATACCCTTCAAAGGCGAAACCTCCCTAGAAGCATGGCTTGATCGCCATCACATCAATCGTATTAGGACAATGGCGACCGACCTAGACGGTACCTCGTTGGGAAAATACTGCGCCCGAGCAAAGTTTCTTAAAGGATTACCGATCGGCCACAACATTGCTGATGTGGCACTAGGATCTGACAGCGAACATACACCCCATCTAAGCTTTTGGCATAGTTTCAGACGACAAGTGATCGGCGATATCGCTCTAACCCCCGACCTCGATACACTGATACCCGACGGTATTGATGCTGAACTCGGACAAGTTATCTGCGATTTCACCCATCTCGATGGGACGGCGATCTCTCTTTGCCCCCGAACCAAGCTCAAACAGCAAGTTAAAGCCCTTGAGGACCTAGGTCTAGACATGCGCTGTACCTTTGAGCTGGAGTTTTTCGTTTACGACAACACTTTTGATGACGTAGCCCGAAAACGATATCGGCAGCTCAATCCAGTAAACGCCTCGCCTCTGCAAACCATCTATCTGCTCCGAGATTCCGTCCGAGCTGCGACCTTCATGCAAGCCGTGATCAAACGGCTGGAATGGTATGGCATACCTTGGGAAGCTTGGAATAACGAAAATGGTAATGGTCAAATTGAACTCAATCTAACCCCGGCCAATCCAGTCACCATGGCTGATCGTGTCATTAGAGCAAAAACGATCATTTTCGAGACCGCCGTAGAACTCGGCCTAGCCACGACGTTTATGGCACATCCTCAGCCCGGTTTTTCCAATGGTATGCACATTCACCATTCGCTCACTCGAGCCGGTGAATCTGTATTTTTTGATCCATCTGAGCCCCATAATCGCTCGCGCTTGTTGTCGCATTGGCTAGCGGGCTTAGTCGATACGATGCCCGCTGCCGTTAGTTATCTTTGTCCCAGTTTAAATGCCTACCGACGACTTCGAGAATTTGCTGCCCCGCCTGTGACTGCGACCTGGGGAGAGGAGAATAAATCCACCGGCATCCGTCTTATTTGCGACGCGCCTCAGACCGCTCGAATAGAGCATCGAGTCGGGGCCGGTGACCTAAACCCTTATCTTGCCTTGGCGGTCATTATAGCCGGTGGATTAACGGGGCTCGCCGGTGAACTGATGCCGCCGCCTGAATTTACTAGCCTAGCCTGGGGCATTCCCGCGGATGTACCTCGATTGCCTGCGGACATTATTAGTGCCGCTACTGCCCTAGCCGGGCACAGCGGTTTAAAAGCGCAGCTCGGCGAGGAGGACGTTACCTACTGGGTCAAATCGCGCCGGCACGAATGGATGAACTTTCATCGAGCTAATCCTGGCGCGGCAAGCTCGTCGCCAACTTTATGGGAATATGAGCATTACTTTGCCGTCGTTTAGCCAACCCTTTTAAACCGAGCCTTTTCACCAATTCATGCTTGCATCATGCATCAGCCTGAGACATCTCTTTTGGCGATATTGGCCCAAGATTCAGTTGTGCAATCAGCACCAGATTAGGAAACTCGAAACTCGTTAATATCGACTTCATCGATTTGATCTTCGAGTAGGAATTTTTCGGCGTATTGCTGGTAGACCCCACTATCCAAAAACAAATGATATAAATCACGATCCATATGGTTATCTTTCGCCATAAAGGACATGATTTTTAAGCTCTGGGACAAGGTCTTTCGATCCTTGTAGGGTCGGTCGGCGGCAGTGAGCGCCTCAAACACATCAGCAATGGCCATAACCCTTGCTTGCACAGACATCTGATCTCCGGTGAGTTTCCGAGGGTAGCCGGTACCGTCAATTTTTTCGTGATGACCGCAGGCGATTTCAGGCACTCTTTTGAGCGATTTAGGCAGAGGTAAATTCTCGAGCATGACCGCGGTCTGAACAATATGATCGTTGATAATAAACCGTTCCTCGTTGGTCAATGTGCCCCTGGAGATACTCAAGTTATAGACTTCGCCTTTGTTAAATTTGTATTCCGGGACATCAACTTTAAAGCCATAAGGATTGTCTGGATCTGCACTAAAAGGCTGCACTTCGTAGGGAATTAAATGGTCGTCCCTATCAGACAACAGCGTTTCGAGGACCGGTAACGCAGGCGCTGGCGTTCGTTCAAAGCGTTTTCGTTCTTCAATTGAGATGCCGATGCGATTATCTAAGGTCCGCGTCCAAGTCTTAGCCGCTATGGCTTTGACACGGGCTTTGGCGTCGTCATCAAGAAACTCCCCACCCACGTTTGTCTCTGCAATGAATTGATAGTCGTCATCGATTTGCTGCAACGTTTCAGCGAGCTCTTGGCGCAGCGTCGCTGCATCTCCGCCATCTAGAATCGATTGTAAACAAGCAATTTCTGCGTCGCGCTTTAAGACTTCGAATCGGGTTCTAATCTCATGAATACGATCGGTAATCGTCTCGAGCTTAGTTGCTTTATCAACCACATACTCAGGGGTCACAACCTTGCCACAGTCGTGCATCCACGAGGCGACATAAAGCTCATAGCGATCTTCTTCGGAAAGATTAAAGTCCTTAAACACCCCTTGGGTTTCGGCATTGGCGGCTTCGGTTAGCATCTGAGCTAATTCTGGTACCCGCTGGCAATGTCCACCTGTATAGGGTGACTTAGCGTCTAAGGCATTGGCCAACAACTGGATAAATGCTTGCTGAAGTTCTGTCATTTCCTTCAGCAAAATTGCATTGTCGAGGGCGACAGCGGCTTGGGAAGCAAGGGCTTCAATAATCGGTTGAATATCCCCATCAAACGGACCAACCGTGTTGGTCTCTGGATCTGTTCGATTCAGTAATTGCAGAACGCCGATGACTTCATCCGCACTGTTTTTCATTGGTACCGTTAAAAACGAGGTAGACCGAAATCCCTTAAAGCCGAAAGCCTCATCAAACTTTTTAGTTCCTGAAAAGTCGAAGTCGTCTGACAAATAAACATCAGGGATGTTGACGGTTTTTCCTTCGTTGGCGGCAAAGGTAACGATGTTGTGAGTATTGGGCTGACCTTCGGCATTTTTCAGCGCCATTGGCGGCAGCGTAACTTCGGCGCCAGTCGTGCCACCTTGAGCGATCTCCAACGAGTTGGTCCGAACGATCTCAAATTTCAGCTGGTCTTCATCGCGTAAATACAGGGTGCCGCCATCCGCCTGAGAAATATCCATAGCTTCGAGCAGTATCTTCTCCATTAGTACCGTGGTGTCTTTCTCAGCCGAAAGCGCGATACCAATCTCGATCAATCGATTAGCTGAGGTTGATGCTGTATTCATATCGATCCCTTGCCCATTCACTAGAGAACACAATATTGGTGAATTTACGCAAAAAAGCAATTTGTTATCGAGGGAATATCAGCGATTTCAGCATGCTACTTATTCTGCTACTCTGCCTCGGGTAGAGGAGACTGAAATGGCTGTCGAAATACCCTTCGTTTATCGATACGACTTTGAATACGCAACACTTGAAACTGTGTCGCCCTTAATACGACGTATTACTGCCCGAAACCCATCTGGCTTTACCTTTAATGGCACAGGTACTTACGTTGTAGGCCACGGTAAAGTCGCCGTGATTGACCCGGGCCCTCTGATCGATGAGCACATAGAAGCACTCGTCCAATCGCTAACAGGCGAAACCGTGACCCATATCTTGATAACCCACACCCATATGGACCATTCCCCTGCTGCGGCACCACTCAAAAAAATCTGGCAAGCACCAACTTATGCCTACGGCGTACATGGTGCAGGAAAAATCGCCGATGGTACCCCCATCGAAGAAGGAGGAGATATGGCGTTTGTACCAGATCACCTCATTAAAGACGGTGACCGCATTAGCGGAGATGGCTGGACCTTAGAGTGCGTCTACACCCCAGGCCATACCTCTAACCATATGTGTTTTGCACTGCTAGAGGAAAACGCTTTATTCACTGGGGATCATGTGATGGGCTGGTCGACCAGTGTTATTGGTCCGCCGGACGGCGACATGACCGCCTACATGACAAGTCTTGAAAAACTTCAGGCACGACCTGAGAGCACCTACTGGCCCACCCACGGCAGAGCGATTACCGATGTACAACCTTTTGTTGCCGCTTTTATCGAGCATCGTTTAGAACGTGAGCAACAAATACTAACCTGCTTAAAAGATGGCATTTCGCGAATCCCCGATATGGTGCCGGTGATGTACACCAGCACCGATCCGAGGATGTTCCCAGCTGCAGAGCGGTCAGTGTTATCCGCCATGATTCGTCTAATTGACTCAGGCCAAGTTACCTGCGACGCCGCACCCAGTACCAACAGCGAGTTTTGGCTATCCTGATGCTCTGGAATCTTGAGCCTCAAGGCTTGGCTTTTGACTCTTAGATTTTTGGATTTTTAGGTTTTTAGGTTTTTAGGTTTTTAGGTTTTTAGGTTTTTAGGTTTTTAAGTTTTTGGCGCTAAGTGTTTAGATTAACGCCGCTAACCTAACTGGGTAATTTGGTGCCACAGCGGAACATCGCCTTCAGCGAGCAGCAGCTTGCCTAACCGTGTTTGCCACACGCCTTCATGACCGAACTCATCGCGCCACACCCAAAGCCTTCGCGTCAGATGATTCAACCCATGATCTTTGGTGTAGCCTATAGCCCCAAAGACTTGATGCGCTACCTCAGCACCAACCCCCGCAGCCTCACCGATCCTAGATTTCGCGATCGCAACATCGATTTCTGACAGCGTGCCGGTCACCATCAGCGTTTCAGCTGCCCGCGTGCTGGCCGCAACGTGGGTCGAAAACACTGCCAGTTGTTGTTGTATCGCCTGAAACTTGGCAATCGGTTTCCCAAATTGCTTGCGCTCGAGCGCGTAGCCGACAGTCGCTTCAAGAGCTGCCTCTAAAGCCCCTGCCATCATGGCAGCTCGACCTGCCGCCCCCAACAATTGCAATCGTGCTACATCAAAATCGACTTGCCAAACTTGATTATCGGCGAGGGTTACGCGTTGAAAGGCAAGATCGTCTCGAGCACATCCAGCAAGGTCCGTACCGCTCGTCACGGTCCACTGGTCTGCACTTAATTGATAGAGCTGGTTAGCATTTTTGGGGTCCACACAAAACACCCACTTACAATAGCGCCCAAACGGAACGCCTTTGGCATCGCCTGATATCGATCCGTCTGGCTCCTGCACCAAGTCGGCCGCGACGATGGTCATCTCGCCATCTGGGACAGAAACACCGGATTCAGCCAACAATTGTGCGGCAACTAGATTTTCGGCTAAGGGCAAAGGCAGGGAAAACCGACCGGCTTGTCGTAATATTACTAAGGCATCGCCGAAGGTGCCGCCACTCCCACCCAACTCGGTTGTCGCGCCTAGAGTGGTTAATCCATTCTCCGCCAGCAGCGCCCACAGCGCTTCCGGATAGATGCCCTTCTCGGCCTGATCGACAAGCGCATTCGTGCAATGCGTTTTAAAGATCCGCTCAGTGGTCTCTGCAATCAACCGTTGCTCGTCGTTCATGATGTCACCTTAAGCCCAACCCGCGGGCAATCATTCCTCTCAAAATTTCTCGCGTACCCCCACGCAGGGTGAACGACGGCGCATGCAAAATACATTCATCAAGCGCCTCGGCCAACCCCTTGGGTACCGCTCCAGGTAAATGCAGGCGCACCAGCTCAGGCACTAAACGTTCATAGCTATTCCCTAACTCCTTAATCAGTGCAGCCTCTGTATCCGGCATAACGCCTGACTCAAGCAAACTGGCGACTGAAATACTCATGCGTCTTAAAACCACAAGAGATGCCGTCAACTGACCATACAGTCGCAGCTTATCTTCACTCGCTTCAGGAGACAGGCTTTTACCAAACTCAGCCAATACTCTAAAGGCACTCAAGAAGCGCTCAGGACCACTTCTCTCATAGGCCAATTCACTCATCACTTGAGCCCAGCCATTCCCGGGCTCACCGACGACTTGATCATCTGGAATAAACACGTCGTCAAAAAATATTTGATTAAAATCCTGCTCACCAGCGAGGTTTTCTATGCCTCGTACAGTGACCCCTTCTGCGTCGATCGGCACAATAAACTGACTCATGCCCTCGTGGCGGTTCTCTGACACCGGAGACGTTCGAACCAAGGTCACCATGTAGTGATTTAGATGCGCATTACTGGTCCAAATTTTACTGCCGTTTAAACACCAACCACCGCTAACGGGGACCGCGCTGGTGCGAATAGAAGCTAAGTCAGAACCCGTGTCAGGTTCTGACATCCCAATTGAGTAAAAACTCTCGCCAGCGATAATGGGTGGTAAAAACCGTTGTTTCTGTGCCTCGGTGCCAAATTTAAGCAACAGCGGCCCACTTTGCCGATCGGCAATCCAATGACATCCAACTGGCGCACCTGCGGCCAAGAGCTCCTCGGTAACCACATATCGCTCGAGGAAAGAACGTTCACCGCCGCCATACGCTTTTGGCCAAGTCATACCGATCCAGCCCTTCTCGGCAAATCGTTTTGAAAACGCTGGCGAGGCTCCAGCATTAAAATCAGAATTAGGACGCCAATCGGACTCGGCACTTAAAAAGTCACGGACCTCTTGCCTTAGCCCTTCCAGAGACTCTGGAAGGGTAGCAGGCGCAAAATTCATTCCTTGAAACATAATCACATCCTTAAGTCATCGGCTCGCTTTACCTGTCCATCTGGCGCTAAGCGATCTAGCACTAAACGATCTAGCACTAAACGATCTAGCACTAAGCGATGCAGAACCTGTCTGGCTCCGCTAACCACAGGGCGCCAACAAAGCGCGTATTGACCCTTACAATCACCCTCTACAAAGACCGCCAAGTCCGACCTGCAGCCTCCGACCGACCTTCCAAAGCACTGGGCTCTGGTTACCGACCTAGGACCGACCTTCCAAAGCACTGGGCTCTGGTTACAGACCTAGGCTCGACACATCGATGGCCAAAACTTAAATGAACGAGCCCTAGCATCATCACGATGCCTCGAGTGTCCGTCCCTAAGTGCCGCCGCTTTTAGGCGGACATGCTCGGCCGGTCTTTAACTCGCGCATGCCATGCAACAATGTTTGCATTGTTGCTATCTATCGCTTGTCCAACCTGGGCACCAAACTCCAGGAACACACACAACATGATATCCGCCAGAGTGAAATCATCGCCGCATATAAAATCGCTGTCCCCCAATAATCCATCCAGCCAGCGGATCTTATCTTGGGCCATGGCTTTTAAATCGTCTGCCGCGTGGGGAATAATTCTCATGCGATCTTTAAACATCGGCGCACCCTCGGATGACCGAAACCCATTTGCTAATGGTTCAACGATGCCTAGATCAATTCGTCGCACCCACATTCGCGTCTTAACCCTCGCCTCAGGCGTTAAGCCAATAAGACTACTACCCCCGGCATGCTCGGCAAGATATTCACAGATAGCGGTGATTTCAGATACCACGCTACCGTCATCAAGCTCTAGTGCTGGCAGTTGGGCACCAGGATTTTTGGCCTGATACGCTGGCTGTCGGTTCTCGCCCGCCATAATGTCAATGACTTCTTGCTCAAGCGTAATACCTAGCTCTGCAGCGAAGACCCTGACAACCCTTGGATTGGGTCCAACTGAATTAAATAATTTCATACGCTCACCTCGATTACTGAACCCCTGTTATACAGAAGGAGCCATCGGAGATCCAGTCGCAATGGTTGGGTTGCCATTTAGCACTGCCGCTGGCACCATGCGATCCAGGCATATCCCATTTTGAGCCTGTGCGACCATCGACAGTGCGCTGATTAACCTGGCAAACATCTTATGACAACCGCGCCACCGCAAGTTACTCCGCGGCCTAGTTTGTGGCACTTATTTACCGCAACTTCGGTAGGATTTCGCGGCAAGTTGCTAAGCGCCCTGCTGTCAATGATTGCGAGCTTTGCACTATTGTTCATGGCGCCCATGATCACTCGATCCATGTTGGATCATTTGTCGGGTGAGGCGCCTGACACCTTTTTCCAACTGCTCTTGCACCTGACCCCTGAACGCCTAAATCAAGATTTTGTCTTGTACTATCACCTCATATTCTCAGCAGGCCTTATCTTGGCCGGGACCGCTATTGCTGGCTTCTTCGTCTATCTTCGGGGCAAACATATTGCCGAGGCAGCAGAGGGTATGGCTCGCAGGCTGAGAGATCGGCTTATGGATCACCTAAATCATTTACCCACGACCTACCACGACCACTCAGATACTGGCGATCTGATCCAACGATGCACCTCTGATATCGAAACCTTCAGAGTCTTTGTCAGCGGGCAAATCATTGAAATTGGTAGGGCGATTTTAATGCTACTGCTCGTGATACCTATTTTGTTGTCACTCGATGTTGCGATGACGGGCGTCGCCTTGATCACAATGCCCGTGTTATTCATCTCAGCCATTTTATTTTTCAATCGCGTCAAGGTCATGTTCACCGCTGTCGATGAGGCTGAGGCCGGTTTAACCACTGTCCTGCAGGAGAATCTCACAGGCATACGAGTGGTAAGGGCCTTTGCCAGACAAGATTACGAAATCGAGAAATTTGCCAGTGTGAACAAAAATTTCCGAGATAAGAATCAGCGATTAATGCAATTTTTAGGCTTTTACTATGGCGCTAGCGACATCGTCTGCTTGATGCAAGTAGGCATGATATTGTTCGTGGGAGCTCAATGGGTGCTGGCTGACACGATGACAGTCGGGACGCTTTTTGCCTTTATCACCTACGAAAGCATGATCATTTGGCCCATCAGACACATGGGTCGAGTGCTGACAGACTCAGGTAAGGCGGTCGTTGCCCTCGGGCGAATAGCAGAAATTTTAGACGAACCAACAGAGTCGAAATTTGAGCAAGCGTTAGATCAACCTTTGGCCGGTCGAATTCAATTTGATCGGGTTAGCTTTGCTTATGATCACCAAGTGCCTGCGCTCAGAAACTTATCACTCACGATCGAAGCCGGCCAAACAATCGCTTTCGTTGGGGCTCCGGGCGCTGGTAAAACCACCGCGCTACAGATAATGATGCGTCTTATCGATCCAGATTCCGGTGTTATAAAACTAGATCAGTTCAATCTTCAGGCGTTGTCTCGCAAATCGGTGCGTCGTCAAATTGGCGTCGTTCTCCAAGATTCCTTTTTGTTCGCAGGATCCATCGCTGACAATCTCAGCATTGGCCGCAGTGACGCCACGCTTGCCGAGATGGCGCAGGCAGCTGAGTCTGCAAATGTATTGCAAACCATAAATAATCTGCCGAAGCGCTTTGACTCACTTATCGGTGAACGCGGCGTGACCTTATCGGGCGGACAACGCCAGCGGTTAGCGATTGCCCGAGCACTCCTTAAGAATCCTTCGATTCTCATTTTAGATGATGCCCTATCGGCAGTTGATACCGACACGGAAGCACAAATCTTGGCAAATCTAAAAACCGTAAGATCCAACCGAACAACCATTATCGTTGCGCATCGACTCTCAAGTGTGATGCATGCGGATTGCATTTACGTCTTTGCGGACGGCAACATAGTTCAATCTGGTACCCACAGACAACTCAGCCAATCACCTGGGATTTACCGGAACCTATGCGAACTTCAGGGCCAAGTCCAAGCTGATATCGAGCAAAGCCTTAAAGCCGGTTCAGAGAGCACACTCTCATGACTGATGCGTTTTATGATGATGATAATTTCAAGGATGAGTTCTCAGCGGACCAAGACATTGCCTTAGGGGTTTGGTCTGAACTGTTGTCTTTCGCCCTACGCTACCCGCTTGATCTCGTCATGCTTGCGATCTGTGCCATCGTTGTAGGCATTGCTGAGCTCTCATTCCCTTTAGTAACCCGCTGGGTCATCGACGATATCGCGGTCTTGGGCGCAGAGATCGAGCTACTACCCTACGCACTATTTTATGCAGGGCTTTGTGTCGCATTGGGCATTGGCGTCCTCGGTTTTTTATGGTTTGGCGGAAAGTTACGGAGTCATGTGAGTCACGACATCCGCGCTGCTGGCTTTTTTAACCTACAACAGTTGTCCTTTGCCTATTATGACGAACGTCCAGTTGGTTGGTTGATGGCTCGAATGACCTCGGACTGTGAACGCCTGTCTAACATCATGGCTTGGGGTATCTTAGATTTATTCTGGTCTTTCACAATTATGCTAGGTATTGCCGGGGCTATGCTCTATATGGAGCCAAAGCTCGGCTTCATCATATTACTTAGCCTGCCTTGTCTTGCCTGGATTAGCCGGTACTTTCAGAATCGGATACTCACCAGCGCGCGGGAGGTCAGACAAACCAATTCGCGCATCACTGGCGCCTACAATGAAAACATCATGGGCGTGTTAACCAGCAAGGTTTTTGTCAAAGAGGCGGATAATTTGCAAAAGTTTGGCCGCCTTACCGATAGAATGCACCAAGCCTCCATCACAAACGCCGTTCAGGCCGCCATCTACTTACCGCTCGTGCTCACGTTATCGGCACTTACGACAGGCATCGCTTTGGTAGTTGGTGGAATTGAAGCCGCTTGGGGGTTGATCTCAACGGGCACGCTCATTGCATTTCTCACGTACACTCGGCACTTTTTTGAACCTATAGAGCAATTGGCGCATTGGTTTGCGGAGATGCAAATGGCGCAAGCATCAGCAGAACGTGTCGTTAGTCTCATCCAAGCCGAACCTGAGATTAAAGATAGCGACGAGGTCATTGCCCGGCTCCAAACACCTTCGGATCCTGCGCTCGCAGAGGATGGCTATGAGTCAACCATTGAGACGCTGACTCTTAAGGATGTTGGGTTTCGGTACAAAACTGGTGATCCAGTGCTTGAAGCAGTCAATCTTACGATTACTTCTGGTGAAAGCGTCGCCATCGTTGGCGCAACCGGCGGCGGCAAAACGACCCTCGCCAGCTTAATTGCACGGTTCTACGAACCTACCTCAGGCCAAATACTCATCAATGGCATTGATTATCGTGAACGTGGACTGGCATTCTTGCAAAGCAATTTAGGCGTTGTCTTGCAATCTTCTCACCTGTTCGCAGGAACCATTTTCGACAATATTCGCTATGGCAAATTATCCGCTGAGCGTGAACAGGTCATTCAGGCGGCTCGACAAGCAGGCGCTCATGAGGTTATCGAGGGCATGTCCGCAGGGTATGAGACGCGCATCGGTGAGGGCGGGTCGAGTCTCTCCGCTGGGCAAAAACAGCTCATCAGCTTTGCTCGCGCATTACTTGCCGATCCACAAATCTTGATTATGGATGAAGCAACCTCGTCGGTGGACACCATCACCGAGGCCCGAATTGAAAAAGGCTTGCGCGCCCTGCTTAAAGATCGCCTCAGTGTCATTATTGCGCATCGTCTTTCGACCATTCGCCATGCTAGTAAAATTTTGGTCATCGATCGGGGCCGAATCATCGAACAAGGTAATCACGATCAACTGATTAGCCTTAGAGGGCGCTATCACCACTTATACCAACAACAAAGCCTGAGCAACTTATGGCAACAACCCAGTGGTAGCCTCTCATGATCGATTTCGATTGGCACATGCCCTACCCCAGCCAGCGGCACCCGGTCTGTGCCGATAACCTCGTAGCGACGTCTCAACCTTTAGCCACCGCTGCTGGCTTGGCTGCTTTGAAGGCAGGAGGCAATGCCGTCGACGCGGCTTTGGCTGCGGCCATTACGCTGACGGTAGTAGAACCCAATAATAATGGTATCGGCAGCGATGCCTTTGCATTGGTCCATGATGGGCAAAAGCTTCATGGTGTGAACGGCTCTGGCCGAACTCCAGCAGCCCTAAATATTAAAGACTATCTCGACAAAAAAGTTGTACCCCAACTGGGATGGCTAAGCGTTACCGTGCCTGGCGCCGTTAGCGTATGGGTGACTCTCTCAAAGCGATTTGGTCGGCTACCCTTTCATTCGCTCTTTGAAGCGGCCATTCATTACGCTGAGGTTGGGTTCCCATTGGGACCCAAAAGCGCCTATTTCTTTCGACAAGCCCAGCGCTACTATCGTGATTTCCCATCATTTCAAGCAACTTTCTTCCCTGGCGGAAGTGTGCCAACTACAGGCGAGCGCGTTCGATTACCCCAGCACGCCGAAAGTCTACGGCAAATCAGAGACAGCCAGGGACAAGCTTTCTATGAAGGCGCTCTCGCTCAAGCTATGGTTCAAGATGCCAACCACCATGGCTATCCGCTAGCGATCGAGGATTTAAGCACTCATCAGACCGAGTGGGTCGATCCCATTGAGATCGATTTTGGCTCAGCATCGCTTTCTGAAATTCCACCCAATGGTCAGGGGCTCATGGCTTTGATAGCGCTTGGGATCTTGAATCGTCTGAATATTGAGCGTTTTGCACCGGATTCAGTCGAAGCCATTCATTTGCAAGTAGAAGCCATTCGCGCTGCCTGGCAGATGGTCTCGACTCATCTTGCCGATCCTAATTTTATGGTTCGGCCAGTTAAGTCCTTTCTTGCAAAGGACTACCTCGATGCTGCCGCCAATCAGATTGAAATCAGTACTGTTGGCCAAAGACCCGGGCCGCTGGGCGCGAGTCCAGACACCGTTTATCTAACAGCGGCAGATGCCAGCGGCATGATGGTGTCTTTTATACAGTCTAATTTTCGCGGATTTGGATCCGGAGTCGTGGTTCCTAACACAGGCATCAGCCTACAAAACCGAGCTTCTGGATTTGTTACCGAGCCGGGACACCCAAATTGCATTGCACCAAGTAAACGACCTTTTCATACCATCATTCCAGGATTCGCCCACCGTAATGGCAAACCATTTATGAGCTTTGGTGTGATGGGTGGGCACATGCAAGCCCAGGGCCACGTACAAATGATGGTCAGAATTCTAGGCCACGGACAGAACCCACAAGCTGCCTCTGATGCGCCACGGTGGCACCTCACCGAAAACGGCGACCTTGCCCTTGAAACCGGTATGCCTGCTGAGGTTATTAATGGCCTCAAAACCCTAGGACACCGAGTCTTACTCAATCAACCTGAACATCTGTTTGGTGGCGCTCAATTAATCGCAAGACTACCAACCGGCGGCTATTGCGGCGGTAGCGATCATCGCAAAGAGGGGTTGGTTGCAGGCTATTAAGGGTCGATCCAAGCAAGGCTCAACCAAGGCACATAGGTGATCAATGCCAGAGCAATCATGAGCACCCCCATAAACGGCAAGGTAGCCGCGTAGAGTTCTGAGATCGGTTTTTTGAATCGATAACTTGCGATAAACAAATTCATACCGACTGGAGGCGTGAAATAACCGATCTGCATGTTCGCCAAGAATACAATTCCCAGGTGTACCGGGTGAATACCAAATTGCATAGCAACCGGAACAATCAGCGGTATCATAATAATCAAGGCGGAAAAAATATCTAAAATAGCGCCCAACACGAGCAGTATTAGATTCAGTAATAGTAAAAACGTCAGAGGATTCGATACCCAAGACCGAATGTGCTCAAACAACCACTGGGGAATCTCCGCATCGACTAAGAAATTGGTAAAGGCCAGCGATACCGCAAGAATAAGCAAGATGCCCCCCACCATCATCATAGCCTCACGTGTGATCCGAACCAAGGCACTAAGGCTGATCTCTCGATATAGGCCTACCTCAACAATCAAAACATAAATCGCCGTAATCGCGGCGGCTTCTGACACCGCAAAGAATCCAGAATAAATCCCCCCGAGTAGGACCACCGGTAACGGCAGCTCAAAACGCATAGCCCATAACGCGGACCGCACAGAAGGCCTATCGCCTTTCGGCACGGCACCCGCTGACGGCTGAGTCAGAACGGTATAGGCCGTTAATAGTGCAACCATTAATCCCGCAGGCATTAACCCCGCGAGAAACAGATCCTGAATTGTAAACTGAACCGAAAGGTCCATCTGCTGCACAAGCACTCCATACAAGATGAGAGGCAGTGACGGCGCTAACAGTAATCCCAAACTGCCCGAGGTCGTTACCAAACCGAGGCTAAATCGCTCGGTATAGCCGCCTTGCTGGAGCGCAGGATATAGTAGAGCACCGATGGCGACGATGGTTACGCCAGAAGCGCCTGTAAAAGCTGTAAAAAAAGCACAGGTCACAAATGCTACCAAAGCAAGCCCACCGGGCAACCAGCCTAGGGTTGCTGAGGTCAAAGCGACCATTCGATGAGACATACCCGACTCAGCCAACACATAACCGGAGAACGTAAACAAGGGCAACGCCAGCAATAATGGCGTCTCAACGATGCGATACATCTCTATGGCAATCACGGTCATCGGAACATCCGATACCCAAAAACCCAAGATGGCTGCGGCGAGAATAACAATGGCAAGTGGCGTGCCCGCCAGCGCGAGCAAGGACAAAACCGCTGCGCCCAAGGAACCCATTTAAGACGAACGACCCAGCAACGCGCGACTCGCTGCACCGGCAAATCGCAGGGTCATAACGCCAAAGCCAATCGGCAAGATCAATTGGCAGACCCAAACAGGCACAATTCCAAACGCGATCATTTGGTCCTCATACTCGAACTGTACTAGCGTCCAGCAAGCGTAGGTTGCCAGAGTCGAAACCAAAGCCGCAAAACTGGCCACGATAAAAGCTAACCAACGCGACCAAAGTCCTTCAACAAACCGTGTTAGCAAATCGATTCTAATGTGCTGTTGCTCTCGAGTTGCCACCATCGCACCCAGCATGGCTAACCACAGTACTTGCATCTTCAAAAAGCTCTCAAGCCAGATCAGGCCAATGTCGAAAAAATTTCTTAGAACAATTTGAAGGATTGCTAAGGAGAGTGTGCTTGCGAAAGTGGCCAGCAACACAAGATTTTCGATTTGGGAGAAGAGTCTGAGCCCCCTAGAGAAGCTCTGAGCAAGAAAGCCCACGGCTTACGGACGTCGCTCGCGATGTTCAGCCAGAACTGCGTCAAACTCGTCGAGAACAGGCTGGGTGACTTCACCGGCTTCCACCATGGCGGTCACGGCATCAACCGCGACGGCTTCCCAAGCGATTAAATCTGCCGCCGTTGGTGTCACGCGCTCAACGCCAGTGTTCAAGATGGCATCAAAGGCTTTAAGGTTATCGATCCGATTTAAAGCATCTATCTCCTGCATTAATGGGTCTATCACCGCTGCCATAGCAGCTTGATCGGCTGGACTTATTTTTTTCATCGCGCGCCCGTCGATGGCAAGCACCGAGTAAATGTACATCAGGGGTAGATCCATCATGTAGTCAATATGGTTATGCCACTGCAACGCAATCGCCACCAAGGGCGGGACAGCAACCGCATCGACCAACCCCGTCTGTAGGGCTGCAAGCACATCAGTAATATTCAGCGGCACCGGACTGACTTTGAAGAGCTTCACCAGCTGCTCGCCCAAGGGATCACCCTCTGGGACCCAGACTTTCAATTGGGCGAGATCTGCAGGATTAGTTACCGGCTTTTTCGTCAGCAGATAGGCAAAACCCGTTTCAACTAACGGAAAGATGTGCATACCGCCAGAACCGATTCCATCAACAATCCCTTGGTCCATGCGAGCTCTCACCGCATCGACTTCACCGAAGTTTTGGAACTGTAACGGCAGGTTATAGATTTGTAGATCAGTGTAATAACGAATCAAGGTGCCTGCCGCCAACGCGCCGCCCTGAAGCTGACCGATGCGCATTTTACGCAATACCGTAAAGTCATCGCCTTGCACGCCACCTGGATAAAGCTTGAACTTCACACGGCCATCTGTGTTTTGTTCAACGACCTTCATCGCGGCTCGTAGTTGTTTCATCCAAGCCAGCCCATCGGGAGAAATCGTGGCCATCTTGAGGGTTTGGCTACTGGCAGACCACGATACCAAAACCATCATCATGGCGCACATCAGCGCGCCGCAATTGCGTACCCGACGCTTTACATACACTTGACTAAAAATACTCATTGGACTCCGACAAAAGTTCCCTTGCCAAATCTTGAGCAAGGACATTAATTAAGGTTAAGTTAGGCACGACTGGGTCCGCATCAATCACCTCTTGCAACAATCGATCATGCAGTGTTTGGTCAAACATCATTTTAGCGTATTGCTCAGCGAACACCACTTTCGCCATTAGGAATTGGCCCTCAGAATACTCGATAGCGCGCTCAAAATGGGCACGACCTTTTTCCGGTTGACCGCCCATACTTGGCGGAAGTACCGTCTCGAGCCCTCCCAAGTACAAATGGGCGCCACCATTATCAAAACGATCATCCAAAGCAATCACACGGCTCATGAGTTTTTTCACTCGAGCGAGCTGCCCTACCGCACCCCAATCATCGCTGTGCGCTTGAATCCAAGAGGTCCACGCCACCGCTAACGCAAACGTCGCCTCGAGCTGAGCGGCCTGAAGGCCCTCCACTCGCTGCTCAAATGCCCCATAATCAAGCGCTTCTAAATTACACAACAGCTCGTTTTGTAAGCAGGCGCCACGTCTAGCATAGCCTAGCGCTTTTTCCGTCAACTTCTGGCTCCTAACCGGATCAACCAGGGACGCAAAAGCACCATTTAATTGCGAAGCAGCTAGGAGTAAGTCAGCTGAGGGTTTATCTCCTACTAGAAGACTGTCAATCAAGACTAGATAGGCTGGTATTGCCTCTCTGACGGTATCCAAATCATTTGAGTTTAAAATAGCCGCGGATAGATTATCAGCTAGCTGATTGGTTGCATTCGAAATCAGTGAGGCGCAGCCTGACAACACCAAAAGCATCGACATCAGGCCCGTAATAGCCAAAACTTGATTCAATTTGCTTCTGACTTTAACCGTCAGCGCGCACCAACGCGGGCGCGCTGATCCGCAAGGCCCTTTGTTTCGCAACACTGACCTCATCTCCTTTTCGTTAAACCACTTTATAATACTAGCGATCCCACCGGAACGCCTTATTGCGATTTACGCTGCCAAGCCCCTAATGAAACTGACCTGAAGCCGCTAGCTCAACCTCAGCGGATAGCCTCCAACTGATCTTCGCAAGACGCGTTACACTGTAAACTATCGCATCAGTTTAATTCGTTCTTCAAAATCCGCAGCAACGTTTCCCTAGCAATGCTGGACCGCTTCTAGCCAACATACAGTGGCCAACCTACCCATTCGCTCAGGGCTCAGATCTCATCTCTAACATGGAAACGTTCGTTTAAGGTAACCACAGATTTTTCGCCTGTACTTGCCGCCTTGAATCGACTCACACTGGTGTAGTACGGATTAAAAAACATTTTTAATGGCATACCTAAAACGTAGGCAGCCCAAACATTTACCACACCTCCATGGCAGGTTACCGCGACCGTTTTGCCTCGGTTTTCTTGAACAATACCTTCAAGAGTACGGATGACACGATCAGCGAACTGATCAAAATCAACACCAGACATATCCCCTTTCATGAGATCAAGCCATGCCTCGTAGTTTTCTGTCTTCAATTGCTCTACCGGAATATAAGCGTCCGCATCTTGGTCATATTCAGCAACGCCGTCTCGAGTTTCTATCTCTAGCGAAAGCACCTCGGCAATAGGCAATGCCGTCTCGTAAGCACGCTTCATGGGACTCGAATATAAACGACTAATCGGTTCTTCTGCTAAATAGGCGGCAACCCGACGAGCTTGATGATGGCCTTGCTCGGATAAATTAGGGTCAGCCGCGACCCCATCGTCTCGAACAATTTTTTCTGGCAGGCCATGCCTGACAAGTATTAATTCCATAGGCTCTCTCTACCTTCCATTTATTAACCGCTATAAATTTTTAACCGATATAAATTATTAACCGCTATAAAAACAGAAGGAGCGCCAGGCGCTCCTTCTCGCTAACTATTTTCCAACAGTTTCCCGGTCAGGTAGCTGCGATAGACACAGCATAAACACCCGCTTGACGCGCCGAGTCCATGACATGAATCATCGTTTCTGTCGTACTATCGGGATGCGGCTGCACCACCACAGGTGCATCCGGGTTTTCAGCGTGAAGCCGCTCTATGTTGGCTCGAACAGCTCGAAAATCAATGTCTCGGCCTCGTATCCTAATCCGATCTCTATTAGTGATCTGAACAACGATACTCTGTTTGTCAGCATCTTTAACATTCTGGTTTTTATCAGGGCTATTGACGTCAATGCCAATCTCCTTCACGAACGTCGCCGTGACGATAAAGAAAATCAACATAATAAACACGACATCAAGCATCGGTGTTAAATCAATTTCTTCTGTTTCTTCGCCGATGATTGCCTTACGCCTGCGCACACTGGTCTCCTCAGTTCAGGTTATTTACTCTGCTTGACACAGCGTGTCTCTGCCGCGTCAACTGTGTTTCCTTCTAGTTTCTGCTTTCTACTTTCTGGTTTCTGCTTTCTGGTTTCTGCTTTCTGGTTTCTGCTTTCTGGTTTCTGCTTTCTGGTTTCTGCTTTCTGGTTTCTGCTTTCCGGTTTCTGCTTTCTGCTTTCTGGTTTCTGGTTTCTGCTTTTCTATAATCTTGCGTCCACTGGCGCTCAATCTACTGCGACCAATGTAATGGCTACACAGTACTCCCTAGATTATCCTCTTGTGACGAAAACCTCTTGTGACGAAAACCTCTTGTAACGAACAGCCTTCTTGTCAATGAATCCTTCTCGTCGCGAAATGCCTCTTGTCACTAAGGGCCTCACCATAGTGTAGCACCACCAAAGTGTAAACACTCCAGCAAATGATTACTAGACTCAAACCTTCCAAACCTACCTAAAATCTCAAGGATCAGTCCTGTATCTTTGATCCTGGCTACAAGCTTATTCGAGGATCTTTTTGTTCTAAGGTTACCTGTAACTTTTGGTTACTGGCGCTCATGTTGCTCACTTTGGCGTGCGCTTGTAGCCCAGCCAAAAGCGCAGCAATTCCTTTAGACACAGATAACCTTGAACCGACATGAGTCCGCCTACAAAGCTTCGGCAAGAAGCATGGGGTTTTGTTTGATTGTTAGCGGCTGTTATGACGTTTTGGATATTCGTACCGACCTATGCCCGAGCGATACTAACCTGCACTTCTGGTTGTGGCACTGATGACCTTGCTGACTGTGGTGTAGTGCAAACCAAGATATTGTCCTACTTCCGTCAGAGTATATCCGTAGTCTAGGTGGGCAACGCGCATCCGGTGGTTACGCTCAGCTCGGGTCATTTGACCGATCCCTCTAAACAACACTTTGAGCGACTTTCGACGTCTTAATTGCTTAGGGGCTTGTTTCGCTTTGGCGGTGTTGAGCAATAACGATTGCATCCGCTCGACAAAGGCCTTGGTACCCAAGAGCACTTGGTGGGTTCGTTCATTTAATGGAGACTCAAAGGGTGCCTGTGATTCAACATACTGCTTGAAGGCTTTTGGCCCTGGGTCAGATTTGGTTGCGATTTGTTGATAAAGATCATCGGCATACAGCATATCTGACAATGGCCGTCTTCCAATCAACGCACCATAACTACTCTGAGGATAATCAGCAGTTTCGACAACCAAACCAAGTCGATTAGGATTCAGCGCAGTATGACGACAAATGGGCAGCAAATACGCTTCTTTTTCGAACAGGACACTTTTAAACCGCCCATGGAACAAAGGGCCCTCCGCTTCGTGCCGCCGATTATAGTGTTGTGTGTAGACACCATTGAGTTGGCGCATGCCTTTCGAAAGATTGGCCTCGGGTACTTCGATTACTAGGTGGTAATGATCCGGAAGTAGAACGAAGCTTTGAAGCAACCAATTGAAACGGTTGACCACACTTTCGAGAACTTGTTCAAAAGCACGGTAGTCTCTGTCATCTTTGAAAGACTTACGCCCCTGCAGAGCCCGACCCGTTACGTAGTAACAGGCGCCTGGGTACTCAATTCGGGGTGGTCGCGACATCTTTCTTTTACAATCCTTTGTTGCGTTGACTGACTCAGCTTAGATCGGCCTTCGGCCCCTGCTCGCGGCGTTGCACACCTTCCTGCGCGCGGCCGAGCATCATACCCGCCCTCGGAAAAAGCAGCAAGACCGTTTTCGATTAACTGGACTTGACTAGGCCTAAGCCACGCCTGTACCTTCATAGCCTAGGTCATCAAACACAAAATTTCGGGAGGCCACCATGGCAGTAGATAAATTTCCCATTGAAGCAGGGCACATCATGATGTTTGCGCGCTCTATCGGCGATGATAACGCGATTTACTATGATGACGATTATGCTCGTACCACTGAACCCGGCGCGGTAATTGCACCGCCCACCTTTGTTCAGGCGAGTGCACAGTTTGATCCAGATTATTTTCTGCGGCCAAAGATTGGCCAAGAATGGTTTGGCTCCGCTAAAGGCCCAACCGGCATCACTCCGAAAGAAGGTGGCGGCGGCGGTGGCGGCGGTGGTGGCGGGCTGCATGCCGAACAGCACTATGTGTACCACAAACCGCTTAAAGCAGGAGATGAGCTTACGGCCACAGTAAAACCCGGAAAGAGTTGGGAGAAGGAAGGTCGACGCGGCGGCAAACTTATGTTTAGTGAGTCCGTTACAGAATATCGAGACCTGTCAGGTGATCTAGTCGTCACCGCAACCAGTGTAGGCGTTCGTACCGAGCGACCTGCCACGACTTAATCGCTTAGGAGCTTTCTCATGGCACTCAATATCAATGACATCAAAGTTGGAGACACCTACTCTGAAGAAGTCTGCAACAACCTCTCTAGAACGCAAATCGTGCAATACGCAGGGTCTTCAGGCGATTACAATCCATTGCACAGCGATGAGATCTTCACGACTCAGATCGCTGGTTATCCTTCTGTTTTCGCTCACGGGATGCTGTCGATGGGTATGACCGGCCGAATGCTCACCAACTATGTCGGTGACGGGCGTTTGACAGCCTATGGTGTTCGATTTACGTCTCAGGTGTTTCCCGGGGCGACCTTAACAGCGACCGCAACCGTGGAGGCCATTCGAGAGGAAGACGGCGTCCACATTGTGGATTTATCGGTATCGACAAAAGACAGCGAGGGCGTTGAAGTGATTAAAGGCAATGCTTCTGCTCGACTCGATGGCTAACAACCTAATTGCCTTGCCCAGGCGCATTCAGCGCTTGGGCAATCATGTTCTCGGTTAGGATTTGTGGTAGCACCGAGGGTTCAGATGAACCTTGCTGGTAGATCAAATACAGTGGCACCCCTACTCGCCCGAAACGACCTAATGCCGCAGTAATCATGGGGTCCTCATTCGTCCAATCGGCTTTAAAATAGGTCACCCGCTGGGCTTCAAATAGCGCCTCCGTATTAGCGGTTTTGATGGCGACCGCTTCATTAACTTTGCAGGTAATACACCAGTCTGCCGTAAAATTGACAAACACCGGTCCCTGCTGAATCGCCGCCCGAACCGCTTCCGGACGGTACTCCTGCGCGCGTCCCTCGATACGCGTTGCTCCCGCAACCTCATCACCCTTGACTGGCTTCTGATCACCTATTTTAGCGATCGCTGCGGTCATGCCTAATAACAAAAACCCGAGCAGTACCTTTCGCCACCAACTGGTGGCCCCAAAACGCTGAAGCGTCCACAGAAATATCACAAGCAGAAGGCCTGCAGAGGCCAACCAAAGCCAGCCGGCGCTGCCAACCTGCTGGATGAGCAGCCAGCTGAGCCAGATACTTGTGGCATACATCAAAAAGGCACAGCCTTCTTTGAAATAGGTCATCCACGGGCCAGGACGGGGCAACAAACCCAGCGCACCAGGACTATACGCAAGCAGCAAAAACGGTAACGCCATGCCAAAGCCCAGCCCCACAAAAACGATCAACCCTTCGATGGCAGACTGGGTCAGCGCAAATCCTAATGCCGCACCCATAAAAGGCGCTGTGCAGGGCGCAGCGACGAGCACCGCGAGCACACCTCCGGTAAAAGCATTCCTCGCGCCAGACCCTGAGGCGGCTGGCGCTGACACGGCAATGGTAAAATCATAGAACCCAGATAGATTGAGCCCCAACCCTAAGAATAACAGCGTTAAAAGCGTGACAATTACCGGGTTTTGCAGCTGAAAACCCCAACCGATCTGCTCCCCAAGGCTCCTGAGTAACATCAGTGCCGCTGCAATTGCAACAAAGCTGAACACGACGCCAGCGGTATACCACCAACCCTGTTTGCGTTGCATACTGACAGATCCCGCAGATTCTTCGAGAAGCGCCAAAACCTTGATAGACAACACCGGAAACACACAAGGCATAATATTGAGTAGCAGACCGCCGAGAAATGCAAACAACATGACTTTTAGCCAACCCGTCAGTGTCGCCGTGGCCATGGGTGCCGGCACTTGAATCTCAAAGGCCGATGATAAAATTTGCCCTTGGATTTCCTCTTGATACCAGATCAACCCGTCGTAACCCGATCGGGTTAAATCATCGACGGTAACAACCAAGGTTAGTCCCGAGTCGTGATACGAGACGCTGGGTGATGCCCCAAGGTCTATCACATCGGGTTCATAAGGTAGGTAATAAAGCGTTTCGAACCTGTCTTCAGCAATTCCGGGAAATGACAAACTTATGGAAAGCGCATCGGGATCCTGCCAGGTAACCTCATAACCCGACGTCAACAATTGCGGTATTGGCTGGCGATCAAATCGCGCCTGAATTTGAGGGTCGATTTCTTGACGATCGACGATTGGCAATGTCAGCGTTAGTTGCGCCTCTTCCGGTATGCAAACTTCTTCACAAACTAACCATCGACCATCAACCTGAATAACCATTGATTGCTGGCTCGATGCCGGATCCGCAGTGACCCTTTGAGTTAGCAGCAGCTCATTCTTATAACCAAGATTCATCAATGGCCCGTAGGGAATGCGGGTTGGGACGGGCCAAGCAATCTCAGATAGGGTTTCGAGTCCATCCCCTTGCCATGCAAGTTGTACCGGCTCACCGGAATCTCCCGGATTGCGCCAATACGTATGCCAACCCTCAGGCAATTTAATCTCAACTCCTACTTCAAAAGGCACGCCTGGCGTTATGCCCTGAACAGGGGTGACAATCCTCGCTTGAGCCTTTCCTGATGATTGCCATACAGACTCTGCCCCGAGCGCCGAGTTGGCCCAGAAAGCGACTAATGCAAAAAGCGCTATAGCACTGGCTTTCAAGGTCGATATCCCCAGGTTGCCCGGCCTTTTAACGCAGCTAGGCTCGGTTCAACCCATTCAGACCACTGACAAAGCTTTGCTCTGGTCTGTCTCGGATCAATCAATTCATGGATAGAGAAACTTTCCATCAACGGAAATGGCGAACGCTCCGCAAGTAACGCGTCCTCCAAGGCTTTGCGCTTGGCCTCGGGATCATCAGATGCTTCGATCTCACGTCGAAAAGCAACCGCTACTCCGCCCTGTACCGGAAGCGCGCCTATTTCGTATGACGGCCATGCCAATTTGTAGGTGTTGGGAGCAAAATGCGCCGCAGAGGCAACGCCAAAAGATTTATGCACCGCGATAGTTGCCCAGGGTACGCTTGATTGGGCAGCCGCAGCGACGGCGCTCATGCCATATCGAATGGTGCCTGCTTGCTCCGCGTCGGGCCCCAACATAAAACCAGGTTCATCCAAAAAATTAATCAACGGCAAATGAAAGGTTTCACAAAGTTCCATCAACCGCTTGGCTTTTTGCGACCCTTGCGCGGTCATTGCACCAGCGTAGTGTCGGCAGTCGTTGGCGATCACTCCAACCGGGAGTCCATTTAACCTAGCAAGCCCAATAATTTGCCCTCTGCCGAACTTAGGCGCTAATTCTAAAAAAGAACCCGTGTCGGTCACCGACCGAATGATCTTTCGCATTTCGAAGGGGCGCCTCACATCCCGAGGCACGATGCTCAATAAAGATTCATCTGCACGATCGACAGGATCATCATTCGCCTGTCGCACAGGCACTTCAAACACACTTTGGGGTAAGTAAGACAAAAACTGCCGCATGACTGCAAAAGCCGCCTGCTCAGATTCAACCACCGCATCGACGACACCGCTTTTTTCATGTACCTCGGAGCCTCCCAAGGACTCTTTGGTTAGTTGTCGGCCAAGCGCACGCTCGACCAAGGCCGGACCCGCGACCATAACTTGAGAAACCTTTTTTACCATTACTGAAAAATGTGACGCGGCTAGTCGCCCGGCTGGAAAGCCCGCCACCGGTCCCAAAGCCGCTGATACGACGGGAACTTGACCGAGGGCATCGGCAATGACTTTGAATCTGGGCTCACTGTAGACCGGTGATCCTACTGTTTTTGGACCGGTACCGCCTGGCGTGGCAACGCTACCACCGCCCCCTTCGAGTAATCGAATCAGCGGGACATTGAAGTGCAGCGCCAATTCCTCAGCATAAATGCTTTTACGCAGCCCGGCCGCGTTCGGAGAACCACCCTTTAAAGTGAAGTCTTCGCCACCAATGACGGTCTGTCGACCATTGACCCGCCCAAATCCGACAACATAATTCGCTGGATTAAATTCGGTGATCTGGCCATCCTCACCTCGGTTCGCAAAACCAGCACCTGGGCCGTGTTCAACAAATGTTTCGGGATCAAGCACCGCCTCGATTCGCTCGCGAATCGTCAGCCTGCCCTTTTGATGCTGAATTTCAACGGCTTCAGGGCCACCCTGGGCCAGTGCGAGCGTTTTCCTTAGATTGATTTCGTCGACTTCTTTTTGCCAAGACATGGGTTTCTCCTATTGCCGCATCTGTTGCCGCTTCTGTTACCGCTTCTGTTGCCGCTTCTATCGCCACCTCTGTTGCCGCTTCGATTGCTATTACCGCTTTGGGTCTTTAGCTATTGAGTTCCTGCTTAAACCCGTACTCAGTCACCCTCAAGATTCTGTCGATGGGCAGAGCAGTCGATGGGCAGAGCAGCCAATGGGCCCAATACCCGGCCTCATTGCATACCCTTTTTCGCCAAACTTATTGTTCAAAACCAATTCTACCAAATTCTAGTATGCCAACGCTGAACATGTTACTTTCTCGAAATCGAAGCCGAAATCTCAAAGCTCCACTTTGTTGATTTTCACCTGCTTCTTAATATCTAGTCTTATGACAAAAGGACCCACACTATGCAGATTGCAGTTCCCTCTGAATCGCTCGACAGCGAGCGCCGGGTTGCGTTAATCCCGGATGCTGCCAAGAAGCTTGTCCGCGCCGGCCTAACCGTAAACGTTGGTGCTGGAGCGGGGCAACGATCTGGTTACCAGGACGCAGACTATGAAGCTGTCGGCGCCACTGTCGTAACCAATCAAGATGACATGCTTGCCAATGCTGACATGGTGCTCAGAGTCCGCAAACCCAGTATTGAGGATGTAGGTAAATTAAAATCAGGCGCGATCCACATCAGTTATCTTGATCCTTACAACGAAACTGCGCTCGTTGATGCCCTAGCGGCTGCAAATATCACAGCCCTCAGCATGGAAATGATCCCACGCACTACGCGAGCGCAAAAAATGGATGCCCTGTCATCCCAAGCCAACCTCGCGGGCTATGTCATGGTCATTCTTGCAGCCCAGCAGCTTGACCGTATTCTACCTATGATGATGACACCGGCTGGCACCTTGAGCCCAGCAAGAGTCTTTGTCATCGGTGCTGGCGTTGCAGGACTACAAGCTATTGCAACCGCCAAAAGGCTAGGTGCTCGGGTAGAGGCGTTCGACACTCGCCCAGTTGTCGCCGAACAAGTGCAGTCACTTGGCGCAAAGTTCGTTGAAATCGATTTAGGGGAAACTGGCCAAACCAAAGATGGTTATGCGAATGCCTTAACACCAGAGCAATTAGAACTCCAACGCCTGGGTATGAAAGATGTCATAAGCCAAGCCGACATCGTCATTACGACAGCGCAATTGTTTGGCCGCCCTGCGCCGCTCATTGTTACTGGTGACATGGTCGCCGCGATGAAGCCCGGAGGCGTCATCGTTGATATGGCAGTAGATTCAGGCGGCAACGTGGAGGGTTCTCAACCCGATCAGACCGTTGTCATCAATGGCGTTTCGGTGATTGGCATGTCGAACCTACCGGCTCAAGTATGCCGAGATGCCAGCCAGATGTACGCATCTAACCTTGTAAATCTTGTCTCAGAATACTGGGATGAAGAAAGCAAGCAATTCAATCTTGATATGGAAGACGACATATTACAGGGCTGCGTGATTACCCATGCAGGTTCTTTGGTCAACGAGGCCATTCAATCAATCCGCAGTCAAGAGGCTTAAATTATGGATATTGTGTTTCTCACGTTTATTTTGGTGCTCTCGGTCTTTTTAGGATTTGAGCTGATCTCAAAAGTACCGGCGACGTTACATACGCCACTCATGTCAGGGGCGAATGCCATTTCCGGGATCACCTTGGCCGGGGCATTTTTGGCCGCAGGCGCAACAGACAACGCCATGGCCAGTTGGCTAGGCGGCGCTGCAGTCGCTTGTGCGACCATCAACGTCATCGGGGGTTACATGGTAACCGATCGCATGCTGGGTATGTTTAAGAGCAAGCGAGGGGATCAATCATGAGTATCGAATTAGTTGCAAACTTAGCCTATATCGTTTCCGCTGCCTTATTTATCTTCGGACTTAAAATGTTGGGCTCGCCTGCGACCGCTCGTCGGGGCAATGCGCTATCGTCACTGGGTATGTTGCTAGCGGTATCAGCCGGTCTCATTAGCAGCAAAACCGTTGGTTACGAGGTCATCTTAATTGGCATCCTCATAGGCGGCATCATCGGTGCGCTAGCTGCTAGATTGGTTGCCATGACCTCAATGCCGGAAATGGTGGCATTGTTCAACGGCTCAGGGGGCGCAGCTAGCCTTCTAGTCGGATGGGGAACTCTATACCTTGGTAGTGATAGCATTAGTACTTTTACCGCGGCAACGATTGTGCTGGCCATCTTAATTGGCGGTCTGACCTTCACGGGCAGCTTGATCGCTTACGGTAAGTTAAGCGAGCGAATCAACAGCGCAGCTGTTGTGTTCCCCTTACAGCGACTGGTCAACAGCTTGTTGCTGCTTGCCATTTTGAGCTGCGCTGTACTGTTCGCGCTGGAGCCCTCTGCAACGTCAGTCTACTTGTACGCGCTACTCGGTCTGGCCCTGCTGCTCGGCATCATGGCTGTTATACCCATTGGTGGTGCTGATATGCCGGTGGTGATTTCGCTGCTCAACAGCTACTCCGGCATTGCTGCCTGTGCAGCGGGTTTTGCGGTGAACAATAACATCCTCATTGTCGCCGGCGCGCTCGTTGGCGCCTCTGGGATTATCCTAACCAACATCATGTGTAAAGCCATGAATCGCTCTCTCGCGAATGTACTATTCAGTGGGTTTGGGGCGGCCAAAACCGCCAAGGCGGTCGAGGGTGAGGTTAAGCCAATCTCCGTTGAAGACGCCTACTATATTTTGGAAGCGGCCTCGAACGTCTGCTTTGTGCCTGGCTATGGCATGGCAGTGGCGCAAGCCCAGCACGTGGTCAAAGAACTGGGCAAAATCTTAGAGGCTAATGGCTGTGAAGTGTCTTATGCGATTCATCCCGTTGCAGGCCGCATGCCAGGACACATGAATGTTCTATTGGCAGAAGCCGATGTACCCTATGAGCAATTAGTAGAAATGGATGACATCAATCCAAGGATCGAAAATGTCGACGTTGCTATTGTTATCGGGGCTAATGATGTCGTAAACCCAAGCGCTCGAGAGGATGCCGATAGTCCAATATATGGCATGCCTATTATTAATGTGGACCAAGCCCGCACGGTATTCGTGCTCAAGCGCTCCATGGCCTCAGGATTCTCTGGTGTTGATAACCCACTGTTCTTTGGTGAGAACACACGAATGCTTTTCGGCGATGCTAAAGAGAGCATTTCAGGCGTCATTGGAGAATTTGGTTAACGATCGAAACCAAAACGCCACAGGCGAGCCCAAGTGCTCACCTGTGGCTGCTCGCTACTCAGACAGCACTTCGATGGTGACCAATGCAGCCGCGACTGGATACCCAAAAGCCATCGTCACAGGAGAATAACTCGCCACTGAGGCAATCATAGCCGCCGCATCAATTAGATCCAAACCACCGGTGACCGCCTCAAGCTGGGCAGGTTCTAGCTTTGTCATAACGCACCTCTCTTGTAGTTAATGGAAGCACGATTCTCAAACAAAACTTCGATCATCAAGACAGCTAGCATTTCTTAGCTGGTAGGTCATTGCCAAAGTATTTGACAGATTCTGCTCTGCGGCGACTGGTCGCGACCTCTCACGCTGGCGCCCCGCTTCGATAGGTGTGAGACATGCCCTATATGCTCGCACGAATACTGACTCAGCGATCTGCCAGCCGACACTCGATGGCATCTTAAACGCTTAGCTAGACCCATGTATTTATCCTAGATGGTGAATGTTGGCGGCTGCATCACCGACGCTTTAAGCCGCATGAGTTAACCATCAGCGAGATACAGGACATTATTTTGAATAATTCGGCTTACGAGGCCCGGCCTCTCAGAAAACTTACCTCGTGCCGCGGCTGGTGTGTTTAAAGACCAGATACCAGTAAGGTCTGCTTAGGCCGATTTGCTTATATTTTTAACCTCGATCGCCACTCTTGATGCAAGGGCTACCTTTCACCCAAGGGCCGGTTAAGAGGCCAGCGTGCTTGATCTGGATGCCTGACAAGCGATGGCCCCTTGCTGCCGTTAGACCTTTGACAGGTTTTCCTCCGGTAGACTGAATTAAGATAAAGACACAGACTGCCTTGCAACATTGTCTTTTGTTCGCAGACCGATAAAGCCCCTCCTCCAATAAAAAATAAGCTATGGTTAGCTCGGTACGAATTTTTTTGGATAACCTTTAGATAAAGCTGGACCAACAACGTTGGCACTTTATGAGACCACCCACCCTTAGGTAACAGTAAGCATGCGGACAACTCACCAACACCCAGACATAGAAAACATCATCGATGCCGACGGGCTTCAGGCCCTCAAGGATCGAGTGGCCCTAGAGGTCAACGAGGGACTACTTCCATCAGCCCAGTTCGCAGTGGCATTTGAGGGAAAAATGCTTGCATATGAAACATTTGGAAATGCCAGCAATTCGACTTTGTATCCAATATTTTCAGCCACGAAAGCCATTACAGCGTCCTTGGCTTGGCAAGCCATCGAAGCAGGTAGCTTAGATTTGGCGCAAAGCGTCGGCCATTTTATACCGGCATTCACAACTGGCGGCAAAGAAGCTGTTAGGATCGAGCACCTACTAACACACACCGCAGGCTTCCCTAACGCGCCATTCCGGCCAACGGATTACTGGGATCAAAACAAACGCCAAGCTCGCTTTCAACAATGGCGTCTTGATTGGCCCCCGGGCAGTCAATACGTGTACCACCCAACCTCCAGTCTTTGGGTGTTGGTCGACATTCTCGAGCGTATTTATCAGGAGCGCTTTCAGACAATGATTGCCAACAACATTGCCAATCCCCTCAATCTACCAGAATTGTTTATCGGTTGCCCCGAATCTCAGCATCATCGCATCGCCGAACTCAAACATGTCGGGACAGCGCCTACTACAGCCGATTACCGGAAAAGAAATTTACCGCCACCACCTGTCACCGAAGTCACCGAGGAGGCCATCACAGGTTTTAATGACACCGATACTCGACTGGTTCCAACACCCGGGGGCGGAGGCTTTATGAATGCAGCGACGCTCGCCCTATTTTATCAAGGGCTTCTGGGTTACGGCGCGACAACCAGCAATTTCGAAGGACTACCGTGGCAAGCCGAGACTGTCAGACTTGCTCGAACCGTACGGACGCATGGCCTAAAGGACCCCCAATTAGGTATTGCTACCCTGCGAGGGCTGGGCATTGTTATTGCGGGCGAGAATGATCGTCAGTTAAGAGGCTTCGGGCACACAAACCATCCGCTGTCTTTTGGTCACAATGGCGCAGGTGGGCAAATCGCCTGGGCGGATCCCGACTCAGGACTCAGTTTCGTCTATCTTACCAATGGCCACGATCGCGACCCTTTCAGACAAGGTCGTCGTGGCATCAGTCTCAGTAATCGAGCAGCCAAGTTGCTCAATCGTGACACTGCCTGAGTATCGTTAATTCATACTAACATCGACACCGCAAATCGTCGCGCTGTCTGATGATGATTGCCTGGCAGCGCCATCTGTGCCTGCCTGCAGTTTCGTCAAACTAAACGCAACCAATCCTCTCGCAGGAAGGTTTGGCGCTTTTCTAAAGAGCACCTTGCAGCCATCTTCCATCTCAAGCGTTGGACCATCCGCGTCTGATAAAACCGTCGTACCAAGGAGTTCGGCCCATATCTTGGCGGTTGTCTGTGGCTCGATAACCTCAATGGTGCAGCTCGTTAAATCACCGGTTTGTAGGGCCCGTCGCTCACGCCAGCCAGGCCCGGCCCACAACCACTCATCTTCGGGCCGCATCTCATCAAAAGACACAATAGGACCACCGACATCTTTCGGATGGACGTGAAAAGCTGTCACTTCAGGCCGATCGATTTGCCAGATTTTTCGGTAACCAGCTGCTTCGACTCGGGCTCTGACGGGTGCCAGATCCCTGACCTGAAACAGCACCATATAACCGCAATCCCCACCCTGTCGAGCCAGCGTTCGACCCGCAGCGGTATCAGGCTGCGTCGGCGAAACCACCTCGATAAAAGAGCGACCGCTGGCGTAAACGTAGTTGGTTAGCCCAAATTCGCTAACGCCTTCATCGGTATAGCTATCACTCACCCCTAGGAATGCTTTGAGTTGATTGTCTGCCTGAACCAAATCAACGGCGGCCATAGCGACTTGTCTAATCCACATATTGGTCCCCAGCAAAAGCTCGCATTATACTATGTGTCCCGTACAATACCGAGATACTTCACTACCCCTGGACCATCCATGAATCTGACAACATTAACTATCGGCTTACTCCTTATCCCGTCGCTTTTGCTGGGATACGGCTCAGCCAAAGCCGATGATACCGCAGATAAAATCAAAGCTGCCATCGCAAACCCAGACAGACCGGCTCAGGACCTAGAGCGTGATAAAAATCGAAAACCATTCGAAACACTTAGCTTTTTTCAACTGGCCGAAGACATGACGGTATTAGAGCTGATGCCAGGTGGCGGTTGGTATACCCGAATACTTGGACCAGTGCTCGCAGAAAATGGACGGCTACTAGTCGCTATAGGCGCTGACCGAGCGGTCAACGCGGTCAAGGATAAACCCGGATTTGAGACCACCGAGCTTATCCCTTTTGATCGAGATAACTTCACCCGTGAGGATGGCGACCGGCGCTGGTCGTTGCCAGAGTTCAGCTTTGGCGTCAAAAAGGTTGATCTCGTACTTACCTTTCGAAACCTGCACAACTTCACTGAGAAGGGCAGATATAATCTCAACAAGGCCGCTTTTGATGCGCTCAAAAAAGGTGGCTTATATGGTGTTGTAGATCACACCCGACGACATATGCAGGATGATAACGCTGAGACCTGGCGCCGCATGGATCCGGTGCTGATGATCAAAGAATTACAAGCCGTTGGCTTTGAGTTTGTTGATTACAGCGATCTGCACTATCGACCTGACGACGAACTCCGCTACGAGGTCGGTCGGTCATCTGTTACTGGCAACACCGATCGCTTTACTCTGTTATTTCGAAAGCCTTAACGGCAACGCGACGCTTTAGTTACAACACCAAGTACCGGTAACATCAGTGTTATCGTTATGCTCATACAAAAACGCCGGCTGTAAGCCGGCGATTTTGCTTTACTGCGCCAAAGGCCGCTAGTATCCCTGAAGCACCCCGTAGCGATCTCTGTGAAAAGCACTATTTCCCAATGCGTGCTCCGAAACTCTAGAGCGCTTCATAAAAAAGCCAATTTCATACTCATCGGTCATACCTATCCCGCCATGCATTTGCACACCCTCACTGCTGACCAAGTTATAGGTATCGTTAAGCCGGGTCTTGGCGAGGCTGGCAAGCTCAGCAACCTCTTCACTATCCTCGTCTAATGCAGCTAGCGCTTCTAACACCACTGACTTAGACAGCTCGACCTCACAAAACATTTGGGCTGCTCTGTGCTTTAAGCCCTGAAAGGAACCAATCGGCACGCCAAATTGCTCTCGAACTTTGAGATATTCAATGGTCCGCTCGAAGCATTCTTGAACGCCGCCTAACATTTCCGCCGCTAATAGAATACGACCAATATCTAGCGCCTTATTCAACGCGGCGGCGCCTTGACCGAGCTCGCCGATCAACTCACCCTCTGCGCTTTCAAACTCAACGTTCGCAGCATTTCGAGAGTCCGCCATAATGGTTCTGGTGATGGTCACGCCTGGGGCATTGCTGTCAACTAAAACAAGCGTTATACCCTCAGCATCTCCTGGCTCACCACTTGCTCGCGCGACCACAATCATTTTGCCGGAAACATGACCATCGATGACGAACTTTTTGCTCCCGGTCACTTTTGCCACATCTCCGCTCACTTCAACCGCAGTGCTTACGCCATAGGGTTGGTGATGTGGCGACTCTTCGAGTGCCAAAGCGAGTAGCAATTCACCACCAGCGACTTGAGGCAACAATGTTCGCTTCTGATCATCGCTGCCGCCATGGAGGATGCATCCAGCGCCAAGCCCTGCCGTCGCTAGCAGCGGTGACGCAGCAAGCGTGCGACCACACTCTTCGAGCACCACACCCATCCCTGTATAACCAAACCCTAAACCACCGTATTCCTCGGGAATACAAATGCCGGCCCAACCTAAATCGACCATCTGTTTCCAGGTCGCCTGATCAAAACCGAGTTCACTACGCTCGTCTCTGAGCTTACGTAGTTGCGTAATCGGGGTGTTATTCGTGCAAAAGTCCTTTGCAGCGTCCTTCAGCATATTTTGCTCTTCGTTTAGCACGAGTGCCATAACCTTCTCTCCTCATACAAGCTTCACAGATAACCCTTCGGGATTGACGCAAGTCTACCAATCCTCGAACCGGTCGTAATGTTTTCTATACCAATATAGCGACTATTGATCTACCCCCATTACACAGCGAACCTTCTCGCTTGTCCAATATTTCTGTCCCCCGCTCGATGTAACCTCCCTAGCATTACACAACCGCCCCAGGTTCGCGGTACACTCCTGTTATTTTGGGACACATCATGCGACTGATCATTTTTGGAGCAGGTGCCATTGGCGGTACGCTCGGCAGCTGTCTATATCAATCCGGTTACGATGTCTTACTCATCGCTCGAGGCGACCATGGTCTGGCCATCAGCGACCATGGCCTAACTTACCGAAATCCAGTCCAGACGATTACCCAACCCATTCCCACGGTCAGCCACCCCAAGGAGATCACCTTTCGCGAGACCGACGTTGTGATTTTAACGGTAAAATCACAAGACTCCGTAAATGCGCTATCCGATTTAGCCGCGGTTGCACCCTCTAGCACGCCAATCTTTTGCGCTCAGAATGGCGTTGACAACGAGCGCCTCGCATTACGATTTTTTGAAAGGGTTTATGGAATGCTTGTGCTTTGCCCTGGAACACACCTCACACCAGGAGAGGTGATTCACAGTGCTTACGATGCTGGCGGATGCTTTGATACCGGTTGTTATCCGACCGGCATTGACGACACGGCCAAAGCCGTCGCTCAGGCGCTTAGCTTATCTGGCTTTGCCGCCGCCGCAGATCCTAATGTTATGGCTTTAAAGTATGCAAAACTGTTACAGAATTTAGGGAACCCCCTTCAACTCCTGTCAGCCGACTTTGAACACAGTCGAAGTATCATGCGATTGCTGCGACAAGAAGCATTAGCTTGCTTTAGTGCCGCTCATATCGATTGTGCTGATAAGGCAGTAGCGTCGGCTCGCTTTACTTTAGTGAAAACCGCAGCAGTTCCTGATGCGCCAAGAGGCGGCAGTTCCACATGGCAGAGCGTTGCCCGAGGTAGGCAGCACATCGAAACGCCTTTTTTAAATGGCGAAATCTGTTCACTGGGTAGAACATTCGGCATCGATACCCCTGCCAACGCTCGACTGCAGGCTCTCGCACTTGCCGCCGCTGCCGGTGGCTTCGAGCTTCTATCTTCTGGGGACTTGCTCGCAGCACTATCTGCGTAAATGAGCGGTAAACCGGCAGTTTTCACAGACTGCTAACAACCCACGCCTGTGCCTCAAAATGTAGGTAATCGACCGGTTAGCATCAGCTTGGCTACTCTAACCGCTTGCACCAGCCCTCTGTGGTCCGCCACGTTTTTGCCAACGATATCAAAGGCAGTGCCATGATCGACAGACGTTCTGACGAAAGGAATGCCCATAGTTGCCGTCACGCTTTCAGAAAAATTGTGGACTTTAATGGGTATATGTCCCTGATCGTGATAAAGCGCTAGCACCGCATCAAATTCTCCGGCAATCGCCCGGTTGAATACCGAGTCAGCTGGCCAAGGACCTACCACATCGACACCATGGTCAGCCAAGGACGCTATGGCGGGCAATATCTCATCAAGCTCCTCTCGGCCTAACAGGCCGGCCTCGCCGCCGTGGGGGTTGAGCGCGGCGACAGCAATTTTAGGTTCTTGATAACCCCATGCCTTCAAGTGTTCATAAGTTAGCCGAAGTTTGGCAGTGATCAGAGGTGCGCGAACTGCGGCAACCGCGTTCGCGAGGGATAAATGGGTCGTCAAATGCGCGACTTTAAGCCCCGGTGTCATCAATATTGTCGCGGTTAGCGGGGCTTCGGTGATCCTAGCGAGGATTTCTTGATGGCCAATATCTTTCACGAAACCCGCCATCTGGACAGACACTTTGTTAATGGGACAAGTCACAACCCCATCGATCGACCCAGCCAGGCCTAGACGTACCGCCCGCTCAAAATACGCTACCGAGGCCGCGCCAGCGAGCGCCGAAGGACTACCTCTGACAAGATCTGACAAAGATGATGGAAAGGGGTCTAGAAGGTGCAAAACCGGCTCACGGGTAACATCCTCTGGCGATTCAACCCGCTTGATAGCGTGGAAAACTCCAGATTCTTCCATGGCTTGCCGAATAGGCGCCTCCGAGCCGATAACAAAGACGCCAACATCGGATGATGCCGATAATTCAGTGAAGGCTTTCACTAAGACCTCTGGTCCAATTCCCGCAGGATCGCCCAGCGTCAATGCCAATCGTTGCATCAGGGAAGATCTCCAACGATATGCCCTGCGACCAATTTAGGGGCTTGCATAGGTATGAAATGCGTTAGCTCTGGCAGATGAACGTCCGTTCCCTGGGGTAAAAACGCTGCCAGGCCTTCCCACGTCGGTGATGAAGAAAAATCCATTTCGTGTCGATCCGCATCCCTTGTCTTCGCTCGCATTACAGTCACGGGTATTTCGATCCCTGCGATTTCGTCAAGAATGTTTCGGCCTGTACTACCCATATAGATTTCTGCTTCCACTTCAGGCGGACAAGCGAGCACCAACCCCGAGCCTTCTGCATCCGGGAGCAGTCCGAACTGGCAGTAATCCTGTAATACGGCTGGTTCCCATACCCCGTAGGAACCTCTACCCTCAAAATTAGCAACCATTCCAGCGACCGAATCGAACCGTCGCTTTCGTCGAGCAACCGGATGTTGCCCCGCATCATCTAACCAATCTGCATGTACCGATGTGTTGCTCGAGTAAACCTCGGGCGACATAATTACAGGGTCTACTAATAACAGTCGAGAAAACGCGTTGGGACACCTGGCCGCAGCTACAGCGACGGCATGCCCACCCATTGAGTGCCCAACGCCAATGAACGTTTTAGGCGCTTGCGCCAGCATGAAGGCGCTTAAATCATCCCCAAAAGATTGCCAATTATACGGACCCGTCTTTTCGCTGCGGCCATGGCCACGCATATCCACCGATAAAACATGCCTACCAGGCATTGCTGCGATCACCTGATCCCAACACCTAGCGTGAAATCCTGTCGCATGGACCAATAGGATTGAGATCTCAGAAGCTTTGGGCTGCCCCCACTCAAACCAACACAGTTCGACGCCGTTAAATTTCGCCTGGTGTTGGACGGGTTGCACTAACTTTGTCATGGCTATGATCTCCCAATCGGTGATGTATCTCTAACTTCGGTATTACAACGTCGATTCGTTGATCGGCTCTTGGGACCACAGGCCTAAAGTCCGAGTGCTCTGAAATATGACAACCACCAACGTCATTGCCAAGGCAACTGCCCACAAGGAGGCTTGTCCCCCGAACACCAAAGAACTGTAACCCAACAGCAACCCACCGATTGGCATGCCGCCCAAATTAGCCAGAGAGAATATAGCTAACACACGGGACCGATAGGCTTCTGGCGCAGCTTGCTGCAACAACGTTCGACTCATACTCATCGCAACCGCTCCGCACATCCCCCAAAGCACTAGAGACGCCAGAAAGTATTCAAACTCTGTGGCCATCGATGCGAGAATAAGACATCCCCCGCCCCCCACCAATGCCAATGGAAATGCCCGCAGAGGGTTGGCCAGACCGCCTATTTGCACTAGCAAATAAGTCACCAAAATGGTGCCCCCCACAAAAGCGACAAAACACTGAGCGATCTCTGCAGCACCAGCCCCATAGGCATCGCGAGCAACAACCGGCACTAGCACCATGTAAGCACCGCCATAGAGCAGGCTCATCATAAATACCAGTAACAGAATTGGCAGCATACTTGAGGAGGCAACTACCCATTTCAGCCCCTCTAGGATTGCAAGACCTGAACCGGTCTGACTTTGGTGCGCAATCGCCGCCCTTTGAGCAACGCCTAGAGGCAATAGTTTGACCGCAAAGCCAATGCCCAGCAGCATACCCAGTGCCTGAGCAATGAGCAGCACTGATGGCCCTAATGATTCTGCGGTGCCTCCAAGTAAAAAACCGACAACCTGTCCGCCAAAGGTTAAGCCCATGGTTATGGTAACCGCTCGTTGCAGTTGCTCTTGAGCAATTTGATTCAACATGCCATCTCTTGCCGGTTGCGCAAAGGCGGTAAGCGTGCCCATGGCAATGGCGTACGCCATGATCAGCGGCAGGCTAAGCGCGTCAAGAAAAATACCAAATGCCAAAGCCAACGGCGGGATAGCACCGACCCCGTGGGAGACGATCAAAATCTTAGCGCGATCAACCCGATCAGCGAGCAGACCGCCGACTAATATCAAAAATATTGCCGGTAATTGTAAACAAAATTGAACCAAGCCAAGGGCGGCGCCCGACGCCTGCATTTCTACCACCACCAACCACGGTAGCAAAACCGTCTGAATACCAATCGGCGCTACGAAACTCACAAGACACAACAAGTACCAAGTTTGGGAACTCACGGACGCTTGACCTGGGACACTGATAGTTTTTACGTTTTCGTCCACTCTTATTAGAGCCTCATCTACATCGAACTCATCTACATAGAGCTCATCTACATAGAGCCTCATCTACAACCACACCTACGCCTACAAACACGCCTACAACCACTACTGCGCTAGGATCTGCATTTCACCCTTGAGCCAGGCGATGTGATTAATCTACCTCAGACCTTAAACAGCTCCTCGTCGATATCGGCAAAAGCCTTAAATTCGAGCACGTTGTGAGAGGGATCTCGAATAAAAAGCGTTCGCTGTTCACCAGCCTCGCCAGCAAAACGGACCTGGGGTTCAATCATAAACTGACAGCCTTTAGTGCTGAGCGAGGTCTCAAATTTGGCGAACTCGGAGAGCGTCAACACGATACCAAAATGCGGTACCGGAATCGCTTCCCCATCTACCGGATTACGCCCCTGAATCTTGGTGGGCGTGCCTACCTGATGGCAAACGAGCTGATGGCCAAAAAAGTTGAAATCAATCCATTGATCGCTGGACCGGCCAATAGGGCATCCCAGTAGTTCATGATAAAACTGCCTCGCAGCCGCAAGATCATGAACCCCAATAGCCAAGTGAAATGGCGTTAACATGTTTCGCTATCCTGTCAGACTACGGTAGACCTTTGAAAGCTCGCTAGGCAACTGCGTTACATCCTGAATGACCATATACTGTCGATCCGGGCACATTAGCCTCAAATAATCGTGTCCAGAAGGATCGACGGTCAGGCAAAAAGACTGCACCCCTTGCTGCTTCGCCTCTTGAAGCGCTTTCATCGTATCATGGATACCGTATTCTCGGTCGTTGCGGTCTTCACCGTAATCGTGGTCTTGAGGATAACCATCGCTTATAACAATCAACGCTTTAATCCTTGCGTCCGTTTGATTGAGTTGCATCGCGGCATGCCGAATGGCTGGCCCCATCCGGGTGCTGCGACAAGCTTTAAGCCCACCAATTTTTGCTTTGACACGCGCATCGAGCGGTTCGTTGAATCGTTTGCACACCGTATATTCGACCTGATCCCGACCGTAACCGCTAAAACCACTTACCGCGTAATGATCCCCTAAGGCTTCAAGCGCCTGAGTCATCTGAATCACAGCGTGCTTCTCGAGATCGATAATCTTCTCTCCTTCAGGCAATGGTGGCGGTGGCTCATCGGGCCAATCGAAGTCGTGATACTCTTCAGTGGGCGGCGGCTCTGCATTTGGATCCGGCATTCTGTCGTCTGTTGAAGCGCTTAGATCTATCAGGAAAAGTGCAGCAACATCCCTGCCCTGCCGATGACGCTCGACATAGATCCGCTCAGAGGGCGAGCGTCCAGCTTTTCGGTCAATCACAGCCTCGATAGCGCGCTCTAGATCCATATCGCACCCATCAGGAGAGCCCCTGACTTTTACCAATAATTCTGGTTTCAGTCGACTGAGCTGCCGGCGCACCTGCTTTTGCAGGCCTAAATGATCCATCACCGATTGCCGGTAATAATCTACATTTTCATCTGAATCATGTATCTCTACCAATCGGCACCAGCGGCGACGATAATCATTGATGTGGTAATCCCATTCATCATAATAAAAGCTTGCAGGCTTTTGCTTGGTAGCTGGGGCCCCTTCGGCCACACCTGGTTTACTGCGACTACTCAACTGTAATTCGGGTTCACCCTCTATTTCGGGGACTTCTGCTAACTCCGTCATCAACATCGCTTGATCAGAGTCAACTTCGCCAAAACTCATATCATCAAGCATCAAGTCCTTTGGATTCACCGTCATGGCAATGCCCTCAACGTCATCTGAATCCGTGGTGACGTCCTCTGCGGCCATCTCAAGCGCTGGTAATTTCTCGAGCGCCGCCGCCAAGGGCAGATACCGCCGATAAGCAATACCAGGCAAAGCGATGAGATCGATCAGCGACACGCCCTTCAACATACCCCCGATTAAGGATACCGCCTCTAACGTCGTTTTCAGCGTTGCCGTCTGCTCCCTCAAGGGGTTTAGCAGCGCGTCCAAACGCGCTGCCCCTCCAAGGTCCCGGTGCGCAAGGCGATGTACAGGAATATCAAGGGTCAACTCGACTAGGACCTCTAACAATTTTCGTGGGTGATCCTCAGCCAGTTTATTTTGCGCCTCTCGCCTGGAGCCGAGGCTGCTGCCACGCTGCGACTCGCCGGACTTGTGTTGCAAAGCTTGCGAACCCTCCACTTGTAACCCAGACGCTTGATCGGATCCAAGATCCCCATAATAGGACGCAAGTGCTGTTTGAAAATCTAGCAACGCATGCTGTTTTTGGCGCCTTAACTGCCCGCTAGCGCCTGCAAACTTGTGAGCCCACTGCCAGTCGATACGTGCCGCTTCTAGCAGCGCAAACAACCTGCCGCTAAAGCGAGGGAGGGGCTGGGTTCTGAAATAGCGCAGTAGACCAGGCAATTGCTGCAAGGTCCCAAATTGTTGATAACCTAATTGATGCGAGATCGCGACAAAATAAAATTCGATGTTATCGGCTACCTGATCAAATTCAGCAAACGACTCGGGCAAAAAAATCACGGACGGATCTGACGCGGCTTCATTTGTTGACGATCTACCCTCCGGGTGTTCCGCGGTCTCTGAGCAGATCAGTTGCTGGGGGCAGCCGGAGATCGCTTCAGCGAAGAGTTGCAATAGCCTTTTTTGCTCATCGAACCTGACCTGTCCTCGTAGCGTCTCAAGGTGATCGGTGGCGGTAGCAGAGGCTAATTGAAAAAATGCGAGGCCTTTCCTCGGGCTGACCTCATGAGCTGCCAGACCTAAATCGATCCATTCCATACACAGCGCCGGTCGATCAAGCGGTAGTTGTCGGCAAACTTCTAGAAACGCGGTCGCCAACTGACAATCATTGATCTGATTAACCAATTGCCTGAGCACATCGCCCTGACTAATTCGCTCAGCGCAGAGACAAAGCTGGTCTAAAAATTCGCTCAAATCAGTTGCTTGTTCGGCCAGCTTCATTAACACCTGCCACCAAGCATCAAAATGTTTCCCGGGTAAGGCATCTACAAGGGACTGCCGCCTGATCAAGACTTCGAGTAAAGCTCTTGAATTAACTTGCTGGAGCTCTGCCAAGCGCACTTCGTCAATCAGGGGCTCAGACTCCGCGAGAAATGCTACTAACAATTCGCGATCCTGATGTATCAGAAAGGTCGCAACTGTCACCCAGCCATCAAATCTTAAAGGGCTAGCATGTTTGAGACGGTCAGCACCTGCCCGCAGTGCTTGCGTTAATATTTGCGCAGAAAACTGGTAATGACTCTGGATCTGACGCCCTAGGTCTTCAAGCACGCTCAATCGACTAGGCCCAGCTCCATGCTCTAAAGACTCTCCGACTAGCCGCCAATACGCCACTGCTGGTTCTACACTGAGCTTCGCAAACCCCAAGGCGGTATCAGCTTTGATGAGCCAATCGTTAGGATCTCCATTGACCACGATCTTAGGCGCCAGCGACAGCCAGGCACGAGTAACCTCAAATCCATGCCAACCAGAATGGGTTAACTGCTCGACCACAGTGTCGAAGGCGGTTTGTTGGGTGCCGCTTAAATCCAGCGTGGTTAAAATCTCACGGTAAGCCGCAGCCGTTGGCTCGTGTTGCTTTAAAAGTTGATGATAAACATCCACTCAGCACAACCGCCTTCAGCTAGGGTCTTCTGGGAAAATTGCAGCTGCAACAGCAGTCAATGCCGCTTGTACTTCCACGTCATCGGAGACCGCCCGACAAACCGCCACATCGCAGGCTCGCAGCGGCGCCACACCAGCCACCATCATCTGAGCCGCGTAAATGAGCAGTCTGGTGCTCACCCCCTCATCGAAACCGTGATCCCGTAAATTTCGCACAGCAGCGCCGAGCTCGGCCAAGTAGGAGGCCTTGACTTCATCTATGCCAGTTTCATGAGCAATAATCGCCGCTTCGGTGTCCTTAGAAGGATAATCAAAGTCAATCGCAACAAAGCGTTGTCGCGTACTCGTTTTTAAATCCTTTAAAACATTTTGATAACCTGGGTTATACGAGATGACCAATAAGAAATCGGTATGTGCATCTAGGATCAAGCCACGTTTTTCAATGGGTAAAATGCGTCGATGGTCAGTGAGCGAATGAATGAGCACGGTGGAGTCTTTGCGGGCCTCTACGATTTCGTCGAGGTAACAAATTGCACCCTCTTGAACCGCGCGCGTTAGCGGGCCATCCTGCCAAACCGTTTCATCGCCCTGTAATAAATAACGTCCAACCAAATCCGTCGCCGAAAGATCCTCGTGACAGGCGATCGTCTGCAATGGGTACGCAAGCGATTGCTGATATTTGGATGCTTGCTCGCCTCGATATAGATGGTACGCCATGTATTCGACGAATCGCGTCTTTCCGCATCCCGTAGGGCCCTTGAGTAAGATTGGTAATCGCTGCGCATAGGCTGCGGTAAAAAGTGCAACCTCATCGCCAACGGGTAGGTAGTAAGGTTCTTGATCTAACGAGGCGGTGGTTCGCTCGGTTTTACTCACAATTTGCTCCCTGCCATTTGGGGGGGCGCTTTTCCATAAAAGCCGCAACGCCCTCTTTAAAATCCTCGGTTTTGCTCAGTCGGTTTATCTGTTGCTCACTAAATCTCACTGAGCTTGCAATATCCCGGTGCAGATCCTGATAGATTTGAAACTTCGTCACCCGCAGGGCCTCCGGTGCATTTTCGGCAATCATGGTTTCGGCATACTGTTGCACTGCGGGCTTGAGGGCCGATGCCTCATGCAAACCATTCAACAGCCCCCATTGATAGGCCTCATCACTTGAAAACCGTCTTGAGCTCAGCAAAAGATCATTCGCCCGAGGCAAACCGATCATTCTAGGGAGCAACCAGGAAAGCCCGTATTCAGCGGGAAAATTTAACTTACCATGGGCGGTGGTAAACGTCGCTTGGGGCACCGCGAACCTTAGATCCGCAAACAACATCAAAGCTAGGCCGACGCCAGCAGCGGCTCCATTAACCGCGGCAATCACAGGCTTGGTAAGACCGAAATGGAACGCGAACGCCGCATCAAATTCTGGACTCACACCATAACCCGGTTGGGCCAAGGGTTCCGGCGTGCCTGGGTCGTAACCGCCCTTATCGCTGTGTCCTTTGAGCGCCTCAGCATCTCCACCAACACAGAAACTGCGGCCACCACCCGTAACCACAATAATCCGCACCCTCGCGTCGGCCTCGAATTCGGCAAGCGCATAGCGATATTCTGTATGCATCCTGCCCGTCCAGGCGTTATTGCGATGAGGCCTATTTAAAGTAATCCATCCAACACCTTGTTTTATATCACATAAAATTGTTTTAAGTTGCACCGCACCACCGTCTTACCTGCGCCTCAAGCAGATCATCATACCCATAAAAAAAATGATCTGCGCCCTCAATCACTGCAACTGATGATTCTCCAAAATACCGAATCAGCGTACCTGTTTCGACGAATTGATCTTGGCTTCCCACAATCACGTCGCTCGCCACTACTTCGGTTAGGGCATTCGGTGTACATAGCGACAATACCGGAGCCAATAGTAGCAAAGGATGGTCAATCTTGATTTCTTTGATCGATAACAAAGCAGCGGCGCCAAAGGAATAACCGGCGAACCAGACTGGCTTTGCAAGGTTTTTCCGGGCAAATTCCCAGACCGCTCGGACGTCCTCAGCACCATCGCTGGCGTCCTGACATTGACCGGAAGATGCCCCTACACCAGAAAAATTAAAGTACAACACCGAAAAATCGAGCGCACTGAGTTGCTGGCCAATCAGCGCCAGCACTGAATTATCAAAATTACCCCCGTACGCGGGATGAGGATGACACAAGATAATCACTGGCCGATCTGTGTGTCCAATAGCCAAGGATGCCTGCAAGAACCCTTGCGGCCCCTCAATAGAATAACTTTCAGCGGTCGATGATGCCATCTGTTGACTCCTGCATGATTGCGTTCGCCCTTTAAGCCATAAGCCTGGATTGAGATCGAACCCAAAGTTTACCAAGCGACGACTCGATGAGGTCCTAGAGCCTGGGGCTAACGACGTCTCCAAACCGCATGTTATCGCGCAGCTAAACGCACTATGCAACGCACTTGCTAGAGACGCGCTAAACCCGCGGGCGCCAGCGGCGGCGCCTTCATTGTACATGCTACAATGGATATTACCTTGAGCGGAGCCACTGCCCTGCGTTTTATTATTTTTAGCCTACCTTTTGGCGAACTTTTCAGCTTATTGCTACTAGCGGATACGATCGGTCTTGGTGCTACGCTACTCGAGCTGCTCGCAAGCGGCCTTTTAGGCCTTTGGATCCTCAAAAGATCCGGAAGACGTCTGGGCGAGATTTTTCAGGTATTTCGTCAGCAAAGCACCCCATCGCTCAAGCAGCTTTTTCGTTCTCTCGGTTACTTCATTGCCGGGGTCTGTCTGTGTATTCCAGGGTTACTCACAGACACGATCGGTCTAATCATCCTACTGCAAGCGACACTGCAAGGGCCCTGGCGCCCCCATCCTGATCATCAAGGCACCTCAAATAAAGCAGGTCCACACACGCTCGAGGGAGAATTTGAGATCCGGGACGAGACGCCGTCGCAAATCAGGAGAGACGAGCGGTAGGAAGGTTCTCAAACCCTTGGAAAATATCATCGAATCAAAGCTTCAATACCTGCTGCGCTATGATGTTGCGCTGGATTTCGCTCGCTCCCCCGGCAATGGTGTAGCCTCGATGGTGAAACATTGCACTAGCAATCATATCAACGTCTTCACTAAAAACAGGCTCAGCCTGCCCCCGCGTAATCGCGTCGAGCGGTAATCCATAAGCCCCAGCAATCTCGAACAACAATTGATCCTGCGCTTGCACCAGCTGACTGCCCTGGAGCTTTAACATTGACGGTTCAGCGCCTACCGAACCACCCGAATCAAAATGACCGAGCAAACGAAGCGCCATCACTTCTAGAGAAGTTAATCGTATTTCAATGCCAGCAAGACGGGACAGAAAACTCTGATCCGGGTGGAAACTCGACTGCTGTTCAACGAGTAGTGCTTTCAATCTCGACAAGATACGCTTGTTTTCGGCGACCCGAGAGACCATCAACCGCTCATCGCCCAAGATGTTCTTTGCGACCGTCCAACCCTGGTTCTCTGGACCCAAACGATTTTCTTTTGGAACCCGAACATTGGTAAAAAAAACCTGATTCCACAATCGCTTACCATTAAAGGCGTATAACGGTTTGACTTCGATCCCAGGCAAATTCATGGGCATCAGCAAAAATGAAATACCCAACTGCTTTTTAGCCTCTGGATCCGTTCTAACCAAAACAAAAATATGATCGGCGTCTTCGGCTTTTGACGTCCAAATCTTGGCACCGTTTACCAAGTAATGATCACCATCAGACTCTGCTCGGGTTTGCAGCCCAGCAAGATCAGAACCCGCACCAGGCTCTGAATAGCCCTGACACCAGCTAATATTTGCGGTTAATATCTTCGGTAGGTAATGGGCTTTTTGCGCCTCGGTGCCATACTTAATGATTGCTGGCCCTACCATATTAAAACCGAATCCTTGCGTTTCGGGTGCATGATGCGCTCGCATCAATACTTCAAACTGGTGTCGTCGACGCAAACTCCACCCGGTCCCGCCAAATTCTTCCGGCCAATTTGGCGCAGCCCACCCTTGGGCCGCGAGGCATCTGGTCCAATGATCTTGGGCCGCTTTACTGACGGGCAAAGACCGCGCAACTCTTGCGGCAACGGCTGGGTCTAACTGTTCCCGGAGGAAGGCTTTGACTGATTGTTCGAACTTGCGGTCACCATCATTTTTAGAAACATGCATAACGCTCTCCCAAGACCTTGGCCTCACTTAAAGTACAAGGTTTCGTTACCAATTACCCGCTCGATCATGCAATGAGAACCTCTAATGCGCAATCAGTGGCCTTTCGTGAGGATGCAAATTTCGCTACCATGGCGCCATCATCGCAACCCCCTCATCTTGATGCTTTTGAACGGCCGTTTATGACAGTAAGGTCTACCATTGCTCGCCTCTGGCCCTATATCAGCCAGCATGCGTTTGCTTTTTGGGGCGGCATGCTGGGCCTTTTAGTAGCGCGTCTTTTTGAAGCAACTGTACCTTTCCTTCTTAAAGAAGGTATCGACTTACTGGCCGACCGTAAACCCGGCATGACCCAAGCGGCTTTGACGGACGAAATCGCGCCGATAGCACTTATCATTGCCGCCTGCGTTTCCGCACAAATTATTGTCACCATCGTAAGCCGAATTTTGATTCGCCGCACAGGCGTGTTAGTCGCAGCTGATCTTAGGCACAGGCTTTATGATCATCTGCAAAAGCAGGGACCGATCTTTTTTGCAACCTATCCCGTGGGTGACCTCATGGCCCGGGCCATTAACGATATCACCCGGGTTCGCGAGCTGATTGCCGGTACCTCCAGAACAACCATGGTCCTGCTTTTCACGGCGACGGTTGGACTCTCTTTCATGGCGGTATTATCTTGGCAACTCACGCTTGCAGTTGTATTACCCGCACCATTGATCACCTACTTTGCGCACCTTTACGCGCAACGAATTTTCGTCAAATCCCAGCGTACTCAGGAAGGTTTCGCCGATCTTTCAACGTTTGTCCAACAAAACCTCAATGGCATTCGCACGGTACAGGCTATGGCTCAAGAAACACGCGAAATTGCTCGCTTCGCTGAAACTAATCAGCAATTCGCCGATGACAACATTGCCTTGATTAAGGATAGTTCCGCCATTGGCGCGATCATGCCGATCCTCGCCGCAATTTCAACCATGATCATTATTGGTTACGGGTCACACCTTTACCAAACCGGCGAGATTACCCTCGGGACCTTCACTGCATTTTTTTCCTATCTTGCACTGCTTTTGTGGCCCATCCGAGAGGCCGGCTCTATTGTGACCCAATGGCAGCGAGGCGTGTCTGGTACCGCGCGCGTGTACGAGATTTTTGATCAAATACCAGAGATTAGAGACCAGCCCAGCCCGCTGCATCCAGAGCTGACCGGCCGAGTTGATATTGAGGATCTCTGGTACCGGTTCCCTAACAAAGATAAGTACGCGCTTCAGGCCTTAACGTTTTCGATACCTGCAGGCCAAACCCTGGCCATCATCGGCCGGGTTGGGTCTGGCAAGTCGACGCTGCTGCGTCTTCTGGTGCGAATGCTTGAGCCTCAGCGAGGCCGCATTTTGCTAGACCAAGCCCCTATCCATGAGTATCCACTTAACTATCTTCGAGAAAACGTTTGTCTCGTGCTACAAGACCCGTTTTTGTTTGCTGACAGCCTCAGTGACAACATTGCTTACGATGATCCAGGCCGAAGTCCAGAGGAGATTCTACAATCAGCGCAAGCAGCTGCGCTATCCAGCACGATCGATGCGTTTCCCGATGGTATCGAAACTATTTTGGGTGAGCGAGGCGTCACATTATCTGGAGGACAAAAACAACGCACAGCCCTCGCCAGAGGCATTATCAGAATGAGTCCGCTTCTGATATTGGATGATTGTTTTTCTGCCGTGGATACCGAAACCGAGGAGCACATTCTTTCTGAGCTTAAGGTCATTCGACAAGGTCTAACGACTTTGATCGTGTCAAATCGGGTAGCAACAGCCCGGCATGCCGACGAAATCTTAGTTTTAGACGAAGGTAAGCAAGTCGCCTTTGGCAGCCACAAGGACCTGATGACACAACCCGGACTCTATCGGGATCTCGCGCAATCGCAACAATCGATTAGAGGCAAAAGCTGATGGCACCATCTACCCACAGCGCCAAGCCGCGAGATCATGGTGTCTTCGATGCAGAAATCTCATACAAGGCCCCCACATTGGCAGAGTTCGGCCGACTATTGACCTGGGCTGTACCCCATCGGCGTCAGGTATTGCGATCCCTTGGCCTTGTGTTGCTGGCTTCGTTTCTCGCAATTTTACTGCCGGTTATCATATCTCGAGTGATTATTGATGGGATTTTGATTCAAAACCCAATGCTCCATATGCCGGACTTGGGGATGAATGATCTGACAACTTGGATCGCGCACCAGCTCAACATCTCAGTTTTAGTTGCCGCCCTGCTGCTCTACGGCGTTTTAACCCTGTGCTGCCACGGCGCTTACCATCTGCATAGAGTTACCTTGTCGGAAGCAGTTATGTATGCGCTCCGAGACTTACGATTGGCCCTTTTTACCCACATTGAGCGCCTACCCAGCACTTTTTTTGACAAGGTTGCCGTTGGTCGAGTCATGACTCGAGTGACCAATGACATCCAGGCGTTGTTCGATATGCTCATAGGTATTGGGATGTTGATTGGGGAGTTTGTACCATTTTTCATCGCCCTAGGTCTTATGCTCGCGATTGATGTTGAGTTAACCGCTTACTTACTGATAGCCATTCCTGTTTTTGGGGTGATGACTTATTTTTTCCGCTTAGCGACACGACAAATCTACCGACAAATTAGATCGAGCGTCTCTCAGCTGAATCAAAATTTGCAAGAAAATTTAAGTGGTATCCAAGTCGTGCAGTTGAGCAATCGCGAGCAGCGCAATCTCGACGCCTACCAAGCGATCAATGTGCGCAACCAGCGACAGGAGATCTCGGCGGTAACCATGGAGACGAGCTATGGTGCCTTCATGGATAACATGGTGAATATGGCGTTGGCGGCGATATTATGGATTGGCGGTGGGGAAGTTATCCAAGCACAGATATCTTTGGGTAGCCTTATCTTGTTCACCCAGTTCATCGACATGTTCATCCGCCCGATTAGGGTTCTAGGACAACAGTACAACGTCATTTTCAGAGCCATGGCGAGTGCTGAGCGTATTTTTCAGGCGCTAGATTGGGACGAAAAATTGCGAGAGCCAGCCGCCCCTAAAACTTTACCTAAAAGGCTCAAGGGAGAGGTGGTTTTCAATCGTCTGACATTTGGCTACGAGCCTGGACAACCCGTCATCAAAGATTTTTCTCTGACCATTGCCCCGGGAGAGAAAGTTGCCATTGTTGGGCCCACCGGATCCGGTAAAAGCACGCTCATCCGACTGTTGTCCCGCAGCTATGATTTTCACGACAACGCCATTTTTATCGACGGCATCGATCTTAACGATCTGCCGTCAGCTGCCCTGCGCCAACGCATCGGCGTTGTACTTCAGGATTTCCATATTTTTGCGGGCACTGTTTTAGATAATATTCGGCTGGGAGATCCGAACATCTCTATCGATGACGCCAAGCAAGCTGCTGCTTGGGTCAATGCCGATGAGTTTATCAACGCACTACCCCAAGGGTTTGATACGTTTTTAAATGAAAGGGGACAAAACTTGTCTCAGGGGGAGCGGCAACTCTTGGCCTTTGCTCGCGTGTTGGCCCGAGACCCAGAGATCTTAATTCTCGATGAGGCCACAGCCAGCATTGATACGGAAACCGAACAGACTATTCAGACAGCCCTTGGGCGATTAACCCGAGGCCGGACATCCATCCTGATTGCTCACCGCTTGCAAACGATCCAAGAGGCTGATCGTATCGTTGTGCTCAAGCACGGGGAACTTCGAGAGGTGGGCAGCCATGAGACGCTCATGGCCGCCCGGGGCATTTACCACACCTTAACCCAGTTACAATTTCAGGACTTAGCATCACTCACTTAGGTTAGCGACAAGATACAAACCGGTGATGGCACCTCAACGTTCATCTGGCGCGATAACAACAATCTGCCACTTGTATCGCGAGGAATAAATTGCACGACATGATCATCTCGAGCCGCGATCACGAGCACCGATGCATCCATCCAGAAATGCCTAGGATGGGCACCACACTGCCAAGCAACATTGCCTGAACGTCGTGCCTGACTTGTCAGGGGAATTTGCACCACACTGTCTAAACCGCGGTTACTGACCCATACCGATGACCGAGCTTCATCTAAGTGAATTTCTGCCGCTTCGCTAAAACCTTGCCTGCCCGGGGGTAAGCAGCTCCCCATATTACGTGTAGACAGGGTGCCATTTTTTTCCATTTTTAAGCGGAACACCTCATTGGACAATTCCGCGACGACATAGATTTGCTGACCATCCACACTGAGCGCCGCGTGCCTGGGTCCAGAACCAGGCGGCAAAGACCAGGCGCCGAGCTCAATGACAGATGCCGATTCCTCCATAGGTAGGCTATATAACACGACTTCATCTGTGCCCAAGTCACAGACCAGCAAACGCTTAGTGTCAAGAAAGTAAGCGGCATGCACGTGAGCAGCCTGCTGCCTTGGATGCTTACGACCATCCCGAGATTTAACCTTCAGATACCTAGCTGCATGACTCGTCAACCAACTACGTGATCCGATTGCGCCCTGTTCGTCCAGACCTAACAGCAAAAAACTGCCGCTACTATAATGACTGATTGCGAGCCATTGACCATCGGGAGAGATAGCGAGGTGGCAAGGGTCTAGCCCATGGGTCGAAACTTCCTGAGTCTGCTGCCAGTCTCCAGCCTCATCCAGCCTTAACGCAACCAAAATACCGCCGGGTGTTGTTCCGATCTCACATACGACATAGATCATTGCAAGCGTTGGATGGCGGATCAGAAACGATGGGTTAGTCAAGGCGATCGCTTCGTCATTGCACCTCGGCAAACCATCAGTGGTTGCTCTTATCCGATAAAGGCCTTTTGCCTTAGTATCTATCGTGTAGGTACCAATGAGATAATCCATGGCGTAATCTTAACAGCCTATTGGCCTAACGCTTAATACCAGCGTTGGCGCTAATTATGACAGTCGCACATAATCAAGGACATTTTGCGATGCTGGATAATGCGCTGCGCCCTAAAATAGACCCCTGGCTCATGCAAGCAGCCGTTTTCTTAAAGGGCCTTGGACTAACGCCAAACCAACTGACCGTGGTGGGGTTTGTCATTGGCCTGGCGGCAATGGTTGCGATCATGTTTGGGTCATTCCTACTCGGTCTTTTGCTTTTTTTGAGCAACCGCCTACTCGATGGCTTGGATGGCGCCTTGGCGCGTCTTGGCAAACCAAGTCAGGCAGGCGCCTATCTGGATATTGTGTTCGATTTCATTATTTATTCGGGTATCGTCTTTGCCTGCGCCGTTGAACGCCCTGAAGTGGGGTTGGTTGCGGCCTTTACGATTTTCAGTTTTATCGGCACAGGCAGCAGTTTTTTGGCAATGGCAATCTTTGCCAACGATGCCCCAACAGTTTCGAATGACCAAAATACCAAAGGCTTTTACTATTTAGCTGGTCTGACCGAGGGCTTTGAAACCATGCTCTTTATCGCCCTGATTCTAATGTTCCCCAGCGGGTTTCAAGTCTTTGCTTTGGTATTTGGCATTTTGTGTTGGATTACAACCGCTCAACGTATTCGATTGAGCTATCGCTATCTCTCCGAGCCCGGTCGTGGTCGTTAGGCTCAGGATACTTTGCGCGAACCTTCAATCAGCACGACAGCGGTAGTCCCAGTATGAGTCTTCATTCGCTTACCTTAGGCAAGCTGTCCCGCCTGGCCGCCCCTATTATCTTAGCCAATTTAGCCAGCCCGCTGCTCGGTCTCGTTGATACGGCCGTCATTGGTCATCTGGGAGACGCTACGTTGCTCGCCGCACTGGCGCTCGCAACCATGATTTTTAATTTTATTTTCTGGGGATTTGGTTTTCTGCGAATGGGAACCACGGCCCTAGTTGCCCAGGCACGAGGTCGCTCAGATTTAAGAGCCGCCAACGACATTTTAGGTCGCTCGCTGTTACTAGCAGTCGCTCTAGGCGGTCTGCTTTGGCTTATTCAGATTCCATTACAACTACTCGTTTTTCACTTAACGGGTGCCAGCGAGGCCGTGGAAAGATCGGCCTCAACCTACTACGAGATTCGAATATGGGGCGCTCCAGTTCATTTAATGCTCCTTGGCGTGATGGGCTATCTGCTGGGCCAGCAAAGAACCGGTCAAGTGTTAGCTCTCCAGATTTTTCTCAATAGCAGCAATATTGTGCTTGACCTTATCTTTGTGGTTGGTCTCGATTACGGCGTCGGCGGCGTCGCTGCAGGAACGGTTTCCGCAGAGTTGATCACGCTAATCGTCGCCTATCGCTGGTTAACTGCAGCCTCTAGGCGCGATGGTGAGGGCCTTGTCATTGAAAGGCTTTTCAACTTCGTTGCCATCAAAAAGCTGATTGCCGTAAATCGCGACATCATGATTCGCACTTTGAGTATCATTTTTGCATTTGCGTGGTTCACAGACCGAGGTGCGAGGCTCGGCGATGATTATCTCGCAGCGAATCTTTTGCTGATGCAATTCGTTGCCTTTTCCGCTTTTTTCATCGACGGTTTCGCGATCGCCAGCGAGTCGCTCATGGGCGAGGCACATGGGCGCGCCAAGCGGAGCGAGGTTACCGCTATCATCAGGTCAGCATTTGTTGCCGGGCTTGGGGTTGCCACCCTATTAACACTTTGCTTTGTGTTTATCCAAGCACCTACGCTCAACGCGTTAACTTCAAACCAGACCATCGTAGATCTCGCGAACGATTATGCGCTTTGGATGTTGCTCACGCCCTTGATTTCATTCGCGGCGTACATCTACGATGGATTATTTATTGGCGCGACAAAGACCCGAGCAATGCGCAATGCCATGCTTGTTTCGCTGCTCATTTATTTGCTGGCCTGGTTTTTTACCCAAAACCTGTATAACCATGGTCTTTGGCTAGCGCTCATGATTTACTATGTGGCTAGAGCAGGATCGTTGGCCTATCACCACAATGAGTTATATCAATTTAACCAGCGATAAGTGATCACAAAGGAATTCGTCTATGAAAATTTCAACTTTAATGAGCTACGCCCATGGGTTTGGAGGGGCAAGCCAGGAAATAATTGAGCTTGAAAAAGCCGGTCTTGATGTCGTTTGGGTTCCAGAGGCCTATTCTTTTGACGCTGTTAGCGCCATGGGTTATCTCGCGGCTAAAACCAATCGCTTGACCATCGCCAGCGGAATTTTAAACATCTATAGCAGAACACCTTCATTGCTCGCGATGACCGCGGCTGGCATCGATGAACTGTCTGATGGGCGCTGCATGCTGGGCCTTGGTGCTTCCGGCCCGCAAGTCATTGAGGGATTCCACGGCGTTGCTTACGATGCCCCGGTCACCCGGATCCGAGAGATTGTCGAAATCTGCAGAGATATCTGGCGCCGAGAGCATAAGCTGGAATATTCCGGTAAAAAATATCAAATTCCCTTACCTAAAGATCAGGGCACTGGTCTTGGGATCCCGCTCAAAATAATTAATCACCCCTACCGAGAGGAGATTCCAATTGCCCTAGCAACGCTGGGTGAAAAAAGTGTTGAAATGACGGCAGAACTTGCCGACGCTTGGTTACCCGCATTTTTTATGGCGGAGGGTGCCGATGCCGTTTGGGGTGATGCTCTAAGACGCGGGCAAAGCAAGCGCGACCCTGGTCGCCCCCCCCTTGATATCTATGCCGGCGGTGCGGTAGCCATTGGCGACAACCTTGAGTCTTACCGAGACATGTCACGCTCGGGGATCGCCCTGTACGTCGGCGGTATGGGTGCCAAGGAGAAAAACTTTTATAACCAAGTCTTTAGAAAATATGGTTACGAAGCCGAAGCTGAAGCGATTCAGTCACTTTACTTATCCGGTCGAAAATCAGAGGCAGAAGCAGCGATACCGCAATCCTATCTCGACGCGACATCCTTGGTCGGCTCTAAAGGCTTTGTTAAGGATCGATTGGTCTCTTTGAAAGCGCATGGTGTAACCTCACTGAATGTCTCGTTCTTAGGCACAACCAGTCAAGAGCGTGTTGCCCATTGTGACAATCTAAAAAATCTGATCGAGACCATATAAATTAGCTGGCTGGGCATCTGATTTAGTGGCATTGAAAGACTCGCCGTGAAGACAAAGGCAGATACGCAACTTAACCTGTTGTCGGGCTTTGCCGCTAGGCTTATCGAACAGTCGTCTACTGACGATGTACTTTGGCTCATTATCGATCAGGTCGTGGCAGCCCTTGGCTTTGACGATTGCGTTGTTTACCTCTTACCAAGCGGTCAAGACGCTTTGCTGCAGCGAGCAGCCTATGGTGACAAGCAACTTCCTGGCAGAGCCATTAAGGACCCAATCGAAATCCCTTTAGGCCGTGGCATCGTCGGTACCGCTGCACTTTTACAAAAAAGTCTGCGGATATCAGATGCTGCGCTTGATCCTCGCTATATCCTTGATGACGCCTCGAGACTTTCAGAACTCTCGGTACCCATCATTTTTGAGGGCAGAACCTTAGGTGTGATCGATTCTGAGCATCAGGACGCCAATTTCTTTAGCGAGGCTGATGAAACATTTCTGACGACTATTGCCAATATGACGGCGGCGCGATTGGCCGAGCTCATTAGACGCGAAGAGGTAGACCAAACGGATGCAACCTTGAAAGCCGCAATTTTTCAAAAGCAACGTGATCTAAAGGCGCAAAAAGCTCAAGGACTCGATGAGGTCTCTGTCGCAAGTCGGCTCAGCCACGACCTAAAAACCCCACTCAATGCAATTATCGGAATGACGCATATACTGCTTGAGGACACACAAGATCCCACTGCATTGGAGCCTCTCAGAATCGTGCAGCGGGCTGCTGAGGAATTAAACTATACCGTAGATAGTCTGCTCGCTTGGCTTAGCCCAACCGATTCGCCCGCTGACAAAAACGCCTTAGAGATCGACATTTTAGAATTCATTGAGAGCACCAGCGGGCAGGCATGCGCCAGATCCGAGGGAGAAATCTTGATCACAGCTGATGAACTACCTAGGTACCTTAGTGTTAGAGCACAAGGTATGCAGCAAGTTCTGCTGACATTATTTATCCATGCCTTGGCGTTAAGCGCTAACCGTCAAATTAAACTCGAGGTATTGCTGGGTGAGCTTGACCAAGAACTTGGGCTTATCATGATTCTTACGAACCCACACTTCTTGGTCTCTTTATCCTATCAACAGCAGGTATTCGATCCCAACTTTGATACCAGATTAAATTTGGACGATGATCGAGCACGACGAACACATGGTCTTGCAGCGGCCAAGACACTCGCTGAGCGACTTGGGGGCAAACTCGAGCTGATAGCTGGCATTGACCAACCCGCTTGCATTCAGCTGGTTTTTCCAGCGAGACTCCCGGCGCGTTAAGCAAGTGTGAGTCTCACGTAAGCTTCAGCCTCAGACAGAAGATTATTTCACTATTATTTTGAGGCTCGCAGGTCTTAACCTTCTTCACCACTGGGAATGGGGCAGAGCTGCCGAGGGTTTCTCGACGCCTCAGGGATAACCATGCTTGCGCCATTTTTGTTTGCGCCATTTTTGACCTAGAGCAGGTTCATCAAACAGCGCCTTACACCGGCGAGCGAAAGGTGCGCCTGACAAACGCTGTCGAATCGCGACTTGGCGCCTACACTGGCAGGCATTAATCTATCTCGCTGATATCTGCGTAAAAGCGATCGAACTTCTCAGAACTAACTCTCATGCTTCGTTTGCTTGCTTTGGCCGCGCACTTCAGCCCTTTCAATCCTGGTCCGTTTGATCCAGAGGTCGTCAATCTTCTGAACGGTTATTTTGACACGGAAACCGCGAGTAACGCTCAAGAAGACCCTGTCAGTCTAAGCGAACCCCTCCCCTCAAAAGAAGCGGTCGATCAAGCTGCCTAACCGCTAAACCGGGCCTTCAGCCAGTCTCATCTTGAAGCCACCTCAAGACACCTTTCGGTTAGTTGATACGCAGAGCCCCTTTCCCTGCTCGTATCGCCTTTCAAGCCTCAGTGTGTTGCAAGCAACCAGAAGGCACGATATAACAGCCCCTCGCGAGGCCCGCTAATTGACTAACCCCCAAACCACTGATTCTCGATGGGCGATGTATCAATCCTTATTCATCCCTGTCTATCTCCCGTCGTTTTTAATGTCTATCTGCCAGGGT
>Ga0255755_1000059_pt1 | contig 105318 bp, 99 predicted proteins | sample 011ome_18_FD_179955 | JGI IMG/M metagenome (GOLD analysis project Ga0255755, IMG submission 179955) | Coastal salt marsh microbial communities from the Groves Creek Marsh, Skidaway Island, Georgia - 011501BT metaG (version 2) | ecosystem: Environmental > Aquatic > Marine > Intertidal zone >... | reverse complement strand
AGCAAATTACAACGGTAACGGTTGACTTAGACTTTTCCGAGGATTTTTCTGATTATTTCAACGAGCACTATCCAAAGGCTCTCAATAAACTAAAAGAAATTTGTGAATATGAGATCCTTAACTGAAAGGGATTTGGTTAGTTGCATCGTGTTTGCCACATTTTTTTTTCATCCTTAGTGGAAATGGGGAGGCACTCTGGAAAAGCCATCAAAAATGATCAACCTTATTGATTATTAATAAGTTATTCTGGTTGAACCCTTTGATTTTTTAATAAAATTTATTATTCTTAGACTACAAAAAGTTAAATTATGAATTCAAATTGTGATGAGGATAGTAGCCCAGGTTATTCTTCTGCTTACGTCATTATTTTTGCAGCTAACCCTTCAAAGTTTTTAAAAAACATCAACAAAAAAATTTCTTTTGAACTTTCCTGATTTATTCAGCAGGTTACAAAACACTCAATCCTTACAATGATCACCTATCAAAATATATGTAGAACCATCATTGCCTAAAATCATTCCATAAAACCGATTCTCTGTCTCATCATTGTGAAGACTCCCCGGCTCTAACCTCAACGTAGAGAATATTCCATTAATGTTTCCTGAATAAACTCTTTCCGTGAATTCTTGTCCAAATAATCCTTGGCTAATAAATAAAACAACCAACAAGTTTAATACTCTCATGATGAATGAATTAAATCTAAAATTTAGTCAAATTAATTCAAAAATAGATTTAGTTGTGCTGCAACTTTTGTCAATAGGGGGAGCAACTTACAAAAAGAGGTCAATTTTGATCTCTTTTTTTATTTTTAATCCTTTCATATTTTTATAAATCAACAGATTACGTTTTCAAAAAACCGGTTCGGGCTTTTTTATTTTTAAAATCGACCAAATTGGGAAAGATGCAGCTTATCCTTGTAACTCGCTAAAGGATAGTGGTATAGAGGTTAGGACCTTTTTTGAAGTTTTTCACCCTCAAGAACAAGTTTGATTTCATAGGAGTTGTGGGCAAATGTCTTTATCGAAGATGATGACATGGTTCCATCTTTGGATACTTCTTCAGAGAGTTTCAGTAGGGATTTGATTGGAGGAGTAAAGGTGTATTTTGGTTTGTCATTTTTGTCGAACACGACTTTAGATCCAAACACTTTACTAAGTAACTTTTTCTTTGTTTTTCCGTCCGCATTTCGATAAAACCCTACTATGTCTTCCAAGAGCGTAATATTATTCAAGAGATAGGATTTAAATGGGACTGACTGACTTTCTAAATTGTCTAATTCACTTTTTGTTTTAAACAATTGAGATTCATTATTGGCTTTTAACTCTTATATTTTGAGTAAAACTTTTAGCAATTTTGAAGTTAACATCCACGTCTAATAAAGCACGAAGAATCTATTTCATTGATTCTACGATGTTAATTTCATTCATACGCCCTTTACCCTTCAACTTGTGAAGAGGACCATCTATTCTATCCAAAAGATTCTGAAACATAAGAAGTAGTTTTACAAAGGGACAAAAGTAATAAGAATCTTAGCTTTTTAAGGCATTTTCGACTCTAGACATCACTAGAACATGTGGAAAAGTAATTGCTGCCAAGAAATAAACAAGGAGTGGTAAAGGAGTTTTATTTTGAAGAAAAACCCGACTAAAAACAACTGCAAGACCAATCATTGAAAGAATCCAAAAAGGCGCTGATTGCTTCAGATATCCCAGCCAGCTTCTTTTTACCTTTCCCTTGTAGAGTATCCGAAATTGATCATTTAAAGAGGGGATGGCATGCCATAAAGCAAAATAAATTGCGAAAGCTAAAGCCAAATTCACCTCAGTAAACAAGAAGTAGAAAAGCGATAGTATAATTAATTCTACTCCAAGAATCACATAACCTTCAGGCTTCATTATAAGATAGGTAAATATCCAGGCTGCTATGGAAACCAAAAGGAAGTTTAGAAAATCATCGACCGTAAAGATAATCTCAGATATTTCGGAAATCGCAGTACTGCTCTCTATCGCATGAGTATAAAACAACAACCCAAAAACGCTCGATCCGTAAGCGATATAATTTAAATAGCGAAGAATCACATTGCCGCTAAGTGTCTCGGATAGATGTTGTTGACCAAAATGAAACGCACTCATTACAATAAAAAAGAATAAAGCTAAAGGACGGTTCAAAGTAAAAACAACAAGAACAAGTAATACCGCTGAAAGGTATAGTGCGAGGTGCTTACGTCTAGAACTTTCAGGAAAGATCCTTAATGCATTAATCAAATTAATATCATTAGCTCCATGTAAAAGTCCCACACTACCAATAAGTAAAAGAGCAATGAACCATTGTATTTTTCCACTAACTAGTGAAGAAAGGAAAAAGAGCCCTAATGAAGCTGAAATCTTAAAAAAGAATGATTTATTTAGAAATTCCAAAATATAAATAGGTGTTAGCTAAATAGTTGTTAAAATTTTTTGAATAAAAGTATCATTTTTTATTTATAATTAATTATATTTGATAAAATAAAAATTAACCAAACTGTATTATTATGAAAATTTTATCACTTATGTTGGTCGCTGATGTCTCAAAGATAGCTACTGACGACTACGTAGGCTTTACTTTCTTCGTTGGATGTATGGCTATGATGGCAGCTTCTGCCTTCTTCTTCTTGTCGATGAACAACTTCGACTCTAAATGGCGTACCTCAATCTTGGTATCAGGTCTGATTACCTTTATTGCAGCGGTTCACTACTGGTACATGAGAGACTATTGGTCTGCTCACGCTGATTCACCTACATTCTTTAGATATGTAGATTGGGTACTAACTGTCCCACTGATGTGTGTAGAGTTCTTCCTCATCTTAAAAGCAGCTGGTGCTAAAAAATCATTGATGTGGAGACTTATCGTTCTTTCAGTGATCATGCTAGTAACAGGTTACTTTGGAGAGGCTGTTTATAGAGATCAAGCAGCATTCTGGGGTCTAATTTCAGGAATCGCTTACTTCGTAATCGTTTATGACATCTGGTTCGGTCAAGCTAAGAAGCTAGCTAAGCAAGCAGGAGGAGCAGTACTATCTGCACACAAAACTCTCGCTTGGTTTGTGTTAGTAGGATGGGCAATTTATCCTATTGGATATATGGCCGGTACTCCAGGATGGTACGATGGAATTTTTGGTGGTCTAGCAATGGATGTTATTTACAACATTGGTGACGCAGTAAACAAAATCGGATTCGGTTTAGTGGTTTACGGTGCAGCAGTTGCAGCCAAGGACGGAAACTAATCCAACAACCCCTTATTATAAAAGAAAAGCAGGCACGAAGGCCTGCTTTTCTTATACTTCACAGGTAAGCAAAATATTAATTTATTTGTTTTGATTTTTAAAGTTTGTATTCCATTTTAATTGATATTTTTCCTTCTAGGGATTATCTATTTTCAACGTAATATCTTCTATACCATAGCTTCTGAGTAACCCACTAAGGCGCTAATTTCTTTAATATTATATAGGTTTTCTGAGTGTAAGGATTTTATCTTTTCAATTTTTATTTTACGAATGAATTCGATTGGAGTAAAACCAAATTCTTTAGACTTTCCAAACTAAAGGTGGTCTTAAGATTGGATTCTTGTCCCTTTACTCTAGAGAAGTATAAATAAGCAATGATACCTAAAAAAATGGCTAGGACACTTACTGTAATATAACGAATATCGAATATTTCACTTCCAGAGTCCTAGGCCTAATAATATAGAGTAGATAAAGAGGGCGATGGCACTATAAACATGGAAGGATGGATTTGTATAACCAAATAAAAGAGAAAAAGATGTCTCAAAGAATTCAATTTTTATTAGCGATAGCAGTATTTGGTTATGTTAATTCCATTAGTGCTCAACAAGAGTCACTTTTTTCCAATTACAATGAGGTTATCGAAGTCTTTAATCCCTCTATGTAAGGAATTGGTGAAGAGATTGAAATCACAGCCCTTCGAAGGATTCAATGGTCAGGAATATCCTTGTCACCAGAGACTATTGTTTTTGGACTAAGCGTGCCAACCAATAGAAATGTAGGCCTTGAGCTTAATGTGGTAAAGGACAAGATATTTATAGAGCGCAGCACTTTTGTTGTGGCGGACTGTTAATAGAAGCTCATTTTAGATGAAAACACCAACCTGTATTTAGGTTTAAAAGCAGGTTTGCACAATTATGAGGTTAATCCCAGTAATTTGGAAGACTATAATTTGACGCCTGATACGTCACTGGAATACTTTTCTAAAGTGTTGCCTAATCTTGGTGTTGGTCTTTATTTGACACACAAAAATCTGCATATTTCTATGGCAGCACCAAGAATGTTGAATACTGAACGCACACAGGAGGAAGAAGGCAGAGCCGTGTTTGCAAAAGACAGGTTACACTATTACACTTCATTAATGTATAAGTTTGATATAAGTAGCACTACTTCTTTCAATACCATTGCGGTCACACGTCTTGTGCAAGCCCACCAATGTCATTTGATTTTCAGGGAAGACTCTGGTTTAGTAATAATGTGATGTTTGACGGTTCATATAGAACAGACAAGTCCCTTACTAGCCTTTTGCAATTGCATGTTTATGACAACTTATGTAGGATGGGCCTATGAGTCAAACAGCCGCTCGGAACTTGCAAATGCTGGAAACTTACAAGGGTTTATGCTCAAATACAGGTTTAACTAAGAACTTTAATTTAAAAAATAGCGCCACTTAATTCACTTAAATATTTACTTGTGCTGCAACTTTGAATAATAGGGGGAGCAAAAAAGCCTTAACACTTGTTAAGGCTTTTTTATTTTTAGATATTAAAAATCAAATAGTTATCTGTCGATCAATTTGCTGGTCTAAAGAGATAAAGGTTTCTGTTCTTGCCACCCCTTTTATTTTTTGAATATCTTGATTTAATAAGTGCATTAAATCTTCATTATTTTTACAAAGTATTTTAATAAAAATAGCGTAATTACCTGTGGTATAGTGACTTTCTACAACTTCTGGTATTTCTTTTAATTTGTTGATAGCTGACTTGTACATGCTAGCTGAGTCTAAAAACACCCCTACAAAAGCTGTCGTTGTATAGCCCAAAGCCTTTGGATTTAATACCATTTTAGAGCCTACAATTAATTTAGAAGCTTCCAATTTTTTTAATCTTTGATGAATTGCAGCACCCGAAATTCCTACTTCTTTTGCAATCTTTAAAATAGGGGTTCTAGCATCGTTTACTAAACTTTTGATTATAATTTTATCAATTCCATCAATTTTAATTTTTGTAGCCATTCGCTCTTTTTTTTAATCGATTTAGGTAAAAATAAAGATAAAAAAATAGGATATATACCTATATCCTATTTTTTAATTTTTAGTTTCTATGAAATCTATGATTCCATAACGAAACTTTCCATGAATTTTGTTGTATAATTTCCTGAAAGATAATCAGGGTGAGCCATTAACTGTCTATGAAACGGAATGGTAGTTTTAACTCCTTCAATTACAAATTCATCTAAAGCTCTTTTCATTTTACTAATAGCTTCATCTCTTGTTTGAGCAGTTACAATTAGTTTAGCAATCATAGAATCGTAATTTGGAGGAATAGAATAACCAGCATATACATGCGTATCTATTCTAACTCCATGTCCACCTGGAGCATGAAAAGTTGTAATTTTTCCAGGAGAAGGTCTAAAGTTATTGTGCGGGTCCTCAGCGTTTATTCTACATTCAATAGAATGCATCTGTGGTAAATAATTTTTCCCAGAAACCGGAACTCCAGCAGCTACTAAAATTTGTTCACGAATTAAATCGTAATCAATTACTTCCTCTGTGATTGGATGTTCAACTTGAATTCTCGTATTCATTTCCATAAAATAGAAATTACGATGCTTATCCACTAAAAACTCAACAGTTCCAGCACCTTCGTATTTTATGTATTCAGAAGCTTTTACAGCTGCATCTCCCATAGCCGCACGTAATTCATCGGTCATGAATGGAGAAGGGGTTTCTTCTGTTAATTTTTGATGACGACGTTGAATTGAACAATCTCTTTCTGACAAGTGACAAGCTTTTCCATAGGAATCTCCAACAATCTGAATTTCGATATGTCTTGGCTCTTCAATCAATTTTTCTAAATACATTCCGTCGTTTCCAAAAGCAGCTTTTGCTTCTTGTCTTGCAGAATCCCAAGCATCTTGTAAGTCTTCTTCTTTCCAAACAGCACGCATTCCTTTCCCACCACCACCAGCGGTAGCTTTTAACATTACTGGAATACCAAATTCTAAGGCTAATTTTTTACATTCTTCAAAGTCTTCTATAATTCCTTCAGAACCAGGGATACAAGGTACTCCTGCAGCAATCATTGTTGCTTTGGCAGAAGCTTTATCTCCCATTTTATCAATCATATCACCTGTAGCACCAATAAATTTAATTCCGTGTTCGGCACATAAGTTTGAAAACTTAGCATTCTCGGATAAAAATCCATATCCAGGATGTATAGCATCTGCATTTGTAATTTCTGCAGCAGCTATAATATTTGACATTTTTAAGTAAGATTCATTACTTGGTGGAGGACCGATACAAACTGCCTCGTCTGCAAACTTAACATGTAAACTTTCAGAATCTGCAGTAGAGTATACTGCAACGGTTTTGATTCCCATTTCTTTACAAGTTCTAATTACACGCAATGCAATTTCACCTCTATTTGCTATTAATACTTTTTTAAACATACTTTTTTTATTAGTAATGTTCAACTGAATTAGAATTGATAAAACTTATTCAATCGATATTAAATTATGATGGGTCTACTAAGAATAAAGGTTGATCAAATTCTACAGGTGAAGAATCGTCAACTAATACTTTAACGATTTTACCTGAAATTTCAGACTCAATTTCGTTAAATAATTTCATTGCTTCTATCACACAAACGGTGTCACCAGAATTGATAGTATCTCCTACTTCTACAAAAGATGGTTTGTCTGGAGAAGGCTTTCTGTAAAAAGTTCCAATGATTGGAGACTTAATTGTTAAATAGTTTGAGTTTTCATCTGTGCTTGCAGCTGGTGTTAAAGGAGCAGCAGCTTCAGTAGCAATAGGAGCAGCTGCCTGAACAGGCATTTGCGTCATTGGGTTTGCTTGCACAATAGTTGTTTCTGTTTTTGAAGAACCTGTTTTAATGGTGATTTTTACATCTTCCATTTCTAGCTTTACTTCACTTGCACCAGATTTTGCTACAAATTTTATAAGATTTTGAATTTCTTTGATATCCATTATTCTTAATTTTTAGTTGTTAATTTTGTGTGTTATATGCCCATTTTAAATAGATAGCTCCCCAAGTGAAACCACCTCCAAAAGCGGCAAAAATTATATTATCTCCTTTTTTTAATTGATTTTCGTAGTCTGCTAATAATAACGGTAAAGTACCAGAAGTTGTATTTCCATACTTGTGAATATTAACCATTACTTTATCGCTTTCTAAGCCAACTCTATTTGCAGTGGCTTCTATAATTCTATTGTTTGCTTGATGCGGTGCCAACCATTGAATGTCTTCTTTTACCAAGTTGTTTCTAGTTAACATTTTTTCTGCCACATCTGCCATATTAGAAACCGCAAATTTAAATACGGTTCTTCCTTCTTGGTGTACAGAATGCTGTTTGTTCTTTAAGGTTTCTTCTGAAGTAGGTAATATTGAACCACCCGCATCAATTTTCAGGAACTCTCTTCCGTTTCCGTCACTTCTATGATATTCATCTTGTAACCCAAGACCTTCATTATTTGGTTCAAATAAAACAGCTCCAGCACCATCACCAAAAATAATGCAAGTTGCTCTATCTGTATAATCTATAATTGAAGACATTTTATCTGCTCCAATAAGCAATATGTTTTTGTATCGACCAGACTCTATATAACTTGAAGCTGTAGACATGCCATATAAAAAGCTTGAACATGCTGCTTGTAAATCATATGAAAACGCATTTGTTGCACCTATTTCTGTAGCAACATATGCAGCTGTAGACGCTACGAGTAAATCAGGAGTAGCTGTTGCTACAATTACCAAGTCAATGTCTAAAGGGTTTTTGTTGGATTTTTTAAGTAGGTTTTCTGCTGCTTTAATTGCCATGTAAGAAGTTCCTTTTCCTTCTTCTTTTAATATTCTCCTTTCTTTTATACCGGTTCTTGATGTTATCCATTCATCATTGGTATCAACCATAGTTTCTAGCTCTTTGTTGGTTAGAATATAGTCGGGAACATATTTTCCTACTGCTGTAATTGCTGCAGTTATTTTTGTCATATTTTTACCTTAATTATTAGTAGGAAGCTTTTTAAAGCAATATCCAAAGAAATGAAATTTTTTTTACATTTTTGAGTAAAAAGCATCAAAAATCATTAGGAATTGGTTAAAAAACAAAAAAAACTCTCAAAAATAGAGAGTTTTATATGCTTTATGTAAAATGTATTAAGCTTCTGCAGTAGCAGATTCTAGTACAACTTGACCTCTGTAGTATAATTTTCCTTCATGCCAATGTGCTCTATGATATAAATGAGCTTCACCAGTTGTTGGGTCTACGGCAATTTGAGGAACGCTAGCTTTGTAATGAGTTCTTCTCTTATCTCTTCTAGTTTTTGATATTTTTCTCTTTGGATGTGCCATTTTATGTCTTTTTTTCTGTTATTAAACTTTTTAATTTATCCCATCTTGGGTCTACATTTTCTGTAGTTTTTTGTTCTTTTACTCTTAATTTTTCTAGTTTCTTTAATGCTTCTGATTCCATTGAGCCATCTAAAACTTTAGGATGAACTCTTTTTGTTGGAGCCGATAATACAATCATTTCATAAATGTATTGAGCAACGTTTAATTGAAATTCTGAATAGGGAAGAATTAATATTTCTTCATTATCATCATTGTATTCTTCTCCAAATTTTACAATTAATTGCAGTACGGTTTCAATCTCTTGATCAAAAGGTTCTCCACTAACATCGCAGGTTACATTTATAGTACCTTGTGCTTTAAAAGATAAGTTTAAAAGCGTACTTTTCTTATCTAGTGTTAAAGCAACCGAAATGTTTGCGTCAAAAAATTCGTCAAAATTAAAAGCGTCAAAGAACGATTTTCCAATTTGATATTCAAATAAATGACTCTCTTCCTTTAACCCTATATATTGGATATTAAATTGTTTTAAGTCTTTCATCTACAAAATCAATTTGAGCGTGCAAAGATATAAAAAATTGTTTTATTAAATAAAGAATCTTTAAAAAAGAAATTCACCTTATTTATTTCACTTCAAGGACATTAACCGTTAAGTTCGTATACTCTTCTCTTTTTCTATAAATTTCGATTGCTGTAAAAAGAGCTTCTTTAAAAGAAGTATGATTCGCTTCGTTTTTTCCAGCAATTTCAAATGCAGTTCCATGATCTGGAGAAGTTCTTATTTTTGATATCCCTGCGGTATAATTTACACCATTTCCAAAAGACAATGCTTTAAACGGCGCTAACCCTTGATCGTGATACATTGCTAAAACTCCATCAAACTGTTTGTAGGTGTTCGATCCAAAAAAACCATCTGCAGCATAAGGACCAAAAACCAATTTACCGGTTTCCTTTATTTCGTTAACGGTTGGTCTAATAATTTCATCGTCTTCTTTACCAATAACACCTTTATCTCCGCAATGTGGATTTAATCCAAGGATTGCAATTTTTGGTTTGCTAATTCCGAAATCTTGGATCAGAGAGGTGTGCATAATTTCAACTTTCTGTTTAATCAATTCAGGAGTGATTGTTTCAGAAATTTTAGAAATAGGAATGTGGCCTGTTATCAAACCAACTCTTAAACTATCAGCAATTAAAATCATTAAACTTTCGCCTTCTAATTCATTTTCTAAGTACTCTGTATGTCCGGGAAAATTAAAATTTTCTGATTGTATTGTGTCTTTATTTATAGGTGCAGTAAGTAAAACATCAATAGAACTTTCTTTTAAATTTTTAACAGCAGACGCTAAAGATTTAAAGGCATATTGACCAGAAATTTTGGTAGCATTTCCAATTTCAAACTCAACGTCTTCTTTCCAAATGTTTAGTAAATTTACTTTGTTATGCACCAATTGTTCTATCGATGTGATGCCGTGAATTTGCGTTTCTGAATTTAAAAGTTTTTTGTGATATGTAATACTTCTTGTAGAGCCAAAAATTACTGGAGTACAAAAATCTAACATCCTTTTGTCTTCAAAAGTTTTTAAAATGATTTCAATTCCGATTCCATTTAAATCTCCAATTGAGATTCCCACAACTATTTTTTCTAATTTATCCATCATTTATGATTCAATATTATTAGTTTTGATTCATGCAAAAATAACTAAATAAAATTTAGAATCTATGTTTACTGGAATTATTGAGAGCTTAGGAGAAGTAAGAAAAATAGCTAAAGAAAAAGACAATATCCACTTAACCGTTAAGAGCAGTTTTACAAACGAGTTGAAAGTAGATCAAAGTGTGGCTCATAATGGGGTTTGTTTAACCGTTGTTGATATACAAAATGATGAATATACAGTTACAGCGATTAAAGAAACCATAGCTAAAACAGCCTTAGGTAGTTTAGGTGTTGGAGAAAAAATAAACCTTGAGAGAGCAATGAAACTTGGTGATCGATTAGACGGACATATAGTGCAAGGGCATGTAGATGAAACAGGTGTTTGCTCTTCTATTATTGAACAAAACGGAAGCACCGTATTTACTTTTACGTATGATTCACAAAGCAATAACTTAACGATAGAAAAAGGATCAATAACAGTTAACGGAGTTAGCTTAACGGTTGTTAATTCTAAAGAATATGAATTTAGTGTTGCTATAATTCCGTTTACTAAAGAACACACAACGTTTAATCAATTAAAAAAAGGAGACAAAGTAAACTTAGAGTTTGATGTATTAGGAAAATATGTTGTAAAACTAAATGCGTTAAAAAACTAATTCTTCTTTAGTTTATAGATACCTAAAAAAACTCAAGAAATTAAAAGGAACAAAACCCCTCCATCGATTGGCAATCCTGGTGGTGGTGGAATAGGAGGTGGAACTATTTGTCCAAAAGAAATCGTTGTACAAAGAAGTACAGCAATTAATAACACTATTTTAGTTTTGTTTTTCACTTTTGAAACAAATTAAGTTTGTGTTATTTGTAGCAATACAAATAACTACTAAAAAGATAAGGATAAAATCTTAATTCTATTATAAAAAAAGTGGACCCAGAAGGGCTCGAACCTTCGACCCCCTGATTATGAGTCAGGTGCTCTAACCAACTGAGCTATGGGTCCCACTAAAGTTTGGTAAAACTACTATCTTTTTTGAATTACACCAAACTAAAAATATATTTTCTTTACACGTTACGTGTCATTAATGCTTTGCCAAACTGCAGCAATCCATTTTTCGCTGTATCAGAAACGTTTATGCTTTCTAAAACCGAAAATGCTTTTTGACTATAATCGTTTATTTGGCCTTTTATAAAAACAGGGATTTGATATTTATTATAAACCTCTTTAACCTGTTTTATTTTTTTGTCTTTGTCTTCTAACTTAGATTCATAAAGGTTATTTAACAACGTTTTATCTTCTGGAGAAGCTAATTCTAATGCTTTTAAAAACAAGTATGTTTTTTTGTTTTCAATAATATCTCCGCCAACTTGTTTTCCGAAAGTTTCAGGGTTTCCGAAGGTGTCTAAATAATCATCTTGTAATTGAAATGCAATTCCTAAGTTCAATCCAAACTCGTATAAAATAGCTGCGTCTTTTTCACTAGATTCAGCTACAATTGCTCCCATTTTTAATGCGACTCCAATTAAAACAGATGTTTTAAGAGAAATCATTCTAATATATTCTTCAATAGAAACGTCATTTCTTGTTTCAAAATCGACATCTAGTTGTTGTCCGTCACAAACTTCAATAGCCGTTTTACTAAATAATTTAGCAAGTTTTTGAAAAACGATAGGCGGATAATTCTCAAAATATTGATAGGCTAAAATTAACATCGCATCACCAGATAATATTCCAGAATTAATATTCCATTTTTCATGTACAGTTTGCTGGCCTCTTCTAAGGGGCGCATCATCCATAATGTCATCATGAACCAGCGTGAAATTATGAAACATTTCAATTGCATAAGCAGCCGGAAGGGCTTTTTTATAATCAGAAGAAAATAAACTTGCCGCCATTAAAGTTAAAACAGGGCGAATTTTTTTTCCTCCTAAACTTAATATGTAGCGTATAGGTTCGTAGAGATTATTAGGCTCTTTTGTTAGGTTTTGTTCCTCTTTATAGGATAAAAATTCTTGTTGAAATTTTGATAAATCCAAAGTGATAATTTTAAAGAGCAAATGTAACAAAGATTTTGCATTCTCTACTCCAATGTTAAATAATTGTAAAAACTTTGGAAACTTTTATTGTTTTTAAAGTTTCCTGTTCTATATTTGCGCCCTATTATGAAAGATAAAATATTACATAAATCAGTTGAAATGTTTTTAACCCTAGGGTTTAAAAGCGTTACAATGGATGATATTGCAAATGAATTAGGTGTTTCTAAAAAAACAATTTACACACATTTTAATAATAAAACAGATTTGGTAAAAGAAGTAACTGATTCGGTTTTTGAAAATATTTGTACTGGAATTAATATCATTTGTAGCAGAGAAGAAAATCCAATTGATGAACTCTATGAAATAAAACGTTTTTCTATGGAGTACTTAAAGGACGAAAAAGCATCTCCACAGTATCAATTGCAAAAGTATTATCCTAAAATATACGCAACTATAAAAAGCAAACAATTTGACATTATGCAAGATTGCGTTATTCAGAATTTAAAACGTGGAGTAGCTTTAGGTTTTTATAGAGACACAATTGATTTGGATTTTATCTCAAGGATTTATTTTCATGGCATGGTTGGATTAAAAGACGTAGAGTTATTTCCGCTAAAACAATTTTCTATGAATAAAATTTTGAATTTCTACTTAGAATATCACTTAAGAGGGATTTGTACAGAAAAAGGAATTATTAAATTAAACGAAATTATAACAAACAATCAATCAAAAAAAAATGCAAAATAAATTAATACTAATTTTTAGTTTATGCTTTATCGCACTTGGTTTTTCACAAGAAAAAACGAAAGAGTTTTCTTTAAATGAAGCCATAGATTTTGCCATAAAAAATAACTATAACGCAAAAAAAGCAAATAACAATGTGCTAGCTGCAAAAGAAAAGCAATGGGAAACTACAACTATTGGTTTGCCAAAAATTAGCGCAAAAGTAGATTACCAACAATGGTTAAAACAACAAATATCATTATTGCCAGCAGAAATTACGGGTGGACCAGCAGGAACCTTTATTCCTGTTACTTTTGGAACAAAGCAAAATGTAAATGCGGCAATTACCTTAAATCAATTAATTTTTGATGGATCTTATATCGTTGGATTACAATCTGCAAAAACATATTTAAACATCTCAAAACAAGCAAAAGAAAAAACAGAATTAAGCATTAGAGAAGCGGTTATAAATGCATACGGAAATGTATTGATAGCAGAAAAAAGTATTGAAATTCTTAGAAGTAATTTAAAGATCTTAGAAAAAACACTCTCAGATACTGAGAAAATTTATAAGAATGGTTTAACTGAAGAAGAAGATGTTGAGCAATTAAAAATTACTTTAACAACTGTAAAAAGTCAATTAAACAAAACCATAAGATTAAGAGATATTGGGTATAAAATGCTAAATATATCTATGGGAAATTTAATCGACGAAAAAATTGCTCTAAAAGATAATTTAGATTCTCTAATATTAGAAAATATTGACTTAAGTCTTTTAGCTAAAACATTTAATGTAGCAAATCATATAGATTATAAAATTGCAGAAAACAATAAAGAAGGAAATAGATTATTGGTTCTTCTAGAGAAATCTAAAGCACTGCCTTCTTTAAGAGCATTTGTTAATTATGGTTATGCCGGAAATGCAAATTCTTTCGACTTTTTTAGAAGAGATCAAACATGGTATAATTCCTCTTTATTAGGTGTTAGTTTAGACATTCCAATTTTTAGTAGTTTTAACAGAAGAGCAAAAACAAGACAAGCAAAATTTGAGTTAGACAATGCAGAAATACAACTGTTAGAAATTAGAGAACAATTAAACTTAAAAGCTGCCACTGCAAAAAGCGATTATAAGTTTAGTATTGAACAATATCAATCTGCAAAGCAAAATTTAGAATTAGCTCAAAGAATAGAAAAAAAGCAACAAATAAAATTCTTTGAAGGCGTATCTACAAGTTTTGAATTGTCTCAAGCGCAAAACCAATTATACACTCAACAACAAAATTATATTCAATCAATGCTAGATGTAATCGCAAAAAAAGCGGCATTAGAAAACGCATTAAACATCCCATTAAAATAATCAATCAGGCATGAAAACAATTTATACAGTATTAATAGCAAGCATTCTTTTGATCTCTTGTGGAGAAAAAAAGGGACAAACAATTCAAGAAATTATTGCCACAAACGATATTTCTATAATCAAGGCAAAAAAAGTAGAAATAGAGGCAGTTCAGCAAGGATATTCTGATCAATTAAAAATGCTTAACGAAAAAATTGACGCTTTAGATACCAATAAAAAAGTACCATTAATAACTACTTTTAAAGCTAAAGAAGAAGTTTTTACACATTATTTAGAATTGCAAGGAAATGTAGAAACCAAACAAAATTTATTGATTTATCCAGAAATGCCAGGTATTCTAGAAGATGTTTATGTAAAGGAGGGTCAATCTGTAAAAAAAGGAGCCATTTTAGCAAAAATAAACGATGGCGGTATGAGTCAACAATTATCACAATTAGAAACTCAAGTAGAATTAGCTAAAACAGTTTATGAGCGTCAAAAAAGATTGTGGGATCAAAAAATTGGTTCAGAGATGCAATATTTACAATCAAAAACCAACTACTTTGCGCAACAAAAATCGGTTGAGCAATTAAAATCTCAAATTGAAAAAACAACAATAATTGCTCCTTTTGACGGAGTTATAGACGCAGTTATTAAAGAAGAAGGAACAGTTGTTGCACCTGGGCCAGGCGCAGAAATTTTTAGAATCATCAATTTAAACAACATGTATATTTCTACTGAGGTTCCAGAAAGATACATTGTAAATGTTACAAAAAACAAAAAAGTAAAAGTAGAATTTCCAGTATTAGGAGAAACGTTAGTAAGCTCTGTTAGACAAGTTGGTAGTTTTATCAATCCTACAAACAGATCTTTTAAAATTGAGGTTCCTGTTACAAATAAAAACGGAAATGTTAAACCAAACTTAACGGCTAAACTTCAAATAAACGATTACACAAATACCAAAGCAATTTTAATTCCGCAAAGTATTATTTCAGAAAATGCCCAAGGAGAGCAATTTATTTATGTTGTAATAAACAAAGACGCAAATAATGAAGCTGTTGCTAAAAAAGTAATCATTAAGACGGGTAAAACTCAAGGAGATATTATTGAAGTTATAGCTAATCTAGAACCTGGATCAGAAGTTATTAAAGAAGGTGCTCGTAGTGTAAACAACGGTCAAACCGTAAAAGTTATCAATCAATAAATAGTTTACGATGACAAAACAAAAAAAACAAGTAGATAAAGAGTTTAAATTATCGTCTTGGGCAATTCATAACAAAACAACCATTTATGTAATTATGGCTGTTATCTTTTTTTATGGTATTTCTGCCTATTTTTCAATGGCTAGAGAGAGTTTTCCAGAAGTAAAAGAAACCAAGATTTATGTTAGTACCGTTTTTCCTGGAAACACTGCAGAAGATATAGAAAAGCTTATTACAGACCCTTTAGAAGATAAATTAAAAACGGTAAGTAATGTTGTAGAAGTTACATCAACTTCACAAGAAGATTATTCTATGGTGGTTGTAGAGTTTGATGAAAACATTACTGTTGATCAAGCCAAACAAAAAGTAAAAGACGAGATTGCTACAGAAACATCGAGTGAAGATTGGCCAACTTTTAATGGAGCTAAAATAGAGCCTAATGTTTTTGAATTGAGCATGTCTGAAGAAATGCCCATTTTAAACATTAATATTTCTGGAGATTACCCAGTTTATAAACTAAAAGAGTTTGCAGAATATTTACAAGATGAAATTGAAGATTTAGCTGAAATTAAAAAAGCAGATATTCGTGGAGCACAAGATAAAGAGGTAGAAGTTGCAGTAGATGTTTATAAAATGATGGCATCAAAAGTCAGTTTTAACGACATTACTAGCGCAATAAGTAATGGAAATGTTACCATGTCTGCAGGAAACTTTATTACAAGTGGTCAACGAAGAACAATTCGAATTATTGGAGAAATAGAGCAGCCATCAGATTTAGGAAACTTTGTAATTAAATCTGAGTTTAACAATCCAATTTACTTAAAAGATGTAGCGAGCATTTCATTTAAAGATAAAGAGAAAACTACCTATGCTAGAGAAAAAGGAGCAGATGTAGTGATGTTAGATGTTAAAAAACGTGCAGGTAAAAACATGGTAGCCGCTGCAGAACAAATTAGAGTAATTGTAGACAATGCCATTGCAAACCACTTTCCAAAAGATTTGAAAATTACCATCACCAATGATCAATCTTCAAAAACCATTGGTCAAGTAGATGATTTGGTAAACAACATTATTTTCGGAGTTATTTTAGTGGTAACTGTTTTAATGTTTTTCTTAGGATTTAAAAATGCAGTATTTGTAGGTTTTGCAATTCCAATGTCCATGTTTATGTCATTAATGATTTTAAACATGTTAGGGTATACCATGAATACCATGATTCTTTTTGGTCTAATTATGGGACTCGGAATGTTGGTTGATAACGGAATTGTAGTGGTCGAGAATGTATATCGATTAATGGACCAAGAAGGCATGAGTAGAGTAGAAGCAGCTAAAAAAGGAATTGGAGAAATTGCATTTCCTATTATCATTTCTACCGCTACAACGGTTGCAGCATTTATTCCGTTAGGCTTATGGCCCGGGATTATGGGAGATTTTATGATTCTATTGCCAATTACTTTATCAACCGTTTTAGGATCTTCCTTATTTGTTGCTATTTTCTTTAACTCAGTATTGGTTTCTCAATTTATGAGTGTAGAAGATAAAGACATGCCACTCAAAAGAATTATTATCATGACCAGTGTTATGGTAGGTTTAGGAATCTTGGTATTATTAACAGGAGGCGCATATCGATTTTTAGGAACGTTGATGATTTTTACCACAATCTTGTTATGGATATACAGATTGTTCTTAAGACGTTGGGCAAATGCTTTTCAAAACAATGTGTTGCCAAAATTAGAATCTTGGTACGAAAGAAGATTAAAAAGTGCATTAACTGGTAAAATGCCTTATGCGTTAGTTGTTAGTACTTTTGGATTGCTAATAGCAGCTTTTATCATGTTTGGATGGTCTTTAGGAACTCAAAGAACAAAAGTTGAGTTTTTTCCAGACAATAAACCAAATCAGATTATTGTCTATATTGAGTATCCAGAAGGAACAGATATTGAAAAAACCAATTCAATTACAAAATTGATTGAAGAAAAAGTAGCGGGCGTTTTATATAGTGATACCTATATGGATGGAGATTATAATTTTATGATAGAAAGTGTTATTTCTCAAGTGGGTGAAGGAGCAGGGAATCCGCAAACAGACATGGGTTCTGCAGCAGAAATGCCACACAAAGGGAAAATTACCGCTTCTATGAGGGAGTATAAATTTAGAAGAGGTTTAGATAGTGAATTGTTACGTCAAAAAGTACAAACCGCTTTGGTAGGAATTTACCCTGGAGTTTTAATTTCTGTTGAAAAAGATGCTAATGGTCCACCTGTTGGATCACCAATTAACATAGAAATTGAAGGAGATGATTATGCAGAGTTGATTCATACAGCGCAAAGAATGCGAGACTTTATCAATACCAAAAGTATTTCTGGAATTGATGAATTAAAGATTGATGTAAACAGAGATAAGCCAGGAATGCAAGTATTGGTTGATAGAAAAAAAGCAGGTGAATTAGGTGTAACTACGGGGCAAGTAGGACAACAATTAAGAGCCTCTATTTTTGGAAATAAAGCTGGAATTTATAAAGAAAATGGTGAAGATTATGATATTTATGTTCGTTTTAAGAAAGAAGATAGATTTAATAAAAGTGCTGTTTTTAATCAGAATATTACTTTTAGAGACATGGCTTCTGGTAAGGTCAAGGAAATTCCGGTGTCTGCTGTTGCTACGCAAAAAAACAACTCAGGTTTTAGCGCCATCAAGCACAAATCGGTAAAAAGAGTGGTAACTGTATATTCTGCTTTAGCGCCTGGAGAAACTGATGCGAGTGCGGTAGTTCGTAAAATTCAAGAAGAAATGAAGAGTTTTAAAGACTTGCATAAAGGAATTAAAATTGATTATACAGGGCAAATTGAAGAGCAAAACAAGCAAATGAACTTTTTAGTTGGTGCCTTCTTTACTGGATTAGCATTGATTTTCTTTATTTTAATTTTCCAATTCAACTCGGTGTCTAAACCAGGGATTATTATGTTGGCCATCTTTTTAAGTTTTATTGGTGTATTTGGTGGCTTGGTAATTTCAGGAGCATCCTTTGTTATTATGATGACGATGATGGGAATTATTTCTTTAGCGGGTATTGTGGTAAACAATGGTGTTGTGTTGTTAGATTATGCACAATTATTAATTGACAGAAAGAAAGAAGAATTGCAATTAGATGAAAATGATTATCTAAATAAAGAGGAACTTTTTAATAGTATTGTAAAAGCAGGGAGAGCACGTTTACGACCCGTTTTATTAACGGCAATTACAACCATTTTAGGATTGATTCCACTTGCCATAGGTTTAAATATAAACTTCTTTACATTGGCAAGTGAGTTGAATCCACATATCTATTTTGGAGGAGACAATGTTGTATTCTGGGGTCCATTAGCATGGACTGTTATCTACGGATTATTTGTAGCCACTTTCTTGACTTTAATAGTTGTGCCAGTATTATTTTACTTAATCACAAGATTTAAAATGTGGTTGCGTTTAAAAACAGCATCATAGTTCGTTTTAATAGTTGATTAAGGCTGAGGTTTTTCCTCAGCCTTTTTTAATTATAAATTAGTTAATTTTGAATGCCTCAGTGTTTCTATTTATATGACAGAACAAAAGTATTTTTCAATAGAAGAGATTAAAAGAAAATTAGAAAGATATTGTGTCTATCAAGATCGATGTCATAAAGAAATAGAAACGAAACTCAAAGAGTTTGTATTAATTGAAGAAGCTCAAAATCAAATCATACTACATTTATTGGAGCATAACTTTTTAAATGAAGAGCGTTTTTCTAAAAGTTTTGCCAGAGGAAAATTCAGGATAAAAAAATGGGGTAAACAAAGAATTGTTAGAGAATTGAAATTTAGAGATATTTCTGAATACAATATAAAAACAGCTCTAAAAGAAATTGATGAAAAAGAGTATTTAGACACCATACATGCCATTGCGTCTAAAAGAAATGCACTGCTAAAAGAAACCGATTTTTATAAACGAAAAAAGAAACTGACAGATTATTTAATAAGATTGGGCTACGAATTTGATCTTATTTTTTCAACTGTAAAAAATGTAGTAGAAAAAAAATAGCCTCTTTTAAAAGAGGCTATTTTAGTTTATTTTAAAATTAGTTTTTTAGTACTCAAAGCATCATCTACTTTAATTTTTGCAACATAAATCCCTTTACTGTATTTAGACATGTCTAATTCAAATCGTTTAATTGCAGGAGAACTATTTTTTTCTTGTAAAATAAGTTTTCCTGTTAAGTCAAAAACAGAAATAGAGAAATTGGTTCCTTGTACCCAATTGATATTAAAGATGCTACTAGATGGGTTTGGAGATATCGCTAAACCTTCAATTTCATTAAACTCTTCAACTGGCAATACTCCAGTAATTACTAAATCATCAACAATTGCTCCTTCTTCATTTGTTTCATCGTCTGCTAAAAACTTGAATCTAAAAATTATATTAGCTTCATTTTTAAAAGCAGCCAAATCAAAACTATAAGTATGTAATGTAGCATTGGTTCCGCCTAAGTTATTTACATCTTCTCCTATACCAGTCCACTGTTTACCAGGCAACCCATTTGCAGTTGAATTACTATTGTACCAATTTGCATCAGTTGAAGCACCAAGAATAGTCCAAGTTTTCCCTTGGTCTATTGTATATTCTACATTCATATAATCCCAGTCTTTTTCAATGTCGAAAGCCATTTTAAAGCTCAATACAGGATTTGTCACTAAAGTTAAGTCGTAACATTTAGTGTATAAATAACCAGTAGCTTTATTTGGATGATTTCCGTTTAAACCAGTAGCATAAGCAGAAGAAACTGTTCCTCCAGCATTTAATAATGTTTTTATTGGAGTACCTCTTTGCCATAAACCTAATAAACCTCCACCAGAACCAGAAGTTTCTGTAACTAAATTATCATTTGCAGACTCAAAAGTATTTACCGTTGTTGGTGTTGCATTAGAGCCATTTATAGAAAAAGTAACATTATTAGAATTATTTGTAGTATACGTATCATTATTAATAACTGTTTCTACATTAAATGTATGATTTCCTTCTGTTGCAGCAAAAGCAGGAATATTAATTTGTGTTGTTGCATTTGATGCTAAATTCCCAGTCCAATTATAAACAGAATTTGCCCCTCCATCAATATTGTAATTCACAGTAACCGCTGTAATTGCATTGGTTCCTTTATTTTGAATTGTAATAGTTGGAGCAAGAGAACCACATCCTCTAGAGTTGTTTATAGGAGAATCAATTGAAACCAATTTTACTTCATTAGCAGGGAAAGAATTAGGAATGTCAGAAACCCAAACACCTCTTCCGTAAGTGGCAACAACTAATTTTGCGTCTTTCTCATTGATTTCTAGATCTCTAACGGTAGTATTGGGTAAATTGTTATCAAAAGTTACCCAATTTGTTAATGTATCATCAATGTAATATACACCTACAGTGGTGCCTAAATAAACTCTGTTGTCTTTATTTCCTGCATGATGTCTTAACACAATTTTGTTGTCATTAGAAGGTAAATTACCAGTGATGTTTGTAAATGTTGGATTTGCATCATTTAAGTTTGTAGTTTTAGTAACCGCTCCATTAGATACAATCCAGGCAACATTACCATCATTATGACTAATTTCTATGGAGTTAATAGTACCAAAACCAGTAGGGATTTTTGTAAACGTTACCCCTGCATCATTACTTTTAAATAAATTTCCATCATTTGAAACATAAATATTATTTTCATTATTAGGGTCAATTTCAATATGATCTATATCACCTCCAAAATCATGAGTTGAAACTTTAGACCAAGCTCCACTTACCAATTTATATAAACTACCATAACCAGCATATAGATTTCCTTTTCTGTCAGCTCCCAAAGGTGTTACCCATTCTCCACCACTATCACCTGTTCCTGTTTCAGCAGTAGGAGCGCTAACACTAGAAGTTCTTGTTAATCCACCATCTCTACTTTCATATAAAGAACCTCCATATTGTATAAAACCAAAATAATTATCTGAATCAAGAGGATTTATAACACAATCCATTCCATCTGCACCAAAATACACACTCCACCCATTATTTTTAAGAGCGTACCCCCCATTGTCTTGTAAACCACCCACTATATTTCCAGAATTTTGATTTGCTACAGAAATTCTATAAAACTGACTTATCGCTAAGTTCTTAGTTAAGTCGGTAAAACTTGTCCCAAGGTCTGTAGAAACGTACACCCCACCATCTGTGCCAGCAAAGAATTTACCACCGATGAAATCTAAAAAGTGAATGTCTGCATGTGTATAGGCTGCCGCTGTTGGATCACTCCAGCTATTTATAGCCGTAAAATTATCTCCTCCATCAGTAGACTTCCAAATATTTAAAACACCAACATATACGGTGTTTTCATCAGTATCTGAAACAGCAATGGCTAAATCATACCAAGATTGTGATCCTCCAAAAATATCATCCGTTTCAGCCGTTTTCGTATAGCTAAAACCATTATTTGTAGATTTATAAACTCCATTAAAACCATTCTTTGTAGAGCTTCCACTCCAACTAACAAAATAAACAACTTTATCATTTGCAGGAGTAACTGCTAAGGCAATTCTTCTTGAATTGGTTAAGCCAGTAATATTAGCTGGTGTAAAAGTGTTTCCTCCATCAATAGATTGATACACTCTAGTGGTATTGCCGTTACTAATAGTTTCACCACTAGATGCAGCGTAAAAAACTGTTGAAGAGCCTGGTTTTCTTTTTAAATCTCTAACATTAGCTGTTAAAGTCCTTGTCCAAGTTGCACCACCATCAGTACTTTTGTGCACACCAGAATTTGTTGCTACGATAACAGTATCAGTGTTTGTTGGATCAATATAAATATCGTTCATAGAGCTGGGATTTCCAGTCATTGCTCCAGTACTATTCCATGTTACTCCACCATCAATAGATTTCATTACACCTATAGAAGCAGAATCACTAGCGTCATCATCACCTGTGGCAATGTAAATAATATTAGAATTTGTTGGATGAATTGCAATTCCAGAAACACCAATTTGAGGTAAAAAGTCATTTAAAGGCTGCCAATTAACGCCTGCATCTGTAGATTTCCATATCCCGCCAGCTGGAGCACCCACATAGTACGTATTTGAATTACTAGGGTCTACTGCAACCACATTCACCCTTCCTTGACCAGAAGACCAAGAAGCTGTATTTGTGTGAGAATATGGGCCTAAAGATGTCCAATTACTTGTATCGTTTGCATTGTTTTTTTCAGAGGCATTCATTTGATTTTTTTGTTGCCAAGCATCTATTTTCTGTGCAGTAGTTTTTAAGGTCCCGTCAGGATTTGTATAAAAACCATTTTGATATTCCCATCTTTTAAAAGGTTTGTATCCACTACCTTTTTTATTTCTATCAATCGTAGAAAAGTATCTTTCTGCAGCAGCTGAAATATCATTCAATGTAATTTTTCCTTTCTTTTTTAAACTAGCATCTGCCATCCATGGGGCATTAGATTGATAGTTTTGAGAAAACCCCAAAACTGGAATAATAAATAATAAATAAAGAGTAATTTTTTTCATAATGAGTGTACTTAAATGGTGTTTAATTAATATTGTCTATATCTTGCTCTACTTTTAATTGAGAATAGGTTGTGTTTATTTTTGAATTTGTTGCTGAAAAAGCAGCAATTATTTTATTTACCTGAGCATGCACTTCAGTTGCAGATATTGAGGAGATAAAGGTCATGTCTTTTAATCGTAAAGCTTCATTTTCTAATACATTTACCCGTGTTCTAAAAGACAAATTCAGCAATTCTTTTGGTCGAATACTATCTTTTAAAAACTTAATTTCTTCTGATAATTTTAGGGCATTATTTAAAGCTTCGTTGGCCGAAATAACAGAAAACTGTTTTAGATTGTCTGTTACTATTTGATATTCTTTCCAATTAGCAACTTTACTTTTCGAAATAGATTCTAAAGCCAAAGCAGAAGTATGCTTTTTTACAATGTTCATTTCAGATTTTTTAATCTTAGTATCTTGCACGGCTGTATTATTGCCGTTTTGACAAGACCAAAAAAATAAAAAAAAGAGAATAGAAAACTTACGCATTCCTAAATAAATAGTTGTAAAAATACATTTTTTTAATTTAATTTTTTCACTTTAACATATAATGTCATTTTTTCATTTTGAAGGAAACTTTAATTATGTACTTTTGTTTTCATATTTTTGAATTATAAAGAATGAGTGACACCATTTTAATTATTGGGGCTTGCGGGCAAATTGGATCTGAGCTTACACAAAAACTGAGAGAAACTTACGGAAACGATCATGTTGTTGCTACAGATATAAGAGAAGGAAATGAGGATGTTACAAGTTCTGGACCCTTCGAGATTTTGGACGCAACAGATACGGAAGGAATTTTAAAAATTGTTCAAAAATATAAGGTTACTCAGGTTTATTTAATGGCAGCAATGCTTTCTGCCACAGCAGAAAAATATCCTCAAAAAGCGTGGGAATTAAACATGAACTCTTTACTTGGAGTATTAGAATTAGCCAAAGACAAGCACATTAAACAAGTATATTGGCCTAGTTCTATTGCCTCTTTCGGACCAACATCACCAAAAATAAACACCCCCCAACAAACCATTATGGAACCAACAACCGTTTACGGAATAAGTAAATTGGCAGGCGAACATTGGTGTAATTATTATTACAACAGATATGGCGTAGATGTTAGAAGTATTCGGTATCCAGGCATTATAAGTTGGAAAACCAAACCTGGAGGAGGAACTACAGATTATGCTGTAGACATTTATTTTAAAGCATTAGAAAACAAATCATATGAATGTTTTTTATCAGAAAATACGCGTTTGCCGATGATGTTTATGAAAGATGCTATAGATGCGACCATTAAAATTATGCAAACTGATGCGGCAAATATTAAAACCAGAACTTCTTATAATTTAGCTGCCATAAGTTTTACCCCAGAAGAAATTGCTGCAGAAATAAAAAAACACATTCCAGAATTTAAAATTTCGTACAAAACCGATTTTAGACAACAAATTGCTGATAGTTGGCCACAAGTAATTGACGACTCACAAGCAAGACAAGATTGGAGTTGGAATCATCAATTTGATTTAGAGTTGATGACCAAAGAAATGCTTAAAAACTTACAATAATTCTTTAATTTATTATTGATTCTCTGTGTTACTTATGTTACACATTTAGAGCTGTAAGATTTCTATTTTTACACGTCTAAAAAGTAAAATTTCTAGGATCTATGAACACGATAATTAAAGACAGTTTGGCAAAAAGTTTGTCGTACGAAGCATATAGAAAAAAAGTTAGTGATTTATTAGAAGAGGGTAAATCTACTGGACCAAATCAATCAGAGGATTTATTACATTATAGTACTTTGAACGATGCTAGAATGAATCGTTTAGATAAAAAAACAAAGCTGACAAATTCTACAATAGAAGCGCTAAAAAACACAAAAGAAAAACAAACATGGTTATTAATTACAGAAGGCTGGTGTGGAGATGCCGCTCAAATTTCACCTGTAATTAATAAAATGAGTTTAGAGAGTGATAAGGTCGATTTAAAAGTTGTTTTGCGAGATGAAAATGAAGATTTGATGAATCAATTTTTAACCAACGGAAGCAAATCAATTCCGAAATTGGTTGTATTAAACGAAGAGAATGAAGTAGTTTCGTCTTGGGGCCCAAGACCCTCTATTGCAACAAAAATGGTAAACGACTATAAAGCGAAACATGGAGGGTTAGATGCCGATTTTAAACGTGATTTACAAGTTTGGTATAATAAAAATAAAGGTGAAAGTATACAAGAAGATTTGGTTTCCTTTTTTAAAAAATAAAATGTAGTACTTTCAATTCGTTCTCGATACATTTTTTTGACTAAGCTCAATTTGACAAAAAAATACTCGAACTGACATTGGAAATATTCATAAGAAAAGTCCTTTTGCGTTTTGTAAAAGGACTTTTCTTTTGTGCTATCTTTGCAATAATAAAACTCAAAAATGCTAGTAGATTATTCATCACTTCCTAAAACATCAAAGGTTTGGATTTATCCTTCCAATAGAAAATTTTACGATACAGAAATTGATGGAATTCACGAAAAAATAAAAACTTTTTTAGAAAGTTGGAAAACTAATGATGATACTTTTAGAGTATCGTATCAATTGTTATATAATAGGTTTATTGTATTGTTTGCTGATGCTTCTGGTTCCTCTTTATTAAATGCTGATATTGATGCTTCTGTCATGTTTATATTACAACTACAACAAGAATATGAAGTTGAATTATTAGACAAAATGAATGTCTGTTTTAAACAAGGCGAGTTTGTTCAATACAAAGAGTTGAAAGACTTTAAAAAGCTACTTAAAAACAAAGCCGTTACCGGAAAATCTATTGTATTTGACAATTTAGTAACCACAAAAGAAGAGTTTGAAAATTATTGGGAAGTACCTATTTCTGAAAGTTGGTATGGGCGTTTTTTAAAATAGACTAATCCATTTCTAAATTTTCAATAAAAGCATCAATAGAAACTGCTTTTTCTACAGAAAACTCACCAATTTTTGTACGTCTCAATGTAGATAGATGTGCGCCAGAATGTAATGCTTTTCCGAAATCAAAAGCCAATGAACGAATGTACGTTCCTTTACTACACACAACTCTAAAATCTATTTTTGGTAACTCAATGTTGGTAATTTCAAACTCAGTTATAGTAATTTCTCTAGTCGGAATTTCGGTAGTTTCTCCTTTTCTAGCCAATTCATACAAGCGTTTTCCGTCTTTTTTGATTGCAGAAAAAATAGGAGGTTGTTGTTGAATTGCACCCATAAATTGTTTGGTTGTGCTATGAATTAAATCATCTGTTATATGTGCTATAGGAAAAGTTTTGTTTATTTCGGTTTCCAAATCGTAACTCGGCGTTGTTGCGCCAATGGTAATTGTTCCGGTGTATTCTTTAACCTGACCTTGGTATTCGTTAATGTTTTTGGTTTGTTTACCCGTACAAATAATTAGTAATCCAGTTGCCATCGGATCTAAAGTTCCAGCATGACCCACTTTAATTTTTTTGATATTGAAACGTTGTCTGATGTGCCAACGAATTTTATTTACAGCTTGAAAAGAAGTCCATTTAAGTGGCTTGTCAATCAATAAGATTTGTCCGTTTTTGTAATCGTCAGCCGTTAACATATGATTTTTAAATGGTTAATCTGTAGATAAAAAAATGAATTATTAAAAGGCTAATCCCTAAAACAATTCTGTAATAACCAAAAATTTTAAATCCGTGTTTTGTTAAATAATCAATAAATGATTTAATAGCAATTAGGGCTACAATAAAGGCAATAATATTCCCAACAATTAAATAATTAACTTGATCTGAATTTAGCTCGAAACCAGCTTTGTAATAATCGTATCCTTTTTTAAGTGTTGCGCCAAACATGGTTGGTACAGCTAAGAAAAAAGAGAATTCTGCCGCAGTTTTTCTATTGATTTTTTGGGTCATTCCACCCACAATTGTTGCACCACTTCTAGAGGTACCTGGAATCATTGCCAAACATTGATAAAATCCGATCTTTAATGCAGTTGCATAACTTATTTCTGTGTGTGCAGTTGGGTTTTTAGAATCAAATTCTTCGTTTGCTTTAAACCACTCATCAACTTTTAATAAAATAAATCCACCAATAATTAAAGAAACAGCAACCGTAACAGGACTTTCTAATAATTCGTCTATAACATCATTTAATAACAATCCTAAGATAACTGCCGGAATAAATGCTACGAGTAGTTTGAGATAAAAATCGAAACTTTGAAAAAAGCGTTTCCAATATAGAACAACAACAGATAAAATTGCCCCTAATTGAATAACGATGGTGAATAATTTGGTAAAATCATCGGTTGCTATTTTCATAAAAGAAGAAGCAATAATCATGTGCCCTGTTGATGAAACAGGTAAGTATTCTGTAAGCCCTTCAATAATTGCTAGAATAATGGCGTCAAGTAAATTCATGCTTACTTTTTAGGTTTTGCTAAAATTGCATAAATCTCAATTCCTAGCCCAATAATGACTAAGGTTGGTGCTAAACGAATTCTTCTCCAGTTGTAAATCTCTGGATTGAAAACGTTCGGATCGTCGCTTCCACCGCCAGCCATAAAGATAAATCCTAAGGCAATAAAAACAGCACCTATTAGCATAATGATATAATTTCTTTTCCCAAAAAGAAACTCTGGTCTTGTATTGTTTTCTTTTTTACTCATATTAATAGTATAATTCGTCTGTTTGTAAATTTAAAAAACGTTGTGTTGCAAAATACGTACTTAACCAAGTAATTAAAAAAGCAATCACTATAACGCCGCCAAATAAGTAGCTTAACAATGCATAATCGTTTAACAATTCTAATGCTGGTAAATACTTATTTGTGTAATATATAACAGCTCCTAAGCCAATTAATGAAATGAAAGAGCCAATTATTCCTAATTTTATTCCTTGTAAAAGAAAAGGTTTTCTGATAAAACTTTTTGTAGCACCAACCATTTGCATGGTTTTAATATTAAATCGTTTAGAATATACAGATAAGCGCAAAGCGCTGTTAATTAATAAAATAGAGATCAGCGCAAAAAATGCACTAACAACTAACAACCAAAAACTTATTTTTTGAATGTTTTTTGTTAAAAACTGAATCAGTGGTTTGTCATAAGAAACTTCTAAAACAAAGGCGTTTTTTTGAAATCGCTTTTCGATTTCAGCCATTTTTTCTGGTGTTACAAATTCAGCTTTTACATATAAATCAATACCGTTTTTTAATGGGTTTGTACCTAGAAATTGTACAAAATCTTCTCCTAAATCTTTACTATGAAATTTAGCAGCTTCTTCCTTTGAGATGTATACAATTTCTTTAGTAAATTTTTCCTTTGATAGAGAAGCTCTTAAATCTTCGATATTTTTTTTAGTCACATTGTCTTTTAAAAACAAGGTCATTGCTGTTTTTTCTTTCACTTGATTGGCAACGCTTGTAGACTTTAATAATATCAAACCTAATACACCAACCATAAACAAGACCAACGAAATACTTACAATTACAGAAAAGTAAGAAGAGCGTAATCTTCGTTTTTGATATTTGTCAAAAGATGTAGACATAGATAATCTTGAATTCTAGCTCGCAAGATACAAAAATTAACGAGCAGTATTAAGCCAATATTTTGCAGTATTTTTGTTAAAATTAAGAGCGTTCTTCACACAATTCTATCAAAACACCGTTGGTGGATTTTGGATGTAAAAAAGCAACCAATTTATTGTCTGCTCCTAATTTTGGTTCTGAATTTAAAACGATAAAACCTTCACCTTTCAAACGAGCTATTTCTGCTTTTATGTCTTTTACAGCAAAGGCAATATGATGAATTCCTTCGCCTTTCTTCTCGATAAATTTTGCAATTGGACTCTCAGGGTTTGTAGCTTCTAACAACTCAATTTTATTAGGCCCCACATCAAAAAAAGACGTTTTTACACCTTCGCTTTCTACTTCTTCAACTTTATAATGTGCTTTTCCAAAAAGAGCCGCAAATAACGCGTTAGATTTTTCTATACTTTTTACGGCAATCCCAATATGTTCAATTTTGTCCATTAGATCCATTTTCTATCCATCAAAAATAAACATTCTTTTTAGAATTATGCGTAAATTTGCCGCATGGAACAAACAAATAGGCAGAAAAAAATTGCTGGAGTAATTCAAAAAGACTTGGTTGATGTGCTTCAGAAAGCGGCACAAGAAGGTATGCAAGGAACTATTATTTCTGTTTCTAAAGTTACTGTGACTACAGATTTGAGTATTGCAAAAGTGTATTTGAGTATTTTTCCATCAGAAAAAAGAGATGAATTGGTCAAAGGAATTCAGTCGAATACTTTTTTAATTCGACATGAAATGGCAAAACGCACAAGAAATCAACTGCGAAGAATGCCAGAATTATCTTTTTTTGGAGATGATTCTTTAGATTATATCGAAGAAATTGATAAATCTTTAAAGGGTGAGGATGCAAATCCTATTAAAAATCCAGAAGTATTGCCAAGACGTCAAAAACGTTAATTTGTTTGCTTCACAACTTTTTTTGCCCTTAGTTTGTATTGACTTGATACAACAATTGTGAATTTTTCTTTTTACATAGCTAAAAGATATGTGTTCGCTAAAAGCGGAAACAATACCATTAACATTATTACGATTATTGCGTCTTTTGGTGTAATTGTCGGTTCATTGGCGTTGTTTATTATCCTTTCAGGATTTTCTGGTTTTAAATCTTTCACTAATAATATGTTGGATTATTCTGATCCTGATATAAAAATTACAGCGGTTAAAGGAAAATCGTTTTTTATTTCTGATGCTATAACATCGCTTTTAAAATCTACTACAGAAATTAAAGCATTTGCACCTGTAGTTGAAGAACGGGCTTTTTTACAATACAAACAGAGAGATCAAATTGCGTATGTAAAAGGGGTTAGTGATAATTACATGTCGATTACAAGAATAGATTCTACCTTACATGTTGGTCAATGGATAGATCCTGATTTTATCAATACGGCGGTTATTGGTTTCGGAATTTCAGACAAATTATCTTTAAGTATTTTAAATTTTGGTAAGCCTTTGCAAATTAAAGTTCCTAAAGCAGGTACAGGATTGATTTTAAGTGCATCTTCTGCGTTTAATTCTGCCGATGTTCAAATTTCAGGAGTGTATACAGGTTTGGAAGAATTTGCAAATAAATATGTGTTTGTAAATTTAACATTGGCACAAAAATTATTGAGTTATGAAGAGAATCAAGTGTCTTCAATTGAGTTGCGATTACAAGAAAATGTCAACCCAGAAGCTTTTGCTAAAAACTTTCAAAAAGTATTAGGAAACAACTTTAAAGTAGCTACAAAAACACAATTTAATGCCATTACTTATAAAGTTTTAAATACAGAAAGATTGATTTCTTATTTGATATTTACGCTCATTATTATCATTGCATTATTTAATGTAATCGGTGCCATTATTATTATGATTATAGATAAAAAGCAAAATCTAAAAACACTTTTTAATTTAGGAGTTACCATAAAAGAAATAAAAAGAATTTTTGTGTTGCAAGGATTTTTATTAACTATTTTTGGATTGTTTATCGGATTGCTTATGGGTACAATCTTAATTTTATTACAAAAGCAGTTTGCCTTTTTTATGATCACACAATCCATCCCCTACCCAGTAGAATTTAGTTTTATGAATCTATTTATTGTTGCAATTACAATTAGTATTTTAGGATTTATCGCTTCAAAAATTGCAAGTAGCAGAATTTCTGCAAGTTTTATAGAGAAGTAATTAACTAAAATCAGGAATTACAGCATCCCCAAATTTTTCAAACACTTCATCAAAAGCCGCGAAAACATCTTTTGCATCATCAGAAGTTACCATTTTCATTCGGTGTTCTTTAAAATGCGGAATTCCTTTGAAGTAATTTGTATAATGTCTTCTGGTTTCTAAAACACCCAAGGTTTCACCTTTCCAGTCAATGGCCATTTGTAAATGTCTGCGTGCAATTTCTACACGTTCTGCAATTGTTGGAGAAGCTAAGTGTTCACCAGTTTTAAAAAAGTGTTTTACTTGGTTAAAAAACCAAGGAGAACCAATAGAGGCTCTACCAATCATAGCACCATCTAAACCATATACATCTCGCATTTCCATAGCTCTTTCTGGAGTTGTAACATCGCCATTTCCAAAAACAGGAATGTGCATGCGTTGGTTGTTTTTTACCTCTGCAATGGGTTTCCAATTGGCATCTCCTTTATACATTTGTGCTCGTGTTCTACCATGAATAGAAATTGCTTTACAACCCACATCTTGCAAGCGTTCTGCAACTTCTACAATTCTAATAGAATCTTCATCCCAACCCAAACGTGTTTTTACAGTAATTGGTAAATTGGTATGTTTTACCATGGCTTCGGTTAACGAAACCATTAAGTCAATGTCTTTTAAAATTCCTGCACCAGCGCCTTTAGAAACTACTTTTTTTACAGGACAGCCAAAATTGATATCAATAATATCTGGATTCGATTTTTCAACAATCTCTACCGTTTTTAACATCGATTCTAAATTGGCTCCAAAAATTTGAATTCCAACTGGACGCTCTTTTTCGTAGATGTCTAATTTCATGACACTTTTTGCAGCGTCACGAATCAATCCTTCTGAAGAAATAAATTCGGTATACACCACATCGGCTCCGTTTTCTTTACACAAAGCTCTAAACGGTGGATCACTAACATCTTCCATTGGTGCTAACAACAACGGAAAATCTGGTAATTCTATGTCTCCAATTTTAACCATGGCGCAAAAATACTTATTTTATCTTAAAAAAAAGACCTGTTAGAAATGAATCTAACAGGTCTAGTGTATTGTTTTGAAAGGCGTTTAGAACTCAATAGTTAATGTAACTTCTTTTCCACTTCTATTTACGACAATTGGTTTTTTATCACCTTTTTTAGTTTTAGCAAGTGCTTTCATATAGCCCATCATGTCAGTGATTTTTTCGCCATCAAATTGTACAAGAATATCGCCTTTTTTAACCCCTGCTTTTATCGCTGGTTTTCCTTCGCTTACACCATCAATTTTCATTCCTTTTCCATCAAACATATAATCAGGAATTACTCCCATGCTAACTTTATAACGTGGCGTTTCTTCACTTTCGTTTTTGGTTTTTCTAAAGGCTAATTTTCCGTTATCATTTAAATCAGAAATGATGTTAAAAATATAGTTTGAAATGCTTTCCATTCCTTCATAATTTAAGGTTTCTATATCATCACTTGGCTTGTGATAATCTCTATGTTGCCCTGTAAAGAAATGCAATACTGGCAGGTCTGCCAAGTAAAAACTTGTATGGTCACTTGGGCCAACTCCAGATTCTTTCATGATCAATTTAAAATCGTTGTTATGAGATTTTAATGTTTGCTTAAAAATAGGTGAAGTTCCTGTTCCGTAAACAGCCAAAGCACTATCTTTTAGTCTTCCAACCATGTCCATATTAATCATATAAGACACCTCCTTGATGTTGAATGTTGGATTTTTAACAAAATAATTAGAACCTAACAAGCCCATTTCTTCACCAGAAAAAGCAATAAATAAATAGTTGTTATTGGTGTTTGTATTTTTTAATTTACTTGCTAAATTTAAGAGTAGTGCTACACCACTGGCGTTGTCGTCTGCACCGTTATGAATTGCTTTGATAGAATCTCTATATAAAGAGCCATCGCCACCATAACCTAAATGATCAAAATGCGCACCGATAATTACAGTGTTTTTTGCTTTGTTATCTATAAATCCAACAACGTTTCTTCCGGTAATTGTTCCGTCAGAATTTTCAGTAAATTTTACTTCTTCATGTGGATGTGTTTTTGGTTTGAAAGAAAAGGATTGATAAAAACCATCGGTTCCCTTTGGAGTTAAACCAAGGCTTTCAAATCTGTTTTTTATGTACTCAGAAGCTTTTTCTCCTCCAGGAGTTCCTGTTTGTCTTCCTTCTAACTTGTCATCCGCTAAGAAAGAAACATCTTCTTTAATCTTGTTTTCAGGTTTGTATTCTTTAGCACAAGAAATAAGGAGAGATAAAAAGATTAAAATTATTAAATTTTTCATGGTATATGTATTATTTTTGCCAAAAATAACTAATAAATCTTAGTTGTAAAATTAAAAAAGTACATAATGAAATTAAGAGGAATTTATTTGATGATTTTTACACTATTCATCGTTTCTTGTAAAACAGATAAAAAAGATAAATCGGATGCAAAATCTGGGGCGACAAAAAAATGGGATACTACTTTAATATACCCTGAAGAGGTTCATTTTAAAACCATGCAACAAATTACGTTTGGTGGAGATAATGCTGAAGCTTATTGGAGTTTTGATGATAAACAAATCATTTTTCAATCGAACAATAAAGAATGGGGAGTAGAATGTGATCAAATGTTTTTAATGAATGTTGGAGAAACATTAGAAGACACAAAACCACCAATGATTAGTACTGGATTTGGAAGAACAACGTGTGCATATTTTTTGCCAGGAAACAAAGAATATGTTTATGGATCTACACATTTAGGAGGAAAAGAATGTCCGCCAGCACCATTGCGTAGAGAAGGAAAATATGTGTGGCCAATTTATGAAAGTTATGATATTTTTGTTTCTGACTTAAACGGAAATATTACCAAGCAATTGACAAACGAACCTGGTTATGATGCCGAAGCAACCGTTTCTCCAAAAGGAGATAAAATTGTATTTACTTCGATGAGAACTGGAGATTTAGAGTTGTTTACGATGAATATTGATGGTTCTGATGTAAAGCAAATTACAAATCAGTTAGGCTATGACGGAGGCGCTTTTTTCTCGCCAGATGGAACAAAATTGATTTTCCGTTCTTCTAGACCAAAAACGGAAGCTGAAATTAAAGAATACAAAGATTTGTTAAAAGAAGGCTTGGTACAACCAACAGAAATGGAATTGTACATCTGTAATGCAGATGGTTCTGATTTACGTCAATTAACAGATTTAGGAAATGCAAACTGGAGTCCGTTTTTTCACCCTTCAGGGGAAAAGATATTATTTTCTTCAAATTTTGAAGCAGAAACAGGCTTTCCTTTTAACTTATATATGATTGATTTAGATGGGAAAAACTTAGAAAGAGTAACACATGGAGAAACATTTGATGCTTTTCCGGTTTTTTCTAATGATGGTAAAAAGTTAATTTTTTCATCAAATAGAAATAATGGTGGTGGACATGACACCAATTTGTTTATTGCAGAATGGCAAGATTAGATATTTCCATTAGTAAATAGTATATATTTGCACACTTAAGAAATCAAACATTAATGAAGAATATTAGAAACTTTTGCATCATCGCACATATCGATCACGGTAAAAGTACGTTGGCAGATAGATTGTTAGATTTTACAGGCTCTGTAACCGATCGCGAAAAGAAAGATCAATTATTAGACAATATGGATTTAGAGCGTGAACGTGGTATAACCATTAAATCGCACGCCATCCAAATGGATTATACGTATAAAGGAGAGCAATATATTTTAAATCTTATTGACACTCCTGGCCACGTAGATTTTTCGTACGAAGTTTCTCGCTCAATAGCCGCTTGTGAAGGGGCATTATTGATTGTAGATGCAGCGCAAAGTATACAAGCTCAAACCATATCAAACTTATATTTAGCCTTAGACAACGATTTAGAGATCATTCCTGTTTTAAACAAAGTTGATTTACCTTCTGCAAATCCAGAAGAAGTAACAGACGATATTGTAGATTTATTAGGTTGTGATGCTGAAGACGTTATCCATGCAAGTGGAAAAACAGGTTTTGGAGTTGACAATATTTTAGAGGCTATTATAGAAAAAATTCCTGCTCCGAAAGGAAATCCAGATGCACCGCTACAAGCCTTAATTTTTGATTCAGTTTACAACTCTTATAGAGGAATAGAAACCTATTTTAGAGTTTTAAATGGAGAGATAAAAAAAGGACAGCGCATCAAATTCATGGCAACCAACAAAGAATATTTTGCGGATGAAGTGGGTACGTTAAAACTAAGTCAGGTTGTAAAACAATCTGTAAAAACAGGAGATGTTGGGTATTTAATTACAGGAATAAAAACAGCAAAAGAAGTAAAAGTTGGAGATACAATTACCGATGCAGTAAACCCAACACAAGAAATTATAGATGGTTTTGAAGATGTAAAACCAATGGTTTTTGCAGGGATTTATCCTGTAGACACTGAAGATTATGAAGAGTTGCGGTATTCTATGGAAAAATTGCAACTCAATGATGCATCGTTGGTTTTTGTTCCAGAAAGTTCAGCTGCTTTAGGGTTTGGATTTCGTTGTGGATTCTTAGGGATGTTGCACATGGAAATTATTCAAGAACGTTTAGAACGTGAGTTTAACATGACAGTTATTACAACGGTTCCAAACGTTTCGTATCATGCTTACACAAATAAAAATCCGGATGAGATCATTGTTTTAAACAATCCAACTGATTTACCAGATCCATCAAAATTAAATAGAGTTGAAGAGCCTTATATCAAAGCATCTATCATTACAAAGTCAGATTTTGTTGGACAAGTAATGAGTTTGTGTATCGAAAAACGTGGAGAAATAACCAATCAGACCTATTTAACCACGCAAAGAGTTGAGTTGACTTTTGATATGCCGTTAGCAGAAATTGTGTTCGATTTTTACGATCGTTTAAAAACAGTTTCTAAAGGATACGCCTCTTTTGATTATCATCCAATCGGAATGAGATCTTCTAAACTAGTTCGCGTAGATATTTTATTAAATGGGCAGCCAGTTGATGCACTTTCTGCATTATTACATGCAGACAATGCCTATTCAATCGGAAAAAAAATCACTGAAAAGTTAAAAGAATTAATTCCGAGACAACAATTTGATATTCCAATTCAAGCTGCAATTGGTGCAAAAATTATAGCAAGAGAAACTACGAAAGCCTTACGTAAAGATGTAACAGCAAAATGTTACGGTGGAGATATTTCTCGTAAACGTAAGTTGTTAGAAAAACAGAAAAAAGGAAAAAAGAGAATGCGTCAGGTTGGGAATGTAGAAATTCCACAAGAAGCTTTTATGGCTGTCTTAAAACTGAATGATTAATCCCATTTTTGTAAAATTTAAAAAACGCTTTCAATTTCTGAAAGCGTTTTTTTGTATGCGTATTTCAATTATAAATGATAAATTTACCCAACGATTATAGACATCAAAATGACAAAGCCAAGAATATTACTAATATATACTGGAGGAACCATTGGAATGGTAAAAGATTACGAAACCAATGCCTTAAAAGCATTTAATTTCGAACAACTTTTAGATAGAGTTCCAGAATTAATTCAGTTACACTGTACGATAGACACCTATTCTTTTAAAGAGCCAATAGACTCTTCTAATATGAATACAGCATATTATGTAACTATTGCTGAAGTTATAGAAAGTAAGTATTCTGAATTCGATGGATTTGTTGTCCTAACAGGTTCAGATACGATGGCCTATACATCATCTGCAATTAGTTTTATGTTAGAAAACTTAGCAAAACCAATAATATTTACAGGTTCGCAATTGCCAATCGGACACTTAAGAACCGATGCAAAAGAAAATTTAATTACTTCTATTGAAATTGCTTGTGCTACAAAAGATGATAAACCCGTAATTTCTGAAGTTTGTTTGTATTTTGAGTATAAATTATACCGAGCAAATAGAACCACTAAAGTGAATGCAGAACAATTTGAGGCTTTTGCTTCATTAAATTATCCACCCTTAGCAGAAAGTGGCGTTCATTTACATTTTAATTATGAATTGCTTTTAAAACCAGCAACCAAAAATTCAACGCTAATTGTTCGAAAATCATTAGATAATAATATAGTGGTGTTAAAATTATTCCCTGGGATTACAGAAGAAGTTATAAAAAGCATTCTAAATATTAAAAATTTAAAAGGCATTGTTTTAGAAACCTATGGTTCTGGAAACGCTCCCACATATCCATGGTTTATCAAACTTTTAGACGAAGCTATAAAAAACGGCATACAAATTGTAAACGTTACACAATGTGTAGGTGGAAGTGTTATTTTAGGCCATTATGAAACAAGTGTAGCATTGAAAAGAATTCAAGTTATAGATGGAAAAGATATTACAACAGAATCTGCCGTTGCAAAATTAATGTACCTATTAGGAGAGAAAATATCAAATACAGAGTTTAAAAAAGTGTTTGAAAAACCGTTAAGAGGAGAATTGGATTTTTAAGAAAAAACGAATTTTTATACAAATTTGATAGCGTAAAACACGCATCCTTATTAAATTAGCACTCAGTTGAGTTAAATTTTGCTTTTTAACCATAAAAATTTGCTGTTTTTTTTTAGAGACTCAACAATTTTTTGTTAATTGGCACTCTCAAAACGATAAAATTTGATTTTTATTAATTTAATTTTAAAATTAGAAAAGACATTTTTTGTTGATTTGGAATTAAAATCAATATCTTTAACCCGTTAACTATTAAAAATTAATTTATAACAAAGATGAAAAAAGTATCAAACATCCTAACAGTAGCAGGATTCATGTTTTTTGGATCTATTCAATCAACTTTCGCTCAAGAAGCAGCTCAATCACAAACTTTCCACCAAGAATTAAAGAAACGTTTTATTGAAGGAGATCCTCAATTTATGGGAATTGTATTAGTAGCCTTAATTTTAGGGTTGGCAATTGCTATCGAAAGAATTATTTATTTAAACATGGCAACAACAAATACTAAAAAATTAGTTGCAAGTGTAGATGAAGCATTAAGTTCAGGTGGTGTAGAAGCTGCTAAAGAAGTTTGTAGAAACTCAAAAGGACCTGTTGCTTCTATTTTCTATCAAGGATTAGATAGAATGGACGAAGGCGTTGAAGCTGCAGAAAAAGCGGTTGTTGGATACGGAGGAGTTCAAATGGGATTGTTAGAGAAAAACGTTTCATGGTTGTCTTTATTTATTGCTTTAGCACCGATGTTAGGTTTCATGGGAACTGTAATTGGTATGATTGAAGCATTCGATAGAATTGCAGTAGCAAATGATATCTCTCCAGGAGTTGTAGCAGGTGGTATTAAAATAGCACTTTTAACAACTGTATTTGGATTAGTAGTAGCAATTATTTTACAGATTTTTTATAACTATATTGTTTCTAAAGTTGATAGTATTGTAAACAGCATGGAAGATGCTTCTATCTCTTTAATTGACTTATTAGTGAAATATAAAAAATAATCATTATTATGAAAAATAATATATCAAAAATTTTAAATATTTTTATTGCTGTTATAGCTTTAATAGGTGCCATTCTATTCATTAGAATCTTTATGGAAGATTCTACTGCAATAGAAACAGATATGGAAGTACAGAATAGTGTTATTTCTCCTATTATTATTTTCTCTACAAGTTTATTGTATTTAGCAATAGGAATTTCAGTTATAATGTCTGTTGGTAATTTAATTAAAAACCCAGATAGCTTAAAAAAGACTTTATTTGGTCTAGTAGCTTTAGGTGTTATTTTGGTTATAGCTTATTTTACTGGAGATAGTTTAGCAGTTACTGATCCTCAAGGTAAAGTCCTAGAAGGTGGTGAAGCAGGTTCTTCTATTAACCAATGGGTGAGTACTGGAATATGGTATAGTATGTTTTTAGGTATTATTGCCGGAGCATTCTTTGTGTACGATTTATTAAAAGGATTAGTTAAATCTTAAGATATGGCAAGAAGAGAAACCCCAGAAATTAATGCAGGTTCTATGGCGGATATCGCCTTCTTGTTATTAATTTTCTTTCTAGTAACAACTACGATGGATGTGGATTCAGGAATTTCAAAAAAATTATCTGAAAAACCACCTAAAGATTATGTTCCACCTATTATCAAAGAAAAAAACATATTTGAAGTAAACATCAACAGGAATAATGAAATGCTAGTTGAAGGTGAAACTATGAAAATAGGGCAGCTTAAAGAAGCAGCAATGGCGTTTATTGATAATGGAGGAGGAGAAGGAAAAGAAGTAGATGGTAAATCTACTGGCCCTTGTGATTATTGTCAAGGAGCAAGAAGTCAGTCTTCTTCAGACCACCCTAATAAAGCTATTATTTCTGTTCAGAGTGATAGAGGTACTGAATATGGTATGTATATTAAAGTCCAAAACGAGTTGTTAAAAGCGTATACTGAGCTAAGAAATAAATTAGCAATGAAAAAATACAATGTTTCTTACGAACAATTAGAAGAGGATTTTAAGAATGACAAGAGTAACGAAGATTTGAAGAAAAAGGTAGAAGATATAAAAACTAGCTATCCTCAAATTATTTCTGATGCTGAACCTACATCTGTTAATTAAAAAACAATAAATAATATGTCTAAATTCGGAAAGAAGAAAAAAGAAATGCCAGCTGTAAATACGGCATCTTTACCAGATATTGTTTTTATGTTATTGTTTTTCTTTATGGTTACAACAACTATGAGAGAAACAGATTTAAAAATTGAAAACCCACAACTTCCTAATGCAACAGAAGTAAAGAAACTAGAGCATAAAAGTTTGGTTAGTACTATTTATGTTGGTAAAGCGAAAGATAAAAGATTAGGAACTGGAGATAAAATTCAATTGAATGATAAGATTGCAACTCCAGATGATGTAACAGCTTTTATTTTGAATGAAAGATCTCAAAGATCTGAAGCAGAAGTACCTTTTATGACTACTTCTATTAAAGCAGATATTAATTCTAGTGTTGGTACAATTACAGATATTAAACTTAAACTTAGAGATGTTGGAGCTTTAAAATTGAGCTTATCAAGTCGTAAATCTTCAGAAATTCAAGAATAAGATATTTCTATAGAATATAAAAAAAGGGCAATCAATTTGATTGCCCTTTTTTTATACAAAATCTGTATATTTAACGTTATATGTTTAGCTAAATTTATTTATGAAAAAACAAATCTCTATATTATTTACAATATTATCTTTTAGCCTTTATGCACAAAAAGATTCATTAAATTTAGGAGATAAATATTTAGAAGATCAATTGTATTTTAGTGTTAGCTATAATCAATTTGTTAATCAACCCAATGCTGTAATTGGTAGTGGTTTTTCTTATGGATTGAATACAGGCTATATTAAAGATATCTCGTTAGTTAAAAGTGGAAAAATTGCTGTAGGTATTGGAGTCGGCTATGCATATGATTCTTTTAAGCATGGATATAAAATTACCACACTAAACAATACAGTTGTTATAGATGTAGATCCTAGTATTGTGAACACAAGTGGACTTAAAGTACATTCTTTAGAGTTTCCTTTAGAATTTAGGTGGAGAACATCCAATGCAAATAAATACAAGTTTTGGAGAGTGTATACGGGTTTTAAAATTAGTTATAATTTAAAAAACACAATTGACTATACGACTAATAATGTGCTAAACACATATACTAATATTGAAAGATTTAATAAAATCCAATACGGATTAACTTTAGCTGCTGGCTATTCTACTTTTAATTTTAGTTTGTATTATGGCCTAACTCCGTTGTTTAAAACATCTTCTTTAGGAACAAACCCAATCAATACAAAAGTCCTAAAACTAGGATTGATTTTCTATATTTTATAGTAGAATAAACCCTAAAAATTGTCCTATTAAGCCGATAAAGAAACCAAGATAGATTTCTTTTTGATTATGTGCCTTTAAATGTAATCTTGCACTCGCTAAAACTCCAGTTAAAATAATTAGGATACTTCCTATTGGTAATATTGAAATAGAGTAGCTGTTTGCAAATAGCAGAAAAAAACCTAATGTACTACTCATTGATAATATATGTAAGCTAGATTTTATTTGAAAAAAGAATAATAAATATACCAACGCCAGAGAAATGTTTGTTCCGTAAAAAAGAATTCCAAGCTCTCTAAAATCTGGAATGTTGATAAGTAGTTTTCCTAAGACATAAAAAATGATTAGCATTATAAAAAGTGGCGTTTTCCGTTCTTTAATGCTTTCTAATTGAAAATTTTTAATAACACCCAATGTTTTTAAAATGATTAGTGATATTAACGGGATGACATACGTTGAAAAAAAGACAATACTAATCAATAAATATTGACGTTCTTTTTTAATTTCATTTGGGGTAATTGAAAGAAATAATAAGATGCCAATTGTTGGTATTACAATTGGGTGTAAAAGTACTGATATGAATTTGTGAAACTTCAAAAATTAAATTTCTTTCCGTAATCTAGCCACAGGAATGTTTAATTGTTCTCTATATTTTGCAACAGTTCTTCTGGCTATTGGATACCCTTTTTCCTTTAAAACCAAAGACAGTTTATCATCGGTTAACGGTTTTCTTTTGTCTTCTTCTCCAATAACAGTTTCTAATATCTTTTTAATTTCTCTAGTAGAAACATCTTCACCTTGATCATTTCTCATAGACTCAGAAAAGAATTCTTTGATCAATTTAGTTCCGTAAGGTGTAGAGACATATTTGCTATTAGCAACCCTAGAAACGGTAGAAATATCCATGTGAATCTGATCTGCAATATCTTTTAAAATCATAGGTTTTAACTTACGCTCATCACCAGTTAAAAAATAGTCGTATTGATAATGCATGATGCAGTTCATTGTAACCAACAATGTTTGTTGCCGTTGTCTAATGGCATCAATAAACCACTTTGCTGCATCAAGTTTTTGTTTGATAAACATCACCGCATCTTTCTGAGATTTTGTTTTCTCTTTAGATTCTTGATAGCCTTTAAGCATATTATTGTATTCTCTAGAAACATGTAATTCAGGTGCATTTCTAGAGTTTAGAGTCAAATCTAAATTTCCATCTATAATTTTAATTGAAAAATCTGGAATAATTTGTTCTGCTATTTTATTATTACCAGCATAAGAACTACCTGGTTTTGGATTTAATTTGCTAATTTCTTTGATAACTTCTTTTAATTCATCTTCAGAAATATCAAACTTCTCCATTAATTTTGTGTAATGTTTTTTTACAAAATGATCAAAAGAGTTTTCTAAAATATCAATAGCTAGAGCTCTAATTTTTTGTACAGATTTTGTTTTTAGTTGAATCACTAAACACTCTTTTAAATCTCTTGCCCCAACACCAATCGGATCTAACTTTTGAACAACATTAGTCAGCAATTCAAGTACTTTCTCTTCTGTTGTAAAAACATTTTGAGTAAATGCTAAGTCATCAACTAAATCTAATATATCTCTTCTTATATATCCACTATCATCTATACTTCCAACTAAGAATTCGGCAATAATTCTTTCTTCTTCATTGATGCGAAACGTGTTTAATTGGTTTTGTAGTGATTGATGAAAACTTGTACCTGCGGCATACGGCATATTCCTGTCTTCATCATCTGAAGAATAATTGTTTGCTTGAGTTTTGTAGCTTGGAACTTCATCGTCACTCAAGTATTCATCAATATTGATGTCTTCTGCATCTATTTTTTCATTCCCATCATCTTCATATTCGTTTTCTAAAGAATCTTCAAAGTTTTCAGCCTCTTCTTTGCCTGTATCTAATGCAGGGTTTTCCTCTATTTCTTGTTTTAAACGCTCTTCAAAAGCTTGTGTAGGCAACTGAATTAACTTCATCAACTGTATTTGTTGAGGAGATAATTTTTGTAGTAGCTTAAAATTTAAACTTTGTTTTAGCATTTATTTTATATCTAATACTATTAAAATTCAGCATTTTGAGGTGATCTTGGAAAAGGAATTACATCTCTAATATTACCCATTCCTGTTGCAAACTGAACCAATCTTTCAAAACCTAATCCAAATCCAGAATGTACAGCAGTTCCATATTTACGAAGATCTAAATACCACCATAATTCTTTTTCATCAATATCTAAAGCAGCCATTTTTTCTTTCAAAACATCTAAGCGCTCTTCTCTTTGAGATCCTCCAACAATTTCTCCAATTCCAGGAAAAAGAACATCCATAGCTCTAACTGTTTTTCCATCTTCATTTAAACGCATGTAAAATGCTTTTATAGTAGCTGGATAATCAAATAAAATAACTGGACATTTAAAGTGTTTCTCAACCAAGAAGCGTTCGTGTTCAGACTGTAAATCTGCGCCCCATTCGTTAATTGGAAATTGAAACTTCTTTTTCTTATTTGGTTTGCTATTGCGTAAAATATCAATAGCTTCTGTATAACTAACTCTTTTAAAATTGTTTTCGGTGATAAAACGCAATTTTTCTAACAACGACATTTCACTTCTTTCTGCCTGAGGTTTTACTTTTTCTTCATCTGTTAAACGTTGCTCTAAGAAAGCCAAATCATCTTTACAGTTTTCTAAAACATAAGCTAAAACCGATTTAATAAAATCTTCTGCTAAATCCATGTTTCCGTCTAAATCCATAAAAGCAACTTCTGGCTCTATCATCCAAAACTCTGCTAAATGACGAGTAGTATTCGAATTCTCTGCTCTAAAAGTTGGTCCAAAAGTATACACTTTTCCAAGCGCCATTGCAAATGTTTCCGCTTCTAACTGACCAGAAACGGTTAAGTTGGTTTCTTTTCCAAAAAAATCTTGTTTATAGTCAATATTGCCATTTTCATCAACAGGAGCATTGTTCGTTTCAAAAGTTGAAACACCAAACATTTCTCCAGCGCCTTCTGCATCAGATCCAGTAATAATAGGCGTATTTACATAGTTAAATCCATTTTCTTGAAAGTATTTATGTACCGCGAAAGAAAGTGCAGAACGAACTCTCATAACCGCGCTAAAAGTGTTTGTTCTTACACGTAAATGTGCATTTTCTCTTAAAAATTCTAAACTATGTTTTTTAGGCTGAATGGGATATTCATCAGGATTAGAATCTCCTAAAATTTGGATGTCAGAAACTTGAATTTCTACATTTTGACCTTTTCCCTGGCTTTCAACTAAGGTCCCTTTAATGCAAACTGCCGCACCTGTTGTAATTCTTTTAATTGTAGCTTCGTCTGTTTTTTCAAAATCAACTACACATTGAATATTATTAATCGTTGAGCCATCATTTAAAGCAATAAAACGATTGCTTCTAAAAGTTCTAACCCAACCATTAACGGTTACTTCTTGTAAAATTTTATCTGATTGTAATAATTCTAATACGCTACTTCTAGTCATCTTCTTAAAATAAAAATTAACAATATTACTATGGCAATAATGAAAGGCAAAGATACCTTTTTAGCGTAAAATTAACAACGAAACTCTCGTGAATAAAAGTTTAAATTATTCTCCCTTTTTAGTCTTTGCTTCTTTTGGAGGTAAAATTCTAATTGTTGGTTCTTTAATTACATTTTTATTTGATATTTTTCTTTCGAAAGATAGTAGTAATGAAGGTAGTAATAATAAATTAGAAACCATTGCAAATAGTAGAGTTACAGAGACTAAACCACCTAAAGCAATAGTGCCGCCAAAGCTTGATACGGTAAAAACTAAAAATCCAAAAAACAATACAATAGAGGTGTAAAACATACTTACACCTGTTTCTCTTAAAGCACTATAAACAGATTTTTTAATTCGCCAGTTATTGGCTTGTAATTCCTGCCTATATTTTGCTAAAAAATGAATTGTGTCATCAACAGAAATTCCAAAAGCAATGCTAAAAACTAAAATTGTTGAGGGTTTAATTGGGATCCCAAAAAACCCCATGAGCCCAGCAGTAATTAAAAGTGGAAGCATATTGGGAATCAAAGAAATTAAAATCATTTGATATGATCTAAACATCCATGCCATAAATAAGGCAATTAACATGATTGCTAGAGATAACGAAATAATTAAATTATTAATCAAATAGTTGGTTCCTTTTAAGAACACAAGTGCTTTCCCAGTTAAGTGCACGTCAAATTTATCTGAAGGAAATTCTTTGGCAATAACCGCATTTAATCGATCTTGGATACCGGTCATTTTATCTGTTCCAATATCCTTCATAAAAGTGGTGATTCTTGCATAACGTCCAGTAGAATCAACAAAATTATTTAACATTTTGGTGTTTCCATTAGAGTTTTTTGTATAAGCAAAAATATAGCTTTGCTCTTGTGATGTTGGAAGTTGATAGTATTTAGGATTGCCTAAATAATATGCTTGTTTAGAGTACTTAACCAGATTTGTAATGGAAAGTGGTTTTGATAGCTCTGGGAATTGTTCAATAGCTTCATTGATTTTTTCCATTTTTTTAAGCGTTGAAAGCTTCATGACACCTTTTTCTTTTTTGGTGTCAACAAAAATTTCTAAGGGCATTATACCGCCAAATTCTTTTTCAAAAAACTTTATGTCTTTGTAAAATTGCATCCCTTTTGGCATGTCTTCAATCAGACTACCAGAAACTCTAATTTGGTAGATTCCAATAATTCCGAAGATAATAATTACAACTGTAGTAATATAGATAGCGATACGATTATGTCGCACCATTTTTTCCATCCATTTTACAACGTTGTCTATCCATTGTTTTTCTAAGTGATTTAAATGCTTTTTCTTTGGCAAAGGCATAAAACTATAGATAATCGGAATAATCAATAACGCCAAAGTAAAAATACCAACAATATTTATAGATGCTATAATTCCGAATTCTTTTAACAGTTGACTTTTAGTAAAAACAAAAGTTGCGAATCCAGACGCAGTTGTAATATTGGTCATTAAAGTTGCATTTCCTACTTTAGAAATTACTCTTTGTAGTGATTTTGCTTGGTTTCCATGTTTTTTAACTTCTTGCTGGTACTTATTGATTAAAAATACAGCATTCGGAACTCCAATGACAATGATTAAAGGCGGAATTAATGCGGTTAACACGGTAATTTCATAACCAAATAAACCAATAAACCCAAAAGCCCATGTTACACCAACCATTACAACTAAAAGTGTTATAAAAGTAGCTCTGTAGGAACGAAAAAAGAAAAAGAAAATAATTGCTGTTATTAATAAGGCACCTACAACAAACAATAAAATTTCATCTTGTATGTTTTGAGAATTTAAGGTTCGTATATAGGGCATCCCAGAAACACGAACTTTTAGATTGTGCTCTTTTTCAAATTTTTCTATAGTGGGAATTAAAACATTAAAAATAAAATCTCTACGAACAGGTGTGTTTATTATTTCTTTATTGATGTAAATAGCAGTCTGAACAGTTCCTGTTTCTTTGTTGTACAATAAATTGTCGTAAAAAGGGAGGTTTTCAAATAGCTGTTTTTTTATTTCAGAAACTTCTTTTTGACTTGTTGGCGCTTTTTTCAAGAGAGGTTCTACAATAAATTTTCTGTTTTTTCTGTCGGCTTTTAGTTGTTGAATGTCAGTTACAGAAACAGAAAATTCTACCTCTTCAGAGGCGTCAATTGTTTTTGTAAGTTCGTTCCAGGCGTTAAATTTTTCTGGTGTAAATAATGTAGAATCTTTAACGGCAAGGATAATTAAATTGCCTTCTTCTCCAAAGATCTCTAAAAATTGATTGTATTCTATATTGGCTTCATGGTTTTCTGGCAGCAAGTTTGCTTCTGTATATGAAAACTTCATATACTTCATCTGAGTTGCTAAAAAAGCAGTGAAAGCTGCAATTAATAATAAAACAAAATATCTGTTTCTTAATATTAACCCGGCAACTTTGGTCCAAAAATTCATGTAGTAAAATTTATGCAAATGTAGGAAATGTTTAAGAACCTATCACATTAAAAAAGGAGCGTTCTTAAACGCTCCTTTTTTAATATTTAGAGAATGATTAGCCTTAAACAGTCATAATCTCTTTTTCTTTAACTTCAAGAATAGTGTCAATTTTTTTCACAAAACTATCAGTTAAAGTTTGTACCTCAGCTTCAGAAATTTTCTTTATATCATCAGAAAGATCTAATTTTTTTATTTCATTATTTGCTTCTTTACGAGCATTTCTAACACCAATTTTAGCATGTTCTCCTTCCGCTTTTGCTTGTTTAGATAAATTGATACGTCTTTCTTCTGTTAAAGGAGGAACATTGATCATAATATTATCACCATTATTCATTGGGTTAAATCCTAGATTAGCATACTGAATTGCTTTTTCAATTTCTTGAAGCATGTTTTTTTCCCAAGGCTGAATGCTAATTGTTCTAGCATCTGGTGTATTTACGTTTGCTACTTGACTTAATGGTGTTTGAGAACCATAATAATCTACCATAACATTTGCTAACATTGCAGGTGTAGCTTTACCCGCTCTAATAGCTCTTAATTCTTTTATTAAATGCTCAATAGCATTTTGCATTTGTTCTTTTGTGCTGTCTAAAATAAATTCAATTTCTTCGTTCATCACTTAAAATTTTTATAAAATATAGCTAATTAATTATCAACAACTGTACCTATTTTTTCTCCTGAAACTAATTTTAATAAGTTTCCTTTTGTATTCATGTCAAAAACAATAATTGGCAATTTGTTTTCTTCACTTAAGGTAAATGCAGTCATGTCCATTACTTTTAAACCTTTTTCTATTACTTGTTTAAAAGTAATATTTTCAAACTTTATGGCGTCTTCATTTTTCTCTGGATCTGAAGTGTAAATTCCATCAACACGAGTTCCTTTCAAGATTGCGTCAGCATTAATTTCAATAGCTCTTAAAACCGCAGCAGTGTCTGTGGTAAAATATGGATTTCCTGTTCCAGCACCAAAAATCACAACCCTACCTTTTTCTAAATGACGAATTGCACGTCTTTTAATATAAGGTTCTGCAATTTCTTTAATTTCGATTGCAGTTTGCAAACGGGTGTAAACGCCTTCTGCTTCAAGTGCACTTTGTACCGCTAAACCATTAATGCAGGTTGCCAACATCCCCATATGATCTCCTTGTACTCGATCCATTCCGTTACTTGCTCCTGCTACGCCTCTAAAAATATTTCCTCCGCCAATAACAATAGCAACTTCAATACCTTTTTCTACGACTTGTTTTATTTCTTTTGCATATTCTGATAGACGTTTCGGGTCGATTCCGTAGTTTCTATCACCCATTAGTGCTTCTCCACTTAATTTTAAAAGAATTCTTTTGTATTGCATTACTGCTTTTGTATTTAAAAGATTCTCACGTTACTGAATCAAGTTCAGTTTAAAATGTGAGAAAAAAGGTTTGGCAAATATAACAATTTCCTAGAAAGCTTTTTGTATTGTAGATTACGATTTTGTAAATAAAAAAACCATCCTTAGTAGGATGGTTTTTAATATAGTATTTCGATAATTTTAAATTACCCTAAAGTAACTCTTTTAAATCCGCTAACAGCAACATCACCATAGGTTTTAACGTATTCTGCAACATTTTTTTTCTCGTCTTTAATAAAAACTTGATCTAATAAACATTGTTCTTGATCTAAAGTTGTGTTGTCAGAAATAAAACGTTCCATTTTACCAGGTAAAATTCTATCCCAGATTTGTTCTGGTTTCCCTTCTGCTTTTAATTCAGCTTTTGCAGCTTCTTCAGCTTTTGCTAAAACATCTTCAGATAATTGAGCCATAGAAATATATTGAGGAACATTTTTTAATGTTTTTCCTAATCTACCTAACTCGATGTTATCTTTTTCAATAACTGCAATTCTTGCTTCAGTTTCTGCAGCAACAAAAGCAGGATCAAAATCTTTATAAGATAAAGTTGTAGCTCCCATAGATGCAATTTGCATAGCTAAATCTTTTGTTAAAACATCCGCTTTATCTACTGCATTTGTTAAACCAACTATAGCCGCGATTTTTCCAATATGTGTATAAGAACCTACATAAGCAGCTTCAATTTTCTCAAAAGCAGTAATGTCTAATTTTTCACCAATTACTCCAGTTTGCTCAACTAATTTTTCAGCTACAGTCATTCCTCCAAAATCAGCAGCTAAGAATTCCTCTTTACTGTTGTAATTTAAAGCGATGTCTGCAAATTGACCAGCTAAAGCTACGAATGAATCATTTTTACCAACAAAGTCAGTTTCACAAGCTAATACGATAGCAACACCTGTTGTGTTTTCTTCGTTGATTCTTGTTACTGCAACACCTTCTGTAGATTCTCTATCTGCTCTTTTTGCAGCAATTTTTTGACCTTTTTTACGTAAAATATCAATTGCTTTGTCAAAGTTTCCTTCTGCTTCCACTAATGCCTTTTTACAGTCCATCATTCCAGCTCCAGTTGCTTCTCTTAATTTTTTAACATCAGCAGCACTTATTTTTACCGTTTCCATGTTATTTGTATATTTTGTTGAAACTTATTGTTTCGTTTATTGAATAATTATTTTGTTACTTCGGTAGAAACTTCTTCTGAAGCCTCTTCAGTTTTAGGAGCTTTTTTAGCCTTAGGAGCTTTTTTAGCCTTAGGAGCTTTCTTTTCAGTAGCTTCTTCCTTAACTTCTTTTGTTTCTTCTTTACCAGCTTTTCTTTCAGACAATCCGTTTGCGATAGCATCAGTAATAAAACTCAATACTTTTTCAATAGATTTAGAAGCGTCATCGTTTGATGGAATTACAAAATCAATTGGTCTTGGATCAGAATTTGTGTCAACCATTGCAAAAATTGGAATGTTTAAGTTTTGTGCTTCAGAAACTGCAATGTGCTCTTTCTTAACATCAACAACAAAAATTGCACCAGGTAAACGAGTCATATCAGTAATAGAACCTAAATTCTTTTCTAATTTTTCTCTTTGACGGTTGATTTGTAATTTTTCTCTTTTTGATAATGCATCAAAAGATCCATCTTGCTTCATTCTATCAATAGTAGCCATTTTCTTAACAGCTTTTCTAATAGTAATAAAGTTCGTTAACATTCCGCCAGGCCATCTTTCTGTGATGTAAGGCATATTAATGCTTTTTGCTTTTTCTGCAACGATGTCTTTTGCTTGCTTTTTAGTTGCAACAAATAAAATTTTTCTACCTGAATTAGCAATTTTCTCTAATGCAGCAGCAGTTTCTTCTATTTTTGCAGCAGTTTTATACAAATCGATGATGTGTACACCATTACGTTCTGTATAAATGTAAGGAGCCATGTTTGGATCCCATTTTCTAGTTAAGTGACCAAAATGCACTCCACTATCTAGTAATTCTTTAATGTTTACGTTTGCCATTGTTTACTTTCTTTTAATGTAGCAATACCTAAGTAGCCTATTTTTTAGAGTCTTAGATATTTAGATGCTAAACTGTTTATTTAAATTATAAATTAACAATTCACTGCTACGTTTGTATAGAAATACCGAAATAAATTCGAGTATGCTATTAACGTTTCGAGAATTGGAATTTTTTTCTTGCTTTTTTCTGACCAAATTTCTTTCTTTCAACCATTCTTGGGTCTCTAGTAAGTAATCCTTCAGGTTTTAAGACTAATCTGTGCTCTTCGTTGATTGCTACTAATGCTCTAGTAATTGCTAAACGAATTGCTTCTGCTTGACCAGTAACACCACCACCAAAAACATTTACTTTAATGTCATAAGACGTTAAATTATCTGTTAATTGTAAAGGTTGTTGAACTTTATATTGTAAAGTTGGAGTTGTAAAATAATTTTTAAACTCTCTTTTGTTGATTGTAATATTCCCTTTCCCTTTAGAAAGATATATACGAGCAACAGCTGTTTTTCTTCTACCTATTTTGTGTACAGTTTCCATTATCTAAGATCGTTAAGGTTAATAGCTTTTGGGTTTTGAGCGGTTTGATTGTGCTCAGCGCCAGCATATACATATAAATTTTTGTAAATAGCTGTACCTAATTTGTTTTTAGGTAACATTCCTTTTACTGCTTTCTCGATTAATCTTGTAGGATCTTTCTCGAACATTTCTGTAGCAGTAAGCGATCTTTGTCCACCAGGATATCCAGTGTGACGGATGTACGATTTATCAGCCCATTTGTTTCCAGTAAGGTTGATTTTTTCTGCGTTAATTACTACAACATTATCACCACAATCTACGTGAGGTGTAAAGTTGGTTTTGTATTTACCTCTAATTAGCATGGCTACTTTAGAAGCAAGACGACCTAATGTTTGCCCGTCCGCATCAACAACTAACCACTCTTTGTTAGCAGTTTCTTTGTTTGCTGATACTGTTTTGTAACTTAATGTGTTCATTACACTTTAGTTTTTGTCAATTAATAAATAAATTTTTTCCCTTAAAAAAGGTCTGCAAAGGTACGATTAAATATTAAATTGACAAATACTGTTTGTGTTTATTTTACATGTTGAAAATTAAGAGTATACAGAGAAGATTTAACAAATAATTATGAGACTAAACTATTATTTTCGTTGCGTTAATGTAACAGTCTTAACTTATTCGATGTCTTTTTCTAAATGAAAAAGGCTTCTCTGTTAAAATCAACGATTAAAAATGATAAAAAAACTCTCAATTTTTCTTGCTTTTTGCATAGTTCATATTGCCTACAGCCAAGAAACAACCTCAAGCAAAGTTCCAAAAAGAATTTATAGAACAAAAAGAGTAACCAAAGCACCAGTTATTGACGGAAATATAACTGATGAAACATGGAATACGGTTCCTTGGGATACAGATTTTACACAATTGTCTCCCACTGAAGGGAATAAGCCTACACAAAAAACTAAAATTAAAATTATTTATGATGAAAAGAATTTATATTTAGCTGTTCGTTGTTACGATTCAGAACCAGATAAAATTGTAAAAAGATTATCACGTAGAGATGGAAATGTTGGTGATTGGATTGAAATAAATTTAGATAGCTACCACGATTTAAGAACAGCATTTGCTTTTACAGTAACTGCAGCAGGAGTAAAAGGAGAAGAATTTGCATCTTTAAATGGAAAAAGTTGGGATAAAAGCTATAATCCAATATGGTTTGTAAAAACTAAAATTGATGAAGAAGGATGGACTGCAGAATTTAAAATTCCGTTTACTCAAATTCGATTTACAGATAAAGAAGAACAAATTTGGGGCATGCAAATACAACGAATGGATTTTAGATTAAATGAACGGACCCTATGGCAAAGAATGCCAAGAACAGTTGCTGGATGGATCAGTAATATGGGCGAATTGCATGGAATTAAAAATATTAAACCACAAAAACAAATTGAAATTCAACCCTATGCAGTTGGACAAACTGAAACGTTTGAAAAAGAAATAGGAAATCCATTTGCCACAGGAAAAAGAAGTAGTGCAAATTTTGGATTGGACGGGAAAATTGGAATTACAAATAACTTAACTTTAGATTTTACTGTAAATCCAGATTTTGGACAAGTAGAAGCAGATCCTTCTGCAATTGTATTAGACGGTTTTCAGATTTTTCAACAAGAGCAACGACCATTTTTTGTAGAGAATAAAAACATCTTCGATTATCAAGTCACAGAAGCTCAGGCTGGTGGACCATTTACAAGAGACAATGTTTTTTATTCAAGGAGAATTGGTAGAAGCCCACAAGGAGGAACCACAGCTGGAACCGGTGAATTTGTAAAAAGACCAGGAAATACAAGTATAATAGGTGCTGCAAAGTTTTCTGGAAAAACAAGATCAGGTTTGTCAATCGGAATTTTAGAAGCAATTACCCAAGAAGAATTTGCAGAAATAGATAATAATGGTACCCGAAGAGATGAAGTGATTGAGCCTCTAACAAATTATTTTTTAACCAGATTGCAAAAGGAATACAACAATAGTAATACCTTAATCGGAGGGATTTTTACTGCAGCTAATAAAAATTTAACAGACACCAATATTACAGATATTCATAATGCTGCTTATACAGGTGGAGTTGATTTTAAACATCAATGGAACAATAGAACTTGGTATGCTGCTGGAAATTTAGTGATGAGTAAAGTTTTAGGAAGTAAAGAAGCCATTTATAATACACAGACAAGTTTAAGACACAATTTTCAACGAGTTGATGCAACGCATGTAAATGTAGACCCTTACAGAACATCTTTAACCGGTACTGGTGGAAACGTCAAATTTGGGAAAAGTGGAGGAGGAAAATTTCTATTTGAAAGTGGTGTTACTTGGCGCTCTCCAGAATTAGAGATGAACGACATAGGTTTTCAACGAAATGCTGATGATATTACACATTACAACTGGATGTCTTATAAATCCTTGAAACCATTTTCTATTTTTAGATCTTTACAGGTAAACTACAACCATTATGTTTCTTGGAATTTTGAGGGAAAACATACCTATTTAGGATTCAACAACAATGCGAATGCTACATTTAACAATCAATGGGGCATGGGATACGGAATGCATTATGCGGTAATAGATTATACAGATTCAGCACTTCGTGGTGGGCCCATGTTGCGCCTGCCAAAATCATTTGAAGCGAGTTGGTATTTGCAAAGTGATAAAAGGAAAAAATTCCAATTCAAAATAAACTTAAGACAAACAACAGGAGAAAGTAATTCTTTTACAAATAAAAGTGCATCGCTTAGTTTAAGTTATGTTCCAATCAACTCCTTTAACATATCATTATCTGGATCTATTAGCTCTAACAATCAAGAATTGCAATATGTGAGCACAGAATATTCGGGTATCGGAAATAATAGTATACCAAGATATATAAACGCAAATTTAGATCAAGACACCTTTAATTTGTCTTTACGGTTAAATTATACCATCACACCAGAGTTGACCATTCAATATTATGGTTCTCCATTTATCTCTAGAGGAAGATATAATAACTTTAAATACATCACAAATTCATTAGCGAGTAAGTTTACAGACAGATTTCAGCAATACAATACCAATCAAATTACATATGATTCCGCTTCTGACAGTTATTTAGTGGATGAAAATATAGATGCAACAACAGATTTTTCTATTTCAAATCCTGACTTTTCATTCATACAATTTCAATCGAACTTAGTTGCTCGTTGGGAATATATTCCTGGCTCTGAAATCTTTTTAGTTTGGTCTCAAGGATTGACTAGAAATGGAAACCCAATGGATAAATTATTGCCAAGTTTAAATGATAATATTTTTGGACAAACAGCACATAATATCTTTTTGATAAAAGCAACGTATCGATTTATGTTGTAGTTGATAATAAATAGATACGAAAAAGCCGAGTTTTAAAACTCGGCTTTTTTATGAAATGACATTTTCTTTTTTGTTGTTGGATGTATAAACTCTAAAAAAGCTGCATGCAAGTGCAATCGGTCTCCTTTTTTACCATACAAATCATCTCCAATTATTGGTGTATTTAACCCTAATTGATGCGATGTATGTACCCGTAATTGATGTGTTCTGCCTGTAATTGGACATAAATCAATTCTGGTAGTATTGTTTTTTCGCTCAATAACTTTCCATTTTGTTTCTGCAATTTTTCCATGTTCAAAACAAACCAATTGTCTTGGTCTATCATCTAAATCTACACGTAAAGGCAATTGAATTATCCCAGAATTTTCTTCTATATTTCCATCTAACAAGGCAACATATTTTTTAGAAACAGTTCTTTGAATAAATTGATTTTGTAGATGTTGATGTACTTTTTTGTTTTTTGCCAATACTAACAAACCAGAAGTAGACATGTCTAAACGGTGGACAATAATTGGCCCTGTAACGGTTGGATATTGTTGTTTAATTCTAGTATAAACAGAATCTTGAATGTGAATTCCAGGGACCGATAAAAATTCAGCAGGTTTATGAATTACCATCAAATCATAATCTTCAAAAAGAACTTCAAGCTCTTTTCCAATTGCTGGATTTTGTAACATTGGATTTGTATCCATTTCTATTCCGGATAGCATGTGCGATAAAATGGGTTTGCATTTCCCTTGACACGCTGGATAAAATTGTTTGTGTTTTCGTATTTCTTTATTTGGCGATTGCCCCCACCAAAATTCAGCCATGGCAATGGGTTTTAAATTGTGTAAAAAAGCGTACTGTAATAATTTTGGAGCAGCACATTCCCCTGAACCAGCTGGCGGATTTTGATCTGTGGTGTTTACAAAGATTTCTGTCAGATTTTTCTTTTCTTTTGCGCTATTTAAAAACTGATATTGTTCAAATAAATACTGTTGTAATGCTGCAGATTTTAGTTTTCGTTCTCTTTTTAAAGCATCAATTTGATTTGAAAAAACAATTACTTTTTCTTTAATAGCAGTTAAGGTATATTCCCAAAAACGCTGCACATTATTAAAAAAATATTTTGCCTCTAAACTTTCTGTACTCAGTTGTTCTTCAAAAGCTACGTAAGCCTCTAATTTAAGCTCAGATTGAGCAGCCTTTCTTCTGCTATCACGATTTTTTTTAGCGATTTTTAAAGCTTCTTTTTTTTCTTTTATGTCAATCGCTGCTTTTTTCCTTTCTGTTTTATAAAGAGTAAGTAGCTGTTTATATTCTGAGTTGTTTTCTAATTTCTCTATAGCGATATTGATATTGTTTAAAGTTTCTTCTTCTTTTAGGAAGTATGAATCTTTGATCAGCATATCAAAAACTGGCGGAACAAACTTTTTATGTACATTGGTCTCTGCTAATTTTCCTGAAACAGCTGTGATATATCCAATTTCATTTTGTTGATTTTTAACAACTAGCACTCCAAACATTTTTCCAATTACTAAGCTTTTTTTAGTTAGATCTAATCCAAAATTATGCTCGAAATCTGTTTGTGTTATTAAATACTCTTGGACTTCTTTTGCAGCTATTTTACAAAGCAAATGAGGTTCATAATAAAACGGAAATGTAAACTTTGTTGGGAGCTCAATTTCGTTTATTAAAGTAGAAAATTTTTGAAAATAGTTTTGCAAAACTGATTTTTTTGTAAAGATAATTTATTCCTAGAATTGAAGTATAGAATACACTAATTTCATTAATAATGTTATTTTGTTTAATTATTTTGTATATTTGTTAAACAAAACTCAATAAATCTTTTTAAGATGAAGTATAATATTTTAATTAACAGTGTTTTAGGTGTAATTTTACTTTTAACAATCAATTTAAAAGACACAAGCCCTATTAATGATTTTCAGGGAAAGGCTTATTATATGTCTAAATCAACGATGAGTTTGGGAAATTTTGGAGCTAGATTTAGTGAAGCACAAAAAAAACAAATCATGGATCGTTTAAAGAGCAGGCTCGAAAAAAAGTATGTTTTAACATTTAACAAACAAGAGTCGATGTTCTTTGAAGAAGAAAAGTTAGATGGAGTTTCTGGTGCAACAGATTCTTGGGGGAAAAACTTTACACAAGGAGATCAATATAAAAACACAAAAGACAATCTTCAGATTCAAAACCAAGAATTTTATGGTAAAAATTTCTTGGTAAAAGACAGTTTACAACCAATAAAATGGTCAATGTCTGGAGACACAAAAAAAATAGGAAAGTATATTAGTTATAAAGCAACAGCAACTATCCCAACGGTAGATCTTACCTGGTATGATTTTTCTTGGGATCGATTGCCTACCAATTCAGAAAACACAAAAGAAAACATTAAAATGACTAATGTTGAAGCATGGTACACTCCTCAAATCCCTGTTAGTCATGGGCCTTCAGAATATTGGGGATTACCAGGTTTAATTTTAGAAATTAGTGCTGGAGATACAACCTTGTTGTGTTACGAAATTGTATTAAATCCAGAAGAAAAAGTAGAAATTAAAGCCCCTAAAAAAGGAAAAATTGTCACTAAAAAAGAATATCAGAAAATTATTTCTGATAAAATGAAAGAATTTAGAGATAACAGAAGGGGAAGAAGGTAATTTTTTTAAGGAACCTATAACTCTTTTTAAGAGTTATAGGTTCTTATTTTGGATATAAATTTTTATAAATTTATAGTCATGGTTTTTTTATCCAACCTGCTTTTTTCTGCTAGGAATCCCATGATATGACTTTCAATAGATGCATCAAGAGTAGAACTAAGTGCAGTAGAATCATTGTTTTTTACAGCTCTAATCCAATCGCTAACTAAAGCCCAATCTCCACCTCCATGACCACTGTTCTCGTAGTCTTTAACATCCTCAACAGAGATGTCCCATTTGGTCTTTTTGCCTGTTAAGAAATCGGTATGTGTAAACTCATTCATATCTCCAACAATGTCTCCTAAAGAACCCATTACACGAGTTCTTCTTCCATGATAGGAAGTAAAAGCCTCCATAGAAAAGCTAACAGTGACCCCATCTTCAAACTCCATAGAAGTTACATAATGATCTGGTTGGTCGTTTTCCATTTTGTAAACACAGCGACCGTAATTTGTTTTTGCCAATTGCTCTAAAATAAAATCACCATGGGTAGATTTGTCTTCTGGAAAATCAAAAACATAGGTTCTTTGTCGGTCTCTATGGTAAATTTTTAGTGCAGAATAGGGGCATGTTGATTCTACTTTACAGCCATCTGCACATCTCGAAGTGCTTCCTTCAGGGGCATTTTCTGAACGAAACCACTTTAATTCGCCAAAGGCAGAAATTGTTTCACATTTTTTCCGATCATCCATCGTAAAATATCAAGATCATGGCAAGATTTTGCTAAGATAATTGGAGTTGTTTTTTTAGAGTTGTGCCAGTTTCCACGAACATAGGAGTGCGACATATGAATATGCTCAATCGGCTCAAAATGCTGTATGCTAATGATATCACCAAGAACACCAGAATCCATTAATTCTTTAAGGTTGATAAAATAAGGAGCATAGCGCAATACATGACAAACAGCCACAATATTGCCATTTTTTTGTTGCAGCTTTAAAATATCTCTACATTCTTTTTCTGTTGGAGCAATTGGTTTTTCGAGCAATATATCATAGCCCATTTCAAGTGCTTTCATACAAGGACCATAGTGCAAATCATCTGGAGTTGTAATAATTACAGCATCTGCAAATTTGGGTTGTTCAAAAATACGCTCCCAAGTATCAAACCTATTCTTTTTCGAGATATTATGTTTTTTTGCATATCGATCGTTTCTAATCTCAATAGGTTCTGCAACACCAATAATATTTAATTCATTAGGAAATTTAGCTGCATAATTACCATATACATTACCTCGAGAGCCTGCTCCGATAGTAATTGCCGTAACAGGATCTTTAATGTCACTATTTCCAATAGGTCTTATAGGTGCAGGTTTGTCAATCTCTGCATGGTCTGTAAAACTTAATAATGGGCCTGTTAAGATTGGAGCGCCTATTGCAGCCAAGATATTTTTAAGTGCCTTTTTACGAGTTATTTTTTTTGCCATCTTTCTTGTTTTTATACTAAACTATTTTTAGGTAATCTTTGAAAAATTTAATGGTATTAAGCTGCTGCCATTTCTTTAAGAGCATTAACAAAAACATCTAATTCATCTGTAGTTGTAAATACATTGGGTGTAATTCTACAACCACGAACCACTTTGCCATTAATACCTACGGTAAAAATTTTATAATCATCCATTAATTTTTTTGCTAAATCAGTTGGGATTATTCCTTCAATTCCAACATTGGCAATCCCACATGCTTTATGAGATTCTATGGGTGTATTTACAATAATTTTAGGAAAATTTCTCACTTGTTTTGTCCAATATTCTTGCAAATATCGTAGTCGAGCTTCTTTTCTAGCTCCTCCGAGCATATTGTAATAATCTATCGCATTTTCTATAGATAAATCATGATACACTGGATTGGTTCCTGTATGATTCAACTTGGCAATATTTCCATCTCCTGTACTGTGAGAGGCAAAAATTGGCCATAAGGTATCAATATGTTCATCGGCAACATAGAGTAGGCCTGTACCCAACGGAACCGCTAACCATTTGTGTAAGCTAGAACCGTAAAAATCGCATTCTAGATCTTTCATATCAAACTCAAAATGACCTATACAATGCGCTCCATCTACCATTACTTTTACTCCTTTGCTGTGTGCCATTTGACAAATCTTTTTAATGGGTAAAATATGCCCAGTAATATTAATCATATGACACACCATTAACAACTTAGTCTTTGGTGTTATCGCATTGGCATATAAATCTACAATTTCTTGATCAGATTTAGGGTGATTAGGAACTGAAACGATGTTGTTTACAACTCCAAATCGATTAGCCACTTGTTCAAACATGACTCTCATTGCACCATAATCTTGTTCGGCAAATACGGCTTCATCACCCGGTTTCCAATCCATTCCTTTGATTACCATATCAAGAGATTCTGTTGTGTTTCTAGTAATGATTACATTTTTAGCCGGACTTTTAATCACTTTTGCAAGTTTTTCTGACATACGTTTTTTATCGGCTACCCGTTTGGTCCGCATGTAAAAAGAGCCTTCATAATTTATCGTATCAATATGCTTATGTAAAGCATTTAAAGTTGGAGTTGGAATAATATTGTAATAACCACTTTCTAGATTTATATAGTCTGGTTTTAGTTTGTAATCACCTCTTACTTTTAGCCAAAAATCTTCATTTGTTGCTAATTTTGTTGGAGATGTTTTTGCTGCTTCGTCTGCACAAGAAGCCAGTGCACTCCCATAAAAAGGAGCACCTAAAACAGCTAATGAGATGTTTTTTAGGAATTCACGTTTTTTCATTTGGTAGGTTTTTGTTAAAGATACAGAAATAATTGAATTGTGCTAAAGCCCTTTTTTTTAAAAATATTAAGAGGTTGATAAATGTTTTACTTAAGTAAATTGCCGTTGTCATCTACTAGATTTCTAGGATATTTTAACATTACATTTCTAAACACAAATTCGTCAGCTTCTGTGTGTTCTACTTCCATGTAAATATCTGCAATTGCTATTAAATCGCCTAAAGTATGTTTAACTTCATTGCATTTTTCATTGATTAAAGGATCATCACATAGTTTCCCTAATAGAATTCTAGGGGATGTTATTTGTTAGCAAACCGATGAGTCCTAATAAACTAAAATTTACAGCAATATATTGCAAAAGTTCTTCTGTCTCTGAAAGCGTAATTGCTTTCTTTTCTAAATAATAAGGCAGCAAATCTTCAAATACTTTTGTTTCGTTAAAAGTGGCTAATAGTTCTTGCATGTTTTATTCGTTTTTCAAAAAACTAAACCTATCAAATAACACAAAATTTTTTGATGATGTTTTTACATCCCCCATAAAGTGTAAATTTTCTAAACTACAATGTGCCTTAAACTTAATTGTGCTTTTAACTTTGGTTTGCAGCTCTTTTACCTTTTGATTATTAATATACCATTTTACCAAATAAAATCCATCAACATCAAGTAGTTCCATTTTAAAATCAGAAAACTCACCCATTTTAACTCCAAAATGACTAGAGTTTGATGGAGAAAATTGTGATACACAAAATACAATAGCTTCCTCTTCTTTTAGGTTAATTTTCTCCCTATCAATTTTTTGACCGTATCCAATTTCAAAATCGAATTCAAATTCCTTGGCTGCATTATGATATAAAAAGGCGCCAATACTTACTTGTTCATAAGGTTTAAATGTAGGGATAAAAATCTTCCAAGTGTAATTTCCTGTTGTAAATGCTTGTCTGCTTCTAACTTTTACCCTGTCTTTTGAATTGGGTCTGGTTGTAATTTTTAGTTTTCCATCTTCAAGAGAATAGGAAGCAGGACTTTTCCAAGAATTGTTTATCCAATTTTTTTGAAATTCTTTTTGATTATCGAAATGTTCAATCAATGAAGGTGCTTTTTTTATGAATAAATTTTCGACAACGCCACAATTTATAAAGAGTAAAGTAGAAAATAAAATAAAAATAGTTCTAAATATAGACTTCATTATTAATGTGCTTCTAGCCAATTTTGGCCAATCCCTATTTCAACATCTAAAGGAACAGCCATTTTAAAAGCATTTTCCATTTCTTCTTTTATAATGGGTTTGATGATTTCTAGCTCCTCTTTATGTGCATCAAAAACCAATTCATCATGCACTTGCAATAGCATTTTAGATTTAAATTGTTCTTTCTCAAAACGGTTGTGAATATGAATCATTGCCAACTTAATAATATCAGCAGCTGACCCTTGAATTGGTGCATTTACCGCATTTCGTTCAGCGCCACTTCTAACAATTGCATTTCTAGAATTGATGTCTTTTAAATACCTACGTCTATTTAAAACCGTTTCTACATACCCATGTTCTCTAGCAAAATCTACTTGTTTAGACATGTACGCTTTTAACTTTGGATAGGTTTGGTAATACGTTTCAATCAATTCTTTGGCTTCACTTCTGGATAAATCGGTTTGATTGCTCAATCCAAAAGCAGAAACCCCATAAATAATTCCAAAATTCACCGTTTTTGCATTGCTACGTTGTTCTCTAGTTACTTCTTCTAACGGAACATTAAATACTTTTGCGGCAGTTGAAGCATGTATGTCTTCGCCATTTTTAAACGCATTGATCATGGTTTCTTCTTCACTTAGTGCAGCAATAATTCGCAATTCAATTTGAGAGTAATCCGCTGCCAACAATACATAATTTTCATCTCTCGGAATAAATGCTTTTCTTACCTCTCTTCCGCGTGCTGTTCTAATCGGAATGTTTTGTAAATTTGGATTGTTAGAACTTAGTCGCCCAGTTGCTGCAACAGCTTGCGCATATACTGTATGAATCCTTCTAGTTTTAGAATTTACCTCATTAGGCAACGCATCAACATAGGTGCTTTGTAATTTTTTATACTGACGAAACTCTAAAATATCTCTAATAATTTGATGCTCTTTTGCCAAGTAACTCAAAATATCTTCTGAAGTTGCATACTGACCTGTTTTGGTTTTTTTAGGTTTGTCAACCAGCTTTAGTTTTTCAAATAAAACAATCCCTAATTGTTTTGGTGAAGCCAAATTAAATTCTTCCCCTGCTTGCTCATACACACTTTTTTCTAGACGATCAATATCTTTTGCTAATTCAACCGATAACCCATTTAAAAATTCTGTATTGATGTTGATTCCTTCAATTTCCATGGCAGAAAGCACAGAAACGAGCGGAGTTTCAATTTTGTCAAATAATTGGGTTACGTTTCCGCTTTCCAACTCTTTTGTAAAATGTTCTTTTAGTTGCAAGGTGATGTCTGCATCTTCAACGGCATATTCGGTTTGTTTTGAAACTTCGATTTCTCGCATAGAGAGTTGATTTTTTCCTTTTTTGCCAATCAGTTCTGTAATAGAAACTGGTTGATAATTCAAATAGGTTTCTGCCAATACATCCATATTATGGCGCATGTCTGGATTGATCAAATAATGGGCAATCATAGTATCAAACAGTTTCCCTTTTACAGGCATTTGATAATTTGATAAGACTTTAATGTCATATTTTAAATTGTGTCCAATTTTTTCAATTCCTTCAGATTCAAAAAAGGGTCTAAATTCTTCTAAAATAGTTTTGGTTTCTTCTTGGTTTTCTGGAAACGAAACATAATAGCCTTTGCCAATTTCATACGAAAATGCAATTCCGATTAATTCCACTTCTAGAGCTTTCAAACCTGTTGTTTCTGTATCAAAACAAACCGATGTTTGTTGCATTAATTTTTTAAGCAATAGTTTTCTAGCCAAAGGCGAATCTATATGTTGGTAAAAATGATTGGTCGTTGCAATGGTTTTAAAACCAGAAGCTACTTCTTCATCAGAAACGCTTCCAGTTCCTGGCGCAGCAAATAAATCGAATTGTCCGTCTTTATTTGTGTTTGCTAGCTTTTTTATTGTAGATTCTTTGTCAGACTTCTCGACTGCGCTCGAAGTGACATTTGTTGCCTCTTTTTTTTCGCCAGCGCTGCTAGCACTAAAAGTTCTCGTAAAATTAACCAGTAAGTTTCTAAATTCTAATTCGTTAAAAAGTTCAGTAACTTTTTCTATATCTGGTTGATCGAGCTCAAAATCTTTTGCGTTAAAAGTTACTGGAACGTCGAGCATAATGGTTGCTAATTTCTTAGAAAGCAATCCTAATTCTTTGGCGCCTTCAATTTTCTCTTTCATTTTTCCTTTTAACTCATGTGTATTTGCTAGCAAGTTTTCCATAGAACCATAAGCAGCTAAAAACTTTTTGGCTGTTTTTTCTCCAACACCTGGTAATCCAGGAATGTTATCCGAAGAATCGCCCATCATTCCTAAAAAGTCAATGACTTGTAGTGGGTCTGTAACTTCAAATTTTTCTTGTACTTCTGGAATTCCCCAAATATCATAACCACCCCCAAAACGAGGTTTGTACATGAAAATGTTTTCAGAAACCAACTGTGCAAAATCTTTATCGGGTGTTACCATAAATGTTTGATATCCTTCTTTTTCTGCTTGTTTAGAAAGCGTTCCAATTACATCATCGGCTTCAAAACCTTCCTTTACCATAATAGGGATGTGCATGGCTTTTAAAATTTCTTGAATATACGGGACAGCTATTTTGATAGCTTCTGGAGTTTCATCTCTATTGGCTTTGTAGGCTTCGAATAGCTCTACTCTGTCTGCACTTCCACCTTTGTCAAAACACACCGCTAAATGATCGGGTCTTTCTCGTTTGATTACATCTAATAACGAATTCATAAAACCCATAATTGCAGAAGTATCTACTCCTTTCGAATTGATTCTTGGGTTTTTAATAAAAGCATAATATCCACGGAAAATTAATGCGAACGCATCAACTAAAAAAACTCTTTTTTGATCTGACATTGTAAATAAAGTATTAGAATGTCTACTCGAGCGCAGTCGAGAGGTTTATCATAAGGAACTTTTAAATGAAGTTCTCGACTGTGCTCGAACAGACAACGCAAAATACAATATCTTTCAAAAAGAAGCGCAATGTCATTTGGTGTAATTTTGCTTTTTCGAAAATTTGTTTTGTGAAGTCCATTTTATTGCTTTATAATTTAATTAAAATGTATTTTTGCTTAAAATTTTAAGGATGAATACTATTTCAATTGCAATTCACGGCGGAGCAGGAACTTTAGTAAAAGGAATGATGACCTCTGAATTGGAAAAGCAATACAAAACAGTGTTAAAAAAAGCGTTAGATGCAGGCTATGTAATTTAAGAAAATGGAGGAAGCTCTGTGGATGCTGTAGAGAAAGCTGTCTTAGTTTTAGAAAATTCTCATTTGTTTAATGCAGGTAAAGGAGCTGTTTTTACTGCGGATGAAACCCACGAAATGGATGCATCTATCATGGATGGAAAAACCTTAAATGCTGGAGCGGTTTCTTTAATCAAAGGAATTAAAAATCCGATTTCATTAGCAAAAGATGTGATGGAAAAAAGCAACATTTATGATTCAAAATGTTTTAGGAGCTGTTTTAGCAGCACATGTTCAAGGGATTAGTATTGAAGATATGAAAGCAGCTTTAGAAACCTTTATTCCTTCAGCTTCACAAACCCCAGGTCGCTTAAATTTATTTAAGTTTAATGATTTTACAATTCTCTTAGATTACGCACACAACCCAGCAGGAATGAGAGCTTTGCAGAAATTTACTGATGAATTAGATGCCACTGTAAAAGTCGGAATTATTGCAGGAGTTGGAGACCGACGTGAACAAGACACCAACGAAATTGGAAGTATTGCAGCAGAGATGTTTGATGAAATTATTATCCGTCAAGACAAACGTTTACGAGAAAGAACAGAAGAAGAGCTTATTAAAATGTTGAATGATGGTATAAAAATGAAAGACCCAAATAAGAAAACTACCATTATACCTTTTGAAAAAGAAGCCATCACTTTTGTTGTTAAAAATGCCGTAAAAGGGTCGCTGATTGTGCTGTGTAGCGATGTGATTCCTGATGCTTTAGAATTGGTGCAAAAATTTAAAGAACAAGAAGCTCGAGGTGAATTGAATTTTAATGAGTAATTAAAGAAAAATTCTTTTAAAAAATTGAAAAAAGCTTGATAATCAGTTCATTTAATCAAAAATGTTATATTTGTAAACTAACAAATAGTTAACCAATATGTTTTTCCCCTTAAAACCTATAGATTATGACAAAATTTGGAGATTTAATTAATGTAAAAAAACCAGTCTTAATAGATTTTTATTTTGATTGGAGCGAAGAAGAAAACAACTTAGATACACTTAAGGATGTTGCTGCTGCTTTAGGAGATAAAGCAAAAGTGATAAAAATTGATATAAAAAAGAACGAAATCCTTGCAGATACTTTGCGTGTAAAAGGAAATCCAACTTTTATGATTTACAAAAATGGCGAAATGAAATGGCGCCAAACTGGTGAACAAGACGCCAATACTTTAATTGGTTTGGTACAGCAGTATGTTTAATCAATTGCTTTAAAAAGAAACCCTTTCTTAGAATAAGAATCTAGTACTTTTGGCAAAACAAACTTAAGTTTTTCAGTTGATTTTAGGCTATCATGAAAAACTACAATGCTTCCGCTAGTTGCGTTTTTTAAAACATTATCTAGGCATTTTTGGTTACTTATCGTAGTGTCAAAATCTGCACTTAGCACATCCCATAGTATAATTTTATAGCCTAGGCCGCGCAATTTTTTTGCTTGACTTCTTTTGATTTTTCCGTAAGGAGGACGAAAAAGTTTGGGTTTTTCGTCTTCTTTTGAAATGACACTTTCACATGAAAGAACATTGTCTATATATGCCTCTGTAGTATGTTTCCATCCATTAAAATGATTGTGTGTATGATTGCCTATCGCATGATTGTCTGCTATAATTTGCTGATAAATCTCTGGGTGATTCACAATGTTTTTCCCAATACAAAAAAAAGTAGCTTTTGCATTGTGCTCTTTTAAAAGGTTTAAAGTCCAATTGGTAATTTCTGGAGTCGGGCCATCATCAAAAGTGAGGTAAATTTCTTTCGTATCCATTAAAAAACGCCACGTATATTTCTTAAAAATCTTCTGAAGTATACGTGGTGTTTTTGTAAGATACAATTTCATAAAAGAACTTGTTATTCCTGCATTAAATGGTCAAAAAGATTCATAGAGTTCATAAAATCTTGCTGCAATTTTTTCACATAAACAGTGTCTTTATCGCTTGTAGAAACTTGTTCTAATATGCCTCTTTTATACATGAGTAACACGTTTTGTAACTCTTCAATTATAATATTGCTATATTTTGTGTCATAGGTGCTATACCATACTAGTTTTTGCTGTAATATGTTAATTAAAGTTTCAGCCGTTTTTCTAGCCTTATCTGGTTTGCCAATTCTATAATATATTTCTGAATACCCTAGAGTTATACTATAATGATCAAATTTTTCAATTGGCATTTTTTCTAAAGATAAATCTAAGATTTCTTCTGCTTTTTCAAAGTTGTTTTCATCTGCAAAAGTTTCTGCTAAACGCAACATATTATTACGTAGTGAAATGGCATTTTTACGAGTTTGTTCGTCTATGTATATTTTACCACTATTGATATTTCTCCATTCTAATTTCTGAATATTGTTGTACATTTTTTCAGAATCAATTCGTCCCATATCAAACATGTTGCGCTCTCTAATTTTATTTCCAGCTGCATCAACTTCAATCATTGGAGTTTTAATTGGAACTAATTTAAACGCTAAACCATCTAACTGCAAATAGTCTTTTAGCCAGATATATTCACCATCATCATTTGCGCCACCTGTAAAATAAATAGGTTGTTTCCAATCAAAATTTGCCAGGATGTCTAACATTAAAATTCTGTTTTTTGTCAATCCTCGTGCATCAACAGTAATGTCAATAAAATCGACCATTTTATCGGCATCTTTGGCAGCAACAATTCCGCTTTTCAACGCATTTTCTTTGTTAACAGGTATTCTAATTTTGTTTGTTGGATATGTTTTTAACTTATCTTCATCGTTTATATAATAGGTAACTTCATTATCGCTTTCGATCCATCTCATAAAATCTTTGATTCCTATGATTGAATCTTTAAATTGTGGATGAGGTAAATGATAGGCAACATCTAAAGACCCTGTTTTGTATTTATCGTGTGTTAATTGTGAAGGTATTGGAGGAGCTTCATACGTTGCTCTCTTCATTTGATCAATGTACCAATCGGTTGCAAATAAACTGGTGTTTACCAATTTGATATCTCTTCGAATTCCTTCTACTTCTTGCATGTACCAAAGCGGAAACGTATCATTGTCTCCAATGGTAAACATGATTGCATACGGGTCACAAGACTCTAAGTAGGCTTGTGCATTTAAACGCATTGTAAAACGATTCGATCTGTCGTGATCATCCCAATTTTCTGATGCCATTAAGGTTGGTACAGCTAAAAAAGAAATTACAAAAACAGCAATTGCAATAGTTTTTTTGTTTCCTAAATGTTTTAAATATTGATAGAGGGCAAAAACCCCAAAACCAATCCAAATGGCAAAAATGTAAAAGGAGCCAACAATGGCGTAGTCTCGTTCTCTAACTTCAAAAGATTTCGGGTTTGTATAAAAAATAACTGCAAAGCCAGTAAACGCAAAGAATAGGAATAGTGAATAGAAATTTTTCTTATCAAACTTTATTTGATATAACAATCCTATAATACCCAATAACAATGGTAAAAAATAGTATTTGTTTCTTCCTTTATTTTCTTTCACATCGTCTGGTAAATTTTGTTGAGATCCTAGTCTTGCTTCGTCTATAAAATCGATTCCGCTTAGCCAGTTTCCATTAAATACATCTAGCTGCCCCTGTTTGTCGTTTTGCCTACCAACAAAATTCCACATAAAATAGCGTCCATACATATAGCCAAATTGAAAACTGAGCATAAAATGTATATTTTCTGCAAAAGTAGGGCGTCTTTTTGAGTTTGCAGGAATACCAACGATAGCTTTATAATTCGCCTCTCTTTCTGGATCCACCATTCTTGGAATAAATCCTTTATGTTTTGAGGAGTAATTAGGCTCTGTGTTTTTGTAGTTGTTAACAATCACATATTTTTTATTCTTTAAATCCTTTTCATACTTAGGTTTGCCGTCTACATAAGGATTCTTTTTATCTAAATCGTCTGTATTGTATTTAATAGAATAATAGGTGTCGTAAAAAACATTTGCATCGCCATATTGCTCTCTGTTGTAATAGGCTAACAACTCTCTTGCACTAGACGGATTGTTCTCGTTAATCGTTGTATTTGCATTTGCTCTAATAGGCAACATTAACCATGATGAAAATCCCATCATGATAAACAATATTGATAAAATAAGGGTATTTAAGTGTACTTTGTTCTTTTTACGAGTATAATTTATCCCGTAATAAAAAGCAGCAATTAAAATAATTGCGGCAATAATACTTCCAGAATTGAAAGGCAGTCCAAATGTGTTTACAAAAAATATTTCTGTAGAACTAAAAAACTGTAAGGTGTATGGGAATAAGAATTTAAAGACAAAAGCTAAAATAACAACAGCAATTACAGAAGCAATGGCTGTGGTTTTTATGGTTATTGTATGATAGGTTTTAAAGAAATACAAGATCACAATTGCTGGAATAACCAATAATGATAATATGTGCACTCCAAATGATAATCCTACAACAAAGCTAATAAGCAGAAGCCATCTATTTCCTCTAGGCAAATGCATTTCGTTTTCCCACTTTAAACCAAGCCAAAATAATAGCGCCATTAAAAAAGAAGACATAGCATATACTTCTCCTTCTACAGCACTAAACCAAAAACTATCAGAAAATGTATAGGCTAAACCACCAACAACTCCTGAACCAAGAATAGCAATTACACTAGATAAAGAAGACTCACCTTCATTTTTTGTCATTTTTTTAGCCAAATTGGTAATGGTCCAAAACATAAATAATATGGTAAACGCACTTGCTAAGGCAGACATAAAGTTGACCATTTTGGCAATTCCGTCTAATTCACTTGTAAACATTGCAAAAAAGGCTCCCAACATTTGAAACAATGGTGCTCCTGGAGGATGTCCAACTTCTAGCTTTACAGCGGTAGAGATGTATTCGCCACAATCCCAGGCACTAACTGTAGGTTCTAGGGTTAGCGTATAGGTTATTAATGCAATTGCAAATACAATCCAGCCAGTAATTGTATTCCATTTTTTGTAAGTAGATTGAGTCATCATCAAATTTAAATATGTGTGGCGAATTTAGTAATTTATCAGGAACTTTTAGATGGTAAAACGTGGTAACTAGCATTTTACTATAATAAAGATTTGTTAAAATTAAAAAAACAAAGAAAATATTTGCAATATTAAAAGTTTGAATTAAATTTGCAGCCGCAATTGGCCTATGGTGTAATTGGCAACACACCGGTTTTTGGTACCGACATTCAAGGTTCGAGTCCTTGTAGGCCAACAAAAAGCCTCACTTTTCAGTGAGGCTTTTGCAATTTTAAGAGTTTTGGATACTCTAAAAAAGCGAGAAAAGGATTTTTCTTTATTTTTTACTCTTTTTATTAAGATGAAAATCAAGTTTTTTAAAGCGCTACTTTGTTGCTTTATTCAACGGAGTAAAAAATAATAATACCAAGCTATTTGGGTATTTATGAATAAGTTAGTATATTTGCACCGAAAAATAACGTAAAAGAAGAATGAAGGGGGCTATAAGCCCCTCTTTTTATACCAAAAATGGATAAAAAAAAAGTACAAGATTTATTAGAGGAAGCATTGGCAGAAAACCAATCATTGTATTTGATAGATTTATCTTTTTTGCCAGGGAATAAAATTCAGGTTGTTGTTGATGGTGATGAAGGTATTTCTTTAAGTGAATGTATTAGAATCAGTAGAAATATTGAGCATAATTTAGATCGAGAAGAAGAAGATTTTGCGTTAGAAGTTACTTCGCCAGATATTGCAGAGCCATTAAAAGTTCAAAGGCAGTATATAAAAAATCTTAATAGAATTATAACTGTTAAGAAAAACAATCAAGAGATTGAAGGAACTTTAAAAGAAGTTAATAAAGACGATATTGTGTTGTCATGGAAAGCAAGAGAACCAAAGGTCATTGGAAAAGGGAAAGTTACTGTAGAAAAAACAGAAACAATTCCTTATAAAGATATAGTTGAAGCAAAAGTGAAGATAATTTTTTAATAAAAGAGTTGAATGGAAAATATAGATTTAATTGATTCATTTTCAGAATTTAAAGACAATAAAAGTATAGACAGAGTAACATTGATGTCTATTTTAGAAGAAGTTTTTAGAGCTGCATTGAAGCGTAAATTTGGATCAGATGATAATTTTGATATTATTATCAATCCTGACAAAGGGGATTTAGAAATCTGGAGAAATAGAATTGTTGTCGCAGACGGAATGGTAGAAGACGATAATGAAGAAATTGAATTGTCTGAGGCAAGAAAAATTGAGCCAGACTTTGAGATTGATGAGGATGTGTCTGAAGAGGTAAAATTAATTGATTTAGGAAGAAGAGCTATTTTGGCACTACGTCAAAACTTAATTTCTAAAATACAAGAACACGATAGTACCAATATCTTTAAACAATTTAAAGATTTAGAAGGAGAGATTTATAGTGCAGAAGTGCACCATATTAGACATAATGCAGTTATTTTATTAGATGATGAAGGAAACGAATTGGTTTTGCCAAAAAGCGAACAAATTCGTTCAGATTTTTTTAGAAAAGGAGATTCTGTAAGAGGGGTAATAAAATCTGTTGAGTTAAGAGGAACCAAACCAGCAATTATTTTATCAAGAACATCACCAGAGTTTTTAGTAAAATTATTTGAGCAAGAAATTCCTGAAGTTTTCGACGGATTGATAACTATTGAAGGTGTTGCAAGAATTCCAGGCGAAAAAGCAAAAGTAGCCGTAGATTCTTATGACGACAGAATTGATCCTGTAGGGGCTTGTGTTGGAATGAAAGGATCTCGTATCCACGGAATTGTACGTGAGTTAGGAAATGAAAATATTGATGTTATCAATTATACTAAAAACGAACAATTATATATTGCTAGAGCATTGAGTCCTGCAAAAATTGTTTCGATGGAAATTAAACCAGCAGAAGAGGTAATTGATGGTAAAAAAGGACGTGTAGATGTTTTCTTAAAACCAGAAGAAGTTTCTAAAGCAATTGGTAAAGGTGGTGTAAACATCAGATTGGCAAGTCAGTTAACAGGTTACGAAATAGATGTTCAAAGAGAAGGAATTGAAGATGAAGATGTTGAATTGACAGAGTTTGGTGATGAAATAGAAGGATGGGTAATTGACGAATTGAAAAAAATAGGTTTAGATACTGCAAGAAGTGTCTTAGAAAAGGATGTAGCAGAATTGCTTAAAAGAACAGATCTAGAAGAGGAAACAATTTTAGAGGTTCAACAAATATTAAAAGACGAATTTGAAGATTAAATGGCTAATCTGACAATTATAAATTATTCTGAAAATAGAATTATACAACGTATAAAAATATTTTCTTTAAAGACAAAATAATAAAAATATATGGCTGAAGGCAGAACAATGAGGCTTAATAAAGTTTTAAGAGAATTAAATATTTCTCTAGATAGAGCGGTAGAACATTTATCAAAAAATGGACACGAAATAGAAGCGCGTCCAACTACTAAAATATCTGGTGAAATATATCAAGTATTGCTTGATGGTTTTCAAACAGATAAAACTAAAAAAGCCGCTTCAAAAGAAGTAGGAGAAGAAAAGAGAAAAGAGAAAGAAGCCATAAGATTAGAATTAGAAGCTAAACTAGAACAAAAACGTTTAGAAGAAGAAGCTAAAAGAGAAGTCTTAAAAGCCAAAGCAGAAAAAGTTGAAGTTAAAACTGTTGGTAAAATTGATATCAATCCAACTCCTGCTAAGAAACAACCAGAACCAGTAGTAGAAAAACCTGTTGAAAAGGAAGTTGTAAAAGAAGAAAAGTCTGTTGAAAAGAAAGTAGAAAAAGAAGAAAAACCAAAGGTAGAAGAGATTGTAAAAGTACAGAAGCCTGAAGTTAAGGAAGTTAAAAAAGAAGAAAAAACAGAGGTTGTTTCAGAAGTAGAAGAGGAAGTTACTGCCGAAAATGCAGAAAAACTTACAACTCAATATAAAAAATTAGATGGGCCAAAAATAACAGGTAAAAAAATCGACTTAAAGCAATTCGAAAAACCTAAGAAGAAGCCAGAAGCTAAAAATACAGATAAGACTGCAGCTTCTGATCCAAAGAAGAAAAGAAAAAGAATTGTTAAGCCTGAAAATAACAACAGAAATAATCCTGGTAGAAATGCTGCTGGAAATAACAGAGGTGGTTTCAAAGGAAGAGGTCCAGCTAGACCAGTTGTTAAAAAAGAAGAACCTACAGAAGCAGAAGTTCAAAAGCAAGTTCGTGAAACCTTAGAAAGACTTCAAGGAAAATCTACTAAAGGTAAAGGAGCAAAATACCGTAGAGATAAAAGAGATCAACACAGACAGCAGTCTGAAATGGATCAAGAAATAGCTGCTGCAGAAAATAAAATTTTAAAAGCAACAGAATTTGTTACCGTAAGTGAGGTAGCAACCATGATGGATGTTCCTGTTACTGATATTATTTCTGCATGTATGTCATTAGGAATGATGGTGACAATGAATCAGCGTTTAGACGCAGAAACATTGGTTATTGTTGCAGAAGAATTCAATTATAAAGTTGAGTTTGTTGGTGCTGAAGTAGAAGAAGCTATTGTAGAAGTAGAAGATAGTGAAGAAGATTTAGAAACTCGTGCTCCAATTATTACGGTAATGGGTCACGTAGATCATGGTAAAACATCTTTGTTAGATTATATTAGAAATGCAAATGTTATTGAAGGAGAGTCAGGAGGAATTACACAACATATTGGTGCTTATGCTGTAAAGGTTGGAGATCAGAAAATAGCATTTTTAGATACACCAGGTCACGAAGCCTTTACGGCGATGCGTGCTCGTGGTGCTCAAGTTACAGATTTAGTAATTATCGTTGTTGCAGCTGATGATGATGTAATGCCGCAAACAAAAGAGGCAATATCTCATGCACAAGCAGCAGGAGTTCCAATTATATTTGCAATCAATAAGATTGATAAACCAAATGCAAATCCAGACAATGTAAAAACGCAATTATCTGCCATGAATTTACTGGTAGAAGATTGGGGAGGAACCATTCAATCTCAAGATATTTCCGCTAAAACGGGAGAAGGAATTCCAGAATTGTTAGAAAAAGTATTGTTAGAAGCAGAGGTTTTAGAATTAAAAGCAAATCCAAATAAATTAGCAACTGGAGCAGTTGTTGAAGCTTTATTAGATAAAGGTAGAGGGTATGTAACTACAATATTAGTACAAGCCGGAACTTTAAAAATTGGTGATTACATGCTAGCTGGTAAAAACAGCGGTAAAGTAAAAGCAATGTTTGATGATAAAGGAATAAACTTAAAAGAAGCTGGACCTTCGACGCCAGTATCAATTTTAGGGTTGGACGGAGCGCCACAAGCAGGTGATAAATTCAATGTATTTGAAGACGAGAGAGAAGCAAAACAAATTGCCTCTAAACGTTCTCAATTACAAAGAGAGCAATCTGTAAGAACACAGAAAACATTAACACTTGATGAAATTGGAAGAAGAATTGCATTAGGAGACTTTAAAGAATTAAACATTATCTTAAAAGGAGATGTAGATGGTTCTGTAGAAGCATTAACAGATTCATTCCAGAAATTATCAACAGATGAGATCCAAGTAAATATCATTCACAAAGGAGTTGGAGCCATTACAGAGTCTGACGTATTGTTAGCATCAGCATCTGATGCAATTGTAATCGGATTTAATGTTCGACCTCAAGGAAATGCTAGAATTGTAGCTGATAAAGAAGAGGTAGATATCAGAAATTACTCTATTATATACGATGCAATCAATGACCTTAAAGATGCAATGGAGGGAATGCTTTCTCCAGACATGAAAGAAGAGGTTACAGGAAATGTTGAAATTAGAGAAGTGTATAAAATTTCTAAAGTTGGTAACATTGCAGGTTGTATGGTTATTAGTGGTAAAATCTTTAGAAACTCATTAATTAGAATTATTAGAGATGGTATTGTTGTTCATACAGGAGAATTACTTTCTTTAAAACGTTTTAAAGATGATGTTAAAGAAGTTGCAAAAGGATATGATTGTGGTATTCAAATAAAAGGATACAATGACATTAAAGAAGGTGATGTGATTGAAGCTTACCAAGAAGTAGCTGTAAAGAAAAAATTGAAATAAGAATCAATTATATAAAAAAAAGGAGCAAAAATTCGCTCCTTTTTTTATGTTTTAAATTTATCTAGGGACTATAATTGCAGAGGTAAATTTTATTTTAATTTCATTCAGTACTCGATCTGCTTCTAACCGTGTTTTGTAATCTCCAACTTGCACTTTCCATTCTGGAGATTCAAATAAAATATGGGTTTTAATCGCAGGGAATTCTAATTCAAATTTGCTCTGTTTAGTTTTTATTGCAGTCTCTTGTCCGCTTTCTAATTGAATCCTAAAACCATAACCGTTTTTCTTGTTGTATTCTATTTTCTTATTAATAAGAGATTTTACTTCTTCACTTGTTGTTGTTTGCCCATTTACACTTGTTATTCCAAGAATAACTGTGAACAAAAAAGGCACAAAAACCGACTTTATATTTTTCATTTAAAAACTTTTTTACAAAAGTAACAACTTGTTTCATACAAGTTTAGTATTTGTCTTTATTTAGAATGGGTATAAATTATGAATTAACATTATATTAGCATTTCAAAATTTGGAGATAAATGCTACTTTTGTGGAGCTGTTCAAAAATCTGAGTTTTTTAGATTTTGAATTTATTACAGGCACCAAACTAGATAGAAAATTTATATTTTATAGTATGAAAAGTGTGGAAAAACACAGTCAATTAACCAGATTACTACTAAAAAGTTTTACTTTCCTTTTAATTTTTTCAATGAGTCTTTCTTTGTATGCGCAAGACGCAGTAGATGCAGAAAGGCAATCAGAAGGTAGAAAATTGTTTAAATCTTTATGTTCTTCATGTCATAAACTTGATAAAAAGTTTGTTGGACCTGCATTAGGAAAAGTTGAAGAAAGAAGAGAAGCAGATTGGTTAAAATCTTGGATTAAAGATAATGCGGCTTTAAGAGCTTCTGGTGATGCAGATGCAAATGCAATTTTTGATGAGTATAAAGGTTCTCCAATGACCGCATTCCCTCAGTTAACAGATAAAAATATCGAAGATATTCTTTATTATACAACTGTTGGTGATCCAAAGAAAGCGAATGCTGCTGGAGGTGATACTTCTGTAGCGGTAGTAAAAGAAGCTTCTCCTTGGTTAACTAGAATTTTGATTGCACTTGTTGTAGTTGGAATTTTAATTATATCAAGTTTGCTAAAAGTTATTAGCGAATTAAAAGGAGCTCCTAAAACACCAGGTTTAGCAGGTAATGTGCAAGAGTTGTGGGCAGGATTTAAAAGAAACACATTTTTACATGTGTTGCTAACCATCTTTTTAGCATTAACAACGGCATATGTATTGTTCGGAACATTGTTCCAAATCGGTGTAGATGAAGGGTATCAACCAATTCAACCTATAGCGTTTTCACATACAATTCACGCAGGTGATAATAAAATTGATTGTCAATATTGTCACTCTTCTGCAAAACACAGTAAAACCTCTGGAATTCCTTCAGTTAATGTTTGTATGAATTGTCATAAAAATATTGCAGAAGTTGCAGAAGATACTAAAATTGAATCTATGGGCTTAGGCAAAGCTGAGCTAGATGCTGAAATTCAAAAATTATATACTGCTGCTGGTTGGGATGCAGATAATTTAACTTATACAGGTAAAACTCAACCTATTAAATGGGTAAGGGTGCATAATTTACCAGATTTCGCATATTTCAATCACTCACAACACGTAACTGTTGGGAATCAGAAATGTCAAACTTGTCACGGACCAGTTGAGACAATGGATGAAGTATATCAATTTTCTCCACTAACAATGGGTTGGTGTATAGATTGTCATAAACAAACAAATGTAGATTTAAAAGGAAATGCATATTACACTAAAATCCACGAACAGTTGTCTAAGAAATATGGAGTTGAGCAAGTTACAGTAGCTCAATTAGGTGGAAAAGAATGTGGTAAATGTCACTATTAATAATAAGAAAGTAAAAAACAAGTATATACATGGCTTCAAACAAAAAATACTGGCAAAGTGTTGAGGAACTGAAAGAAGGTTCTATTGTTGAAACGCTAAGTAAAAATGAATTTGTAGAAGAAATTCCAACAGATGAGTTTTTAGGAGATAAAGAAACTTTAGAAGCATCCTCTACAACAAGAAGAGACTTCTTAAAATATGTAGGATTTACTACTGCAGCTGCATCTTTAGCTGCTTGTGAGGGTCCTGTTAGAAAATCGATTCCTTATGTTGTAAAACCAGATGATATTACACTTGGAGTTGCTGATTGGTATGCAACAACAATTGCAGATGGTTATGATTTCGCAAATATTTTAGTGAAAACTAGAGAAGGTCGTCCTATTTTAGTAATGCCAAATAAAGAGGCAAACGGAACAACAAATGCTCGTGTGCAAGCGTCAGTGCTATCTCTTTATGACAATCAATTACGTTTAAAAGAACCTCAGAATAAAGAATCACTTTTAACGTGGAATGATGCTGATGCTAAAATCGCTAAGAAATTAAATGAGTTAAAAGACGCAAATGAATCTGTTGTTTTATTAACAGGAACTTTAGCGAGTCCATCTACTGAAAAAATAATTTCAGAATTTACAACTGCTTTTCCAAATGTAGAACATGTGGTCTATGATGCAGTTTCAGAATCTGGAGCTTTAGATGCTTTCGAAGCTTTTTACGGTACACGTTCTTTGCCAACCTATCATTTTGATACTGCAAAAGTGATTGTTTCAGTTGCAGCAGATTTCTTAGGAGATTGGCAAGGTGGATATGATAAAAGCTATGCTGCAAGCAGAAAACCTGAAACAGGTAAAATGTCTAGACATATTCAGTTTGAATCTAATATGACATTAACTGGAGCAAATGCTGATAAGAGAATTATTTTAAAACCATCTGAACAAGTTTTTGCTTTAATCAATTTATACAATCATGTAACAGGTTCTAATTTGCCTTCAAAAGCAACACCTGTTGATGCAGAAGTTAAAAAAGCAGCGAATCAGTTAAAAAATGCAGGAGCAAACGGAGTTGTAGTAACTGGTTTAAATGATAAAAATGCTCAAATAATTGCAATGGCAATTAACATTGCATTACAAAGTAATGTAATGGATGCAGCTACTACAAATAATATCAGACAAGGAAACGATGCCGATGTTGCTCAGTTAGTTGCAGATATCAAATCTGGAAAAGTAAAAGGATTAATAACTCACAATGTGAATCCTGTTTACTCTTTAGCAAGTGGAAATGAATTAAAAGAGCACATTGGGAAATTAAAATTATCGGTTGCCCTTTCTGAGCAATTCGATGAAACTGCAAGTACAACAGAATTTGCATTACCAATGTCTCACTTCTTAGAGTCTTGGGGAGATGTAAGTTTAACTTCAGGAATACACAGTTTAGTACAGCCCACCATCCAACCATTATTTAATTCACGTCAATTGCAAGATGTTTTATTAAAATGGTCTGGTAACGCTACTTCTTATTACGATTATTTAAGAGCTTTTTGGGCTTCAAATATATTAGAAGGTAAATCATGGAATCAAGCATTACATGATGGAACATTTAAAAAGGCAGTTTCTAATTCAGTTTCTGCAAACTCTTTAGATTTAGCAGCAGCAGCTTCTACTTTAAAGAGCTCTACAAAAACTTCTAACATGGAGTTAAATTTGTTTACTTCAATTGCTTTGGGTGATGGTAAACAAGCAAACAATCCATGGTTACAAGAATTGCCAGATCCAATTACAAGAGCTTCTTGGGATAATTATTTAACGATGTCTATGCCAGATGCAAGAGAATTAGGTTTCTCTAATCCTGTACAAGATAATGGTGCTATTAACGGACAATATGCAAATATTACTGTAAACGGAGTTACCGTTTCTAATGTTCCAGTGATGGTTCAACCGGGACAAGCAAAAGGTTCTGTTGGATTGGCTTTAGGATATGGAAGAACACAGAATTTAAAAGATGCAATGGTAGTTGGAGTGAATGCATTTCCATTATACTTCAATTCTAAATCTATTCAAGCAAATGTTACCATAGAAAAAACTAGTGGAACACATAAGTTTGCTTGTACACAGGTTCAGAAAACGATTGCAGGAAGACATGATATTTTAAAGCAAGCTACTTTAGCTCAAGTTACAGATCATTCTTTAGATCCAAAACATACTTGGAACAAACCAGCAATGGCTTCATTCAATCACAAAGAAATAGAAGCAAATTCTGTAGATCTTTGGGATAAACATGATAGAAGTGTTGGACACCATTTTAATTTATCAATAGACCTAACTTCTTGTACAGGATGTGGAGCTTGTGTTGTTGCATGTCATGCAGAAAACAATGTTCCAGTTGTTGGTAAACATGAAGTGAGAGTTGGTAGAGATATGCATTGGTTGCGTATTGATAGATATTATTCTTCAGAAGTAGCTGAAACAGGTGCTCAAAAAGATGCAGATAGAATGACTATCGAAGAGTTTGGTAAAAAATATCCAAATATTGCAAGTAAAGATTTAGAAAGAAAATATGCAGAGAAAGTACTTGAATTAAGTGGTGGAGATTTATTTGCTACAATTGAAGCAGTAGCAGAGAACCCAACGGTAGCTTTTCAACCGATGATGTGTCAACACTGTAATCAAGCTCCATGTGAGACAGTTTGTCCAGTTGCAGCAACATCTCATGGTCGTCAAGGTCAAAATCAAATGGCATATAACCGTTGTGTAGGTACAAGATATTGTGCAAACAACTGTCCATATAGAGTTCGTCGTTTTAACTGGTTTAACTACAGTAATAACAATGAATTTGATTTCAATATGAATGACGAATACGGTAAAATGGTATTAAATCCAGATGTTGTAGTTCGTTCTAGAGGAGTTATGGAAAAATGTTCTATGTGTATTCAAATGACACAAGCAACAATTTTAAAAGCGAAAAAAGAAGGTAGAAAAATTGAAGCAAATGAGTTTTCTACAGCATGTTCTTCAGCTTGTACAACAGGAGCAATGGTATTTGGAGATGTTAACAACTATGAAGATGCAGTAGCACATTTAAAAGAAGATAAAAGAGCTTATCACGTGTTAGATTATATTGGTACGAAACCAAACGTAGTTTATCAAGTAAAAGTTAATAATACAAACGAAGCGTAATTAAAATTTAAGATATAGAAGATGTCTCATTACGAAGCACCCATAAGGGAACCATTAGTATTAGGTGATAAAAGTTACCACGATATTACTGAAGATATTGCTAGACCTATCGAAGGGAAAGCAAATAAAAATTGGTACATAGCATTTTACATTTCTTTAGCAGCAATGTTATGGGGATTTGGATGTATTTTCTACACAGTTGGAACTGGAATTGGAGTTTGGGGATTGAACAAGAACATTGGATGGGCTTGGGATATTACAAACTTTGTATGGTGGGTAGGTATTGGTCACGCCGGTACATTAATCTCAGCAGTATTATTATTATTCCGTCAAAAATGGAGAATGGCTATTAACCGTTCTGCAGAAGCAATGACAATCTTTGCGGTATTTCAAGCAGGATTGTTTCCAATTATACACATGGGAAGACCTTGGAATGGATATTGGGTATTACCAACTCCAAACCAATTTGGATCTTTATGGGTAAACTTTAACTCCCCATTACTTTGGGATGTATTTGCAATTTCAACTTATTTATCTGTATCCTTAGTTTTCTGGTGGACAGGTTTATTACCAGATTTTGCAATGATTAGAGATAGAGCAGTAAAACCTTTTCAAAAGAAAATTTACGCTTTATTATCTTTTGGATGGTCTGGAAGAGCAAAAGATTGGCAACGTTTTGAAGAAGTATCTTTAGTATTAGCTGGTTTAGCAACTCCATTAGTACTTTCTGTACATACAATTGTATCGATGGACTTCGCAACATCAATCAACCCAGGTTGGCACTCAACAATCTTCCCTCCATATTTCGTAGCAGGAGCAATCTTTTCGGGATTTGCAATGGTGCAAACCTTATTGGGGGTTATGCGTAAAGTAACAAACCTAGAAAATTACATTACTCGTTTACATATTGAGTACATGAACATTGTAATTATTTTAACGGGTGGTATTGTTGCAGTAGCATACGCATCAGAATTCTTTATCGCTTGGTATACAGGATCTCCTTACGAGAACTATACATATATGTCAGTTGGAGCAGCAACAGGACCTTATGCTTGGGCATTTTGGTCGTTGATTATCTTTAACATCTTAATTCCACAATTATTATGGTTTAAGAAAGTAAGAAGAAGTTTTATATGGTCTTTTATTATTTCTATTGCGATTAACATTGGAATGTGGTTTGAGCGTTTTGATATTATTGCTATTGTATTAAGTAAAGGACATTTACCATCTACATGGTGGCGTTTTGAACCAACGTTTGTAGATGTTGGTATCTTTATTGGAACAATCGGATTCTTCTTTGTATTGTTCTTATTATATGCAAGAACTTTCCCTGTAATTGCACAAGCTGAGGTAAAAACAATCTTGAAATCTTCAGGAGAGAATTATAAAAAATTAAGAGACGGAAATCATGAGTAATAAAGTTATACACGCATTTTATAATGATGATGAAGTTGTTCTTGATGCTGTTAAGAAAGTAAAAGCAGCACATCATCATATCGAAGAAGTATTTTGTCCATTTCCTGTTCACGGATTAGACAAAGCTATGGGATTAGCTCCAACTCGTATTGCTATTACATCATTTATGTATGGTGTATTAGGACTAAGTGTTGCTATTTGGATGACAAATTATATGATGATTCAAGATTGGCCACAAGATATTGGTGGTAAACCAAATTTTTCTTGGTGGTTAAATATGCCAGCATTCGTGCCAATTTTATTTGAATTAACCGTTTTCTTTGCAGCCCATTTAATGGTAATTACTTTTTATATGAGAAGTAGAATTTGGCCATTTAAAAAAGCAGAAAACCCAGATCCAAGAACTACGGATGATCATTTTTTAATGGAAATCCCTGTTCATGATAATGAAGAAGAATTGACTACTTTATTAAAAGAGACTGGAGCAGTAGAAATTAACGTTGTAGAAAAGCACTAATATAGAGAGGATGAAGAATTTTGTAAAAATAATTTTCGCTTTAGTTGTACTTGTAACAGTTGTATCTTGTGGAGATAAGCGTACACGATCAGTACAATATATGCCAGACATGTATGTTTCAGTTCCTTATGACGCAAATTCTGCTGTAGGGATTAACGGAGCAGCATCAAACTTAAAACCTGTAGCAGGAACAGTTGCTAGAGGACAAGTACCTTATGAGTATCCAAATACTATTCAAGGATATGATGCAGCTTTAAAAGAGTTAAAATCTCCATTGGAAGCAAATGAGGCAAACATGGAGAATGGAAAAAAGATGTACGCTATTTATTGTGCAACATGTCATGGAACCAAAGGAGATGGAAATGGTGTTTTAGCACAACGAGAAAAATTTAACGGAGTGCCAAATTACAAAGATAGAGCAATTACTGAAGGTAGTATTTATCATGTTATTATGCACGGTAGAAACTTAATGGGGTCTCATGCATCTCAATTAACAGTAACAGAGCGTTGGCAAGTTGTTCACTATGTAGAAAAACTAAGAAACGATTTATTAAAATAAGTCTTTAAAAGATAGAATTAAAAGATATGTATCAATTCTCAGGTAAATTAAAAACATTCTCAATTGCTTTAATGATTATTGGAGCATTGGGTGTTGGATATAGCTTTTTAACTGCACCAAAAACGGTTGAAGATGCTAAAGAAATTATAGCGAGTCAACATGATAGTCATGAAACTACTGCAGCAACTCATGCTCCAGCAACAGATTCTCATGAAAAAACAGATTCGCATAGCAACGCTAAAACTTCAGAACATGCTAATGATGAGCATGCAGAGCACGTATTACATGCACTGCAAAACAAACCTTGGGCTGCAACTTATGTAGCATTATTTTTCTTTTTAGGAATTTCTTTATTGGTATTGACATTTTATGCAATACAAAGAGTGGCTCAAGCTGGTTGGTCTATTGTACTTTTTAGAGTGATGGAAGCCATTACAGCTAATATTGTTCCTGCAAGTATATTAATGTTTGTTGTTATTATGACATCTGCAGGTCATTTAAATCACTTGTTTGTTTGGATGGCAGATGGAACATTTGATCCAGCTAGCCCAAATTACGATGCTATTGTTGATGGTAAGAAATGGTGGTTAAACATTCCAGGTTGGACTGTCAGAAGTATTGTATACTTAGTAGGGTGGAACGTATATCGTTTCTTAACGAGAAAGTGGTCTATCGCAGAAGATACGGCAAATGATGGAAATAAAATATACAAGAAAAATTACCATGCATCCGTAGTCTTTTTAGTTTTCTTTATGATTACAGAATCGATGATGTCTTGGGATTGGATTATGGGATTAGACCCACACTGGTTCTCAACTTTATTTGGTTGGTATGTTTTGGCAACTTTATTAGTAAGTGCTTTAACAGTTATCGCATTTGTAACAATTTATTTAAGATCAAAAGGTCATTTACCATTTGTAAATGATAGCCATATTCACGATTTAGCAAAATACATGTTCGGATTTTCTGTATTCTGGACTTATTTATGGTTTGCACAATTTATGTTAATCTGGTATGCAGACATGTCAGAAGAAACAGTGTATTTCATTGCAAGATTTAATGAATATAAATTGCCATTTTTAGGGATGGTTGTTATGAACTTTGTGTTCCCAATATTGTTATTAATCAATAGCGACTTTAAGAGTAGACCTTGGTTTGTTGTGATTGGTGGATTGGTTATTTTAGCGGGGCATTATATAGATGTTTTTGTAATGATTATGCCTGCTACAGTTGGAGATCAATGGTTTTTTGGAATACCAGAAATTAGTGCACTAGCATTTTTTATTGGACTGTTTATATTTGTTACTTTCCGTGCATTTGCAAATGCAGCACCTTTAGCAAAAGGAAACCCATTTTTGCAAGAAAGTGAACATTATCATTATTACAATATCGAACACGAAGGAGAAGAAAATCATCATTAATAACTAAATAATTAAGACAAAATAATATGCTAGCTTTATTTTATATTTTTATAGCTGTTGCAATAGGGGTAAGCTTTTGGCAAATCACTAGAATTTTAAATTTCAGAACATCAATTGCTACAGACAAAGATAATGACGTTCAGGGAAAATTGTTCCTTGGTTTCTTAGCGTTCTTATATGCAATGATGATTTATTGCTTAATTTTTATGAATGTATTGATGTTACCAGAATCTGCTTCAATAGAAGGAGAACATGATGACAGACTTTTTAACATTACATTTATTTTAATTGGAGTTGTTCAGTTTTTAATGCAGTTTTTATTGTTTTACTTTTCGTTTAAATACAGAGGAAAAAAAGAAAACAAAGCATTATTTTATGCAGACAGTCATAAATTAGAAGCAATCTGGACCATCACACCTGCAGTAGTCTTGGTAGTTTTAATTGGTTACGGATTGTGGCAATGGAATAATATTATGGATTTATCTGATGCAGAAGATCCGTTAATTATAGAAGTCTACTCAAAACAGTTTCAATGGGAAGCGCGTTATGCAGGAGATGATAATGCATTAGGTAGAGGAAACGTAAATTACATCAAAGGAATCAATACAATGGGTGTTGATATGACAGATGTGAACGCACAAGATGACAAACAAGTTACAGAAATTCATTTGCCAAAAGGACGTAAAGTAATTTTTAAATTCCGTTCTCAAGATGTTTTACACTCAGCGTATATGCCTCACTTTAGAGCGCAAATGAACTGTGTACCAGGAATGGTTACTGAATTTGGTTTTACTCCAAAATTTACTACAGAAGAAATGAGAGTTCAATCTGAAGTAGTAGAGAAAACAGCAGCAATTAACAAAATTAGAAAAGAAAAAGGTGAAGACCCATATGTATTTGATTTCATATTATTATGTAATAAAATTTGTGGAGCATCACATTACGGTATGCAAATGAAAATAGTTGTTGAAGAAGAAGAAGCTTTTAAAAAGTGGATTAGCCAACAACCAACATTAGCAGAAGTTATTAAATAAGATATTTTAAGTAGATAATAAAAAATAAGATATGTCAGAGCATCATCATAAAGAAACATTTGTAACTAAATATATTTTTAGTCAAGATCACAAAATGATTTCTAAGCAGTTTTTAATAACTGGTATTTTTATGGGAGTTATTGGAGTGTTTATGTCAATGTTATTTCGTTTGCAAATTGCGTGGCCAGAAAAATCATTTACCATTATTGAAGCGTTCTTAGGACCTCATCAAAACGATGGAATTATGAACCCAGATATGTATCTAGCTTTAGTTACTATTCACGGAACAATCATGGTTTTCTTTGTACTTACAGCAGGTTTAAGTGGAACGTTCTCTAACTTATTAATTCCGTTACAAATCGGAGCAAGAGATATGGCATCAGGTTTCTTAAACATGATTTCATATTGGTTGTTCTTTATTTCTAGTATTGTAATGGTAGTTTCTTTATTTGTTGAAGCTGGACCAGCTTCTGCAGGATGGACTATTTATCCTCCATTAAGTGCTTTACCACAAGCAATTCCTGGATCTGGTTTAGGAATGACTTTATGGTTGGTTTCAATGGCTATATTTATCGCGTCTTCTTTAATAGGGTCGTTAAATTATATTGTTACCATATTCAACTTACGTACTAAAGGGATGAAAATGACAAGAATGCCATTAACAATGTGGGCGTTCTTTATCACTGCAATTATTGGTGTAGTTTCATTCCCGGTATTATTATCTGCAGTATTATTATTAATTTTTGATAGAAGTTTTGGAACATCATTCTATTTATCTGATATTTTTATAAGCGGAGAAGTATTACATTATCAAGGAGGATCACCAGTATTGTTTGAGCATTTATTTTGGTTCTTAGGACATCCAGAAGTATATATTGTATTGCTTCCAGCCTTAGGAATTACATCAGAAATTATCGCAACAAATTCACGTAAACCTATTTTTGGTTATCGAGCAATGATTGGTTCTATTATGGCAATTGCCTTTTTATCTACCATCGTTTGGGGTCACCATATGTTTATTTCAGGAATGAACCCTTTCTTAGGTTCTGTATTTACATTTACAACCTTATTAATTGCAATTCCATCAGCAGTAAAAGCATTTAACTATGTTACCACATTATGGAAAGGGAATCTACAAATGAATCCTGCAATGTTATTCTCTATCGGATTAGTTTCAACATTCGTTACTGGAGGTTTAACTGGATTGGTTTTAGGAGATTCTGCTTTAGATATTAATATTCACGATACATATTTTGTAGTAGCACACTTCCATTTAGTTATGGGTGTTTCTGCAATCTTAGGAATGTTTGCGGGTATTTATCACTGGTTCCCTAAAATGTATGGTAGAATGATGAACAAGACATTGGGCTATTGGCATTTTTGGATCACATTAATTTCTGCTTATGGGGTATTTTTTCCAATGCACTTTATTGGATTAGCAGGTTTACCAAGAAGATATTATACAAACACAAATTTCCCAATGTTTGATGATGTTGCAGATATCAATGTTGTAATGACTTTATTTGCAATCTTAGGAGGTGTAGCACAGTTGTTATTTTTGGCAAACTTCTTTATCTCTATTTACAGAGGCAAAAAAGCTGAGCAAAACCCTTGGAGATCTAACACATTAGAGTGGACAACTCCAGTTGAACATATTCATGGTAACTGGCCTGGTAAAATCCCAGAAGTACATCGTTGGGCTTATGATTATAGTAAAGTTGATGACAATGGAGACTATGTTCATGGAGAAGACTTTGTTTTACAAACAGTGCCTTTAAAAGACGGAGAAGATCCTTCTTAAAAAAAAACACATAAATAAAAAGCCTTTCCAATTTGGGAAGGCTTTTTTGTATATTAGAGTTTTCATAAGCTATGCTTAAACTGTAACATTTATTACCAAACGAAAATTTAAATTCAATTATCTTTGCACCTATGAATGAAAACTTAAATCCTGAAAACACAAATTTCTCAAATGAAGAACTGGATGTAGAAAAAAAACTACGCCCATTGTCATTTGACGATTTTACTGGTCAGGATCAAGCAATTGAAAATCTAAAAATCTTTGTTGAAGCTGCAAATCAACGAGAAGAAGCTTTAGATCATACATTGTTTCATGGCCCTCCGGGTTTAGGAAAAACAACCTTAGCGCATATTTTAGCGAACGAATTAAATGTCGGAATTAAAATTACTTCGGGTCCTGTTTTAGACAAGCCAGGTGATTTAGCTGGATTGTTAACAAACCTTGAAGAAAGAGATGTATTGTTCATAGATGAAATTCATCGTTTAAGTCCGATTGTTGAAGAATATTTATATTCTGCAATGGAAGATTATAAAATTGATATCATGATTGAATCTGGTCCAAATGCCAGAACAGTGCAAATCAATTTAGAACCGTTTACGTTGATAGGGGCAACAACCCGTTCGGGTTTGTTAACTTCTCCAATGAGAGCTCGATTTGGAATTAGCAGTCGTTTAAATTATTATAAAAAAGAACTATTAACAACCATCATTCAAAGAAGTGCACAAATCTTAAAAGTTCCAATTTCAATGGAGGCGGCAATAGAAATTGCAGGAAGAAGTAGAGGGACACCAAGAATTGCAAATGCATTACTAAGAAGAGTAAGAGATTTTGCACAAATTAAAGGTGATGGAAATATTACTATAGAAATTGCCCAGTATGCACTGCAAGCTTTAAAGGTTGATGCACATGGTTTGGATGAAATGGATACTAAAATACTAACAACGTTAATTGATAAATTCAAGGGAGGTCCGGTAGGAATTTCAACTTTAGCAACGGCTGTTGGAGAGAATGCAGAAACAATTGAAGAAGTTTACGAACCCTTTTTGATTCAAGAAGGCTTTATCATGAGAACACCAAGAGGAAGAGAAGTTACAGAAGCAGCATATAAACATTTAGGAAAACAAAAAGGTTTTAATCAAGCAGAATTGTTTTAGTTTTTAGAGACAAGAGACAAGAGACAAGATTTTGTATTGATGATTAAAAAAGAAAAAAATAAATAATCGCAAGAGTTTGAAATTTATAGAAGAGCATCTATATCCTAGTTTCTCTTTTCTTGATTTGTAAAAAATGAAAATTAAAAAATTAATTCCAATATTAGAATGGTTACCAAACTATACAACTTCTAGGTTTAAAGGAGATTTTATTGCGGGTATAACTGTGGGAATTATTTTAATTCCACAAGGAATAGCCTATGCATTAATTGCAGGTTTGCCACCAATTTACGGTTTGTATTCTGCCATAGTGCCGCAAGTAATGTATGCTATTTTTGGTTCGTCAAGACAAGTAGCCATCGGACCAGTTGCCATGGATTCATTAATTGTTGCAGCAGGAGTTTCTACCTTGGCATTAGTAGGTTCTGATAGTTATATAGCCATTGCTATTTTGTTAGCGTTGGTTGTGGGTGCTATTCAATTTTTAATGGGTGTTTTTCGCTTAGGATTTATTGTTAATTTTTTGTCGAAACCAGTAATTACAGGATTTACATCTGCAGCAGCACTAATAATTGGATTTAATCAATTTAGAAATTTATTTGGAGTCGATTTTGTTCGAAGCAATCAAATACAAGATGTACTTAAAGATGTGTGGAATAATATTTCATCATTAAACATTCATACAACAGTTATTGGTTTTATTGCCATTAGTGTCATTCTAATACTTAGAAAAATTAATAAAAAAATTCCGAGTGCACTTATTGTTGTGGTATTTGGAATTCTTACCATTAAATATCTAGGTAAAAGCTTGTCTGATATTGCTATCATCAAAGAAGTTCCATCTGGATTGCCTTCTTTTAGCATTCCAGAAATAGATTTTCAGCAGATAAGAGAATTGTTGCCAATTGCATTGACCTTAGTTTTAGTCGGATTTTTAGAAACAATTTCAATCGGAAAATCATTAGAATCAATACAAGACGAATATAGAATTCGACCTAACCAAGAATTAATTGCATTAGGTTTAGGAAATATGGCAGGATCTTTATTCAAAGCTTATCCTACTACATCCAGTTTTTCAAGATCGGCTATTAATCAAGAATCAGGCGGAACTACAGGAATGGCAGCCCTTGTTTCTGTTGGAATGGTTGTTTTAACCTTACTTTTTTTAACTCCTGTTTTTTACTACTTGCCAAAAACAGTTTTATCAGCAATTATTATCGTTGCCGTTTTTGGGTTGGTACGAGTTAAAGATGCAGTTCAATTATGGAAAGCAAATAAATTAGACTTTTCGTTATTGCTAACTACCTTCTTAGCTACCTTATTTTTAGGAATTGAATATGGTATTTTTGCTGGAGTTGGAATGTCGATAATCATCTTAATTTTTAGAACATCAAAACCATACATTGCTGTTTTAGGAGCTGTTCCAGATTCAGATTTTTATAAGAATAGCGAACGATTTAAAAATGTAATTATTGAAGAAGATATTCTAGTAATTCGATTTGACGCACAATTATTCTTTGCAAATGCAAGTTATTTTAGAGATAACCTAGACGATTTGGCAGAGAAAAAAGGAGAGGCATTAAAATTGATTGTTATCGATTCAGAAAGTATTAATAGAATAGATAGCACTGGAGTTGAAATGCTAATTGAAAGAATAAATTACTATAAGAAAAAAGGAGTTACAGTCTATTTTGCTGGGGTTAAAGGACCAGTAAGAGATACATTATTTAGAGCAGGAATCTTAAATAGTATAGATATCAATCACTTTTTTATGAACATTTTTACAGCAGTAAAATATTATAAGACAGGAGATCGAGAACATCAAATAAAGTATGCTGAATACATTCATCATACTTATAAATAAAGAGTAGAATTAATTATGAGAATTGAACAGATTTATACCGGTTGTTTAGCGCAAGGTGCCTATTATGTAGAAAGTAATGGAGAAGTCGCTATTATTGATCCGTTAAGAGAAGTATCTCCATATATGGAGAGAGCAGAAAAAGACAATGCAAAAATTAAATATATTTTTGAAACACATTTTCATGCAGATTTTGTTAGCGGTCACGTAACTCTTGCTAAAAACACAGGAGCAAAAATTGTATTTGGTCCGAATGCAGAAACAAATTATGAGGCATACACTGCAAAAGATAATGAAGAGTTTAAACTTGGAGACATCACTATTATTGCACTTCATACGCCTGGTCATACCATGGAAAGTACTTCGTATTTATTGAGAGATAAAAACGGAAAAGACCATGCTTTGTTTAGTGGAGATACCTTGTTTTTAGGAGATGTAGGAAGACCAGATTTAGCGCAAAAAGTAGGCGTTTTAACTGAAGCAGATTTAGCAGGATTTCTTTTTGATAGTTTACGAACTAAAATTATGCCTTTAGCAGATGATGTAATTGTGTATCCAGCTCACGGGGCAGGTTCTGCATGCGGTAAAAATTTAAGTAAAGAAACCGTAGGCACAATAGGCAATCAAAAGAAAGTGAATTATGCTTTACGTGCAGATATGACTAAAGACGAATTTATTAAAGAAGTTACTGATGGATTGTTACCTCCACCAGCTTATTTCCCTTTAAATGTGAAACTAAATAAAGAAGGATATCAGCATATTGATAAAATTATTGCCAAAGGAACAACAGCGCTTTCTGTTGACGATTTTGAGAAAATTGCAAACGATACAGATGCCTTAATTTTAGACGTTCGTCATCAATCTGAATTTATAAAAGGGTTTATTCCACGTTCAATATTTATTGGAATTGATGGTGGATTTGCACCTTGGGTTGGAGCTTTAATTAAAGACATTGAGCAACCAATTTTAATAGTTGCACCTAAAGGAAGAGAAGAAGAAGTAATTATTCGCCTTTCTCGTGTTGGATTTGACCATACCTTAGGGTATTTAGATGGTAGTTTTGGTGCTTGGAAAGCAGCAGGAAAAGAAGTGGACACTTTAGTGTCAGTTTCTGCAAATACATTAGAAAAAGAAATTAAAGAAAATAATGTACCCGTTTTTGATGTCCGTAGACCAGGAGAATACACAAATGAACATATTATAGATGTACCTAGTACACCATTAGATTACTTAAACAGTCATATCAATGAATTTCCTACAGATAGAAATTTTTATGTACATTGTGCAGGCGGTTATCGTTCTGTAATCGCATCTTCTATTTTAAAAGCAAGAGGAATTCACAATGTAATTGATGTAACTGGCGGATACAAATCAATTAAAAAAACAGGAATTTTAACGACGGAAAAAGTATGTCCATCAACATTAAAATAATATAAAATGAAAAAAATAGTTGTTTTATTTCTAGTATTAAGTTTAAGTTCTTGTAATAGTCAAGAAAAAAAAGCTGCAACTTTTGAAGATGTTACCGTTGAACAGTTTCAAAATATGATTGGAAAAAACGGAGCACAACTAATAGATGTGAGAACTCCTGGAGAATATGAAAACGGACATATTAAAGATGCCTTACTGATAGATTATATGTCTACTGATTTTAAAGACAAGGCGTTTAAAGGTCTAGATAAATCAAAGCCGGTATTAGTTTATTGTGCTTCTGGTGGTAGAAGTGCAAAATCAGCAAAAATGTATAAAGATGCAGGTTTTGAAAAAGTCTATAATCTTTTAGGAGGTTTTAGAGCTTGGTCTGCCAAAAACTTAGAAATAGAGAAATAATGGAAACAAAAATATATATAGAAAATTTAAAATGTGGTGGTTGCGCTGCCACGATTAAAAAAGGAATTTCGGCTATTGAAGGAGTTTCAGATATCAACGTAATAGTAGATGAATCTCTAGTTGAAGTAACCACAACTAATGATGTTATTAAAACTGTAAAAGAGAAATTGTCTAAAATGGGATATCCAGAAGTGGGTGATGTAAATTCGTTTTTACACAAAGCAAAATCCTATGTTAGCTGTGCAACAGGAAAAATGAGTTCAGAAGCTTAACAAAAAAAACCGATGCATAGCATCGGGTTTTTTTTAAAATCAGCTTATTAAAACTTTAAAGTTACACCAACTAAAAAATTACGGGTTGCTTGCGGATAATACCCTGCGCCGTCTAAGGTCATTGTTTGGTTTGGAGCAGACCAAGTGTCATCATACGTATAATAATAACCTCTATCTACATATTCTTTATTAAAGATATTATTTATCAATCCTGTGAAAACAACTTCGCTAAAAATATTTTTAGGTTTTAAAATATAGGTGAAGTTAATATCAGAAGTAAAGTAGCTTTCTAAGACATCATTTGTAGATACCGCACTATTTAAATTGCTCATATATTGTTTACCAACATATTTAGATAAGAGCGAAAATTGCATATTTTCTGACGGAGTATAAACCAATGTATTACCTGCAATAACAGCAGGAGAAAATGAAATAGCGGTATTGCCTAACTTCTTTAAAACCCCATCAATAGAAGAAACAAAATTGGTATTTTTATGATTACTGAATGCAATGTTTGGCCTCAAACTGAACAAATCAGATAATTGAATATCTGCATCAATTTCTAAGCCCAATCGGTAACTTTTTCCGCTTGTTGCTCTAACCGGAGCGCCAACACCATCAATAGCACCAGTTAATACCAACTGATTTTTATACAACATGTAATACACATTGGTGTTTAGGATAACCGATTCGTTTTTTAAACGCCATCCTAACTCATAATCATTTAAGTTTTCTGGTGTAGTAATTCCGTTTTCAAAATCGTTTCTATTAGGTTCTTTATTGGCAACAGCAAAAGAAAAATACACATGCTGATTTTCATTTAAAATATAGGTTGCGCCAAATTTCGGATTGAAGAATCCAAAGCGCTCATCAACGTTAATCGGATTTCTATCCGAAGTCAAACCATTGGTTGTATACAATACATTTCTGTATTGTAAATCGGCATACAAACTCATGCGGTTGCTTATTTTAAAAATGGCTTTAGAGAACATACTAAAATCATTTTTGGTAGAATTGCTTTCATAATATCTATTTCTAATAGTTGCTGTTGGCTCAAATTGTTTTGCCCAAATTACTTCTCCAAAATGACTGTTTGAATAGCTACTGTATGAGAAACCAGAGATGATTTCTAATTCTTCTTTTTTATAAGTAGCATTAAAATTAGCTACATAAAATTTATTGTCCAACCAACGACGAACGATCAAATCTGTTTTACCATTGGTTGTTGCAATCACTAGATTTGCATAATCTGCTGGATCTTTATCCGATTTGTATTGTTCAAAATAACCTTGACCTTTGGTATAGTTTAACCCGATGTTGGTTGACCAATTCTCATTCAGTTTTTCATTCCAATGCAATTGATAATGGTCTTGTTGATAATCGTCAACTTCGTTTTCGTAGTTATACGGATTTTGCCTTCTGTTTGTAGCTAATTGAGAGGCGTCAATTCCAGCCCAAGCCTGATAAGTTCTTTCTTTGCCTCCAAAAGTTAAAGCTTTTATTAAGGTGTTCTCATCTACATACGAAGCTTGTAAAAAGTACGATTTTAAATCTGTAAAAGCTCTATCAATATAACCATCAGAATAGATTTTAGACAAACGACCTGCAATTTCTATTTGGTCGTTTATTTTTCCTGTACTAAACTTTACGGTATGCTTTTTTGTATTGTAAGAACCAAAAGAGTTTGAAATTTCTGCAAATGATTTTTCTGAAATGGCATCCGTTAAAATATTTAAACTCGCTCCAAATGCTGCTGTTCCGTTTGTAGAGGTTCCAACGCCACGTTGCAACTGTAAACTTTGTGTAGAAGAAGCAAAATCGCCTAGGTTTACCCAAAAAGTTCCTTGACTTTCAGCATCGTTATACGGAATTCCGTTAATGGTTACATTAACACGTTCTGCATTAGAACCACGAACATTAATGTAGGTATAACCAACTCCTGCTCCAGCATCAGATGAACTCACAACAGAAGGTAAATAGTTTAATAAAACAGGAATGTCTTGCCCTAAATTTCGTTTTTCAATTTCTACTTTTGTAATGTTAGAATGTGTTACTGGCGAGTTTGCTTTTACCCGAACCGCAGAAACCAAGACCTCATCCAAGAGGTTACTCTCGGGTTGTAAGTAAAAATCTACAGTCAAATTTTGATTTGTAACTTTTACAATTTGAAATTTTGATTTGTAGCCAATAAATCGGACTTCAATTTTGTAAGTTCCTTTTGTAAGACTTAATTGATACTCTCCTTCAAAATCAGAAGAAGTTCCTTTGTTTGCATTTGTGATAAAAACAGAGGCGCCCGCTAATGGTTGTTTGTTTTCATCATAAATTTCACCTGTAATGGTAAAGGTCTGGGAGTTTACAAGCATGCCTGTAAACAAGAATAAAAAAAGGATATTTTTTTTCATTTTAAAAAAATTTAAAACGAATAAAAAGAGGTAATTATTCTTGTGATTAATAGTGAATAATTAATTGTCATTACGAGGAGTTTACGACGTTGTAATCTCTTTTTAAGATTGCTTCTGATTAAAAAATCATCGCAATGACGGTTTTATAAATTCCTAAACAGCATTACCTGTTCTAGGTTCAATGGGTATGATCTCAGCCTTTATTAAAGTTTTGAGTTTTTAAGTGTAAGTGTTGAGTTACAAAAACTCAAAATTCACAACTCATAACTAAAAAAAGCACCCCTTTATGAGAACAGTGCAAATATAATTACGAATTGTGAATTATGAATCATGAATAGCGATTTTTATTCTAAACCTGGTTTCTTACGCAATGCTTTTTTTACAGAAATTTTCTTTTTGTTTTCTGCTTTCTTTCTAACAGAAGCTTTGCTTGGTTTAGTCGGTTTTCGTTTTTTAGGAATAATTAAAGCTTGCTGTATCAATTCTAAAAAACGCTGAATTGCCAATTCTTTATTTTTATGTTGACTTCTGCTTTCATCACAGGTAAGCAGTAGAATGTTTTCTTTTGTCAATTGAGTTGCTAAGTTTTTAAAAAACAATCTTTTTTCTTCATCAGAAAATTCTGCCGAATTTTCTACATCAAAAAACAATTCAATTTTAGACGAAACTTTATTTACATGTTGTCCGCCGGCACCAGAACTTCTAGTAGCTTTAAAATTGAGTTCTTTTATGAGTTTTTCTGTATCCAAAACAAGTTTTTATTTTTTTAAACTTTTAGAGAAAGAAGCAAGGTTTTTTCTATTTGCAATCAATTGATTTATTACGTTCACGGCAATTTTTAATCGTGTTTCTTTATTGCCCTCTAACAAAATATATGGACGGTTGTGTTTCTTTAAAGCATTCTCAAAAGCATCGAACATTTCTCTTCGTAATTCTGGTCTGTCTCGTAAGTCGTCTTCTTCCCAAGGCGTATCTATGTAAGTTAATAAATACAAATCGTAGGTGTTATTTTTTGCAGCTTTGTCTAAAAGAGGATCTACAAATCCGCCATAATATTCTTCAGAATACACTTTAGTTTCTAGTAAATCGGTATCACAAATCAACACTCTGTCAGCTTTTTTAACAAGTTGATTTTCTAATTTCATTTGCCCAATTGCAATCGGAACCAAATCATCCGCTTCACAGGTTTTTCTTTCGTTATTCCATTTTTTTTGCAAGTATTCTCGAGCATATTCAGGTGCCCAAACGGTATTATAATGCCTAGCCAATTGTTTAGAAAGTGTTGTTTTTCCAGTTGATTCTGGACCAAATAAAACAACTTTTATAATGTTTGCTGGTTGCTGTCTAAGCTTTTCTTCCATGCGTAATATCCTTGAAATGCGATGATTAAAAATATGGTAAATTGAATTCCTGAGAACCCTAACCCTTTAATAAAATATAACGGAATCGAAATAATATTCCCCGCAATCCATAAAGACCAATGGGCTAATTTTTTATTTGCCATCAACCACATTGCGGCAAAGAAAATTCCGGTTGTAAACGTATCAAAATAATCGGTAATTCGATCAAATCTATTAAAATACAAATACACACATACTACAAATAGCGCTGTAAAGATAAAAATTCCTAATGCTTTTAATTTGTCATTTTTGGTAGTTCTTGTAATTTCTATATGATGATTTCCAACCAAACGGGTCCACATATACCAACCATACAAACTCATAATTGTATAATAAATATTAATGATTAAATCACCATATAAGGTAAACTGATAACAGATATATATATAAATTGCTGTACTAATAATTCCCGTTGGATACACTAAAATATGCTCTTTTTTTGCATACCAAACTGATGCAATACCAAAAACTACAGCTAAGATTTCTAATACAATATTAAGTGTAGTTGCTGTTTTGTAGGGTTCTAAAAAAAAATCAAAAATTTGCTGCATAATTGAAGGCTAAAATACTTATTGTTTTTTCAATTCATTTAAAAAAACAACATCATTTTCAAAAGCATTTCCAATAACCACCAAATCTGCTCCGGCTTTGTAGACCGTTTCTAATTGGTGTTTGGTTTTAATTCCGCCACCAATAAGTAAAGGAATAGTAAGATGCTCTGCAGCCTCTTTTATGATTTTTTGTCCGACAGGCACTTTGGCTCATGATCCAGCTTCTAGATACATGAGTTTTTTCCAGAATATTGGCCTGCTAATGCCGTATGTACAATTAGATCAACATCATTTTGAGATATCGGTTTTGTATGGCTAACTTTTTGAACTGCAGTTTCTTTTCCACCATCAATTAAAATATACCCAGTCGGAATGATTTCTAAATCTGTTTTTTGTAAAATGGGAGCAGCTTTGATGTGTTGTTCAATTAAATATTCTGGATTTCTACCTGAGAGAAACTTAAAAAAAGTATTCCATCTGCCTTATTTGTAATTTGATTGGCATCACCAGGAAATAAAACAATTGGCAATGAGGAGCTTTTTTTTAGAGCAGCTACTACTTTTTCTGTTTGATTGTTAGTGTCGGTGCTTCCACCTACAAAAATATGTATAGCGATAGACAATTGTACTTTTTCTAAAAAAGTAGGAATGTTTTTAAGAGCAATTTTTTCAGGGTCAATCAAAACTGCGAGTAGTTTTTTGCCTTTATTTTTTGCCGATACAATATCTTGATAAATATTCATATTAGAATTCAAAAATACGTCATTACGAGGAAGAATAACGAAGTAATCTATTTTTTAATAAGAGATTGCTTCGTAAACTCGCAATGACAAAACTTAGCCACTCTGCAACTTTGACCCTTTGTAACTTTTCTAAAAAGCATACACACAAGTAAAACCTTCAAATTCTAGAAAATAGATACAATAAGATTCAGTCTCCTTTTTAAATCTGATTTCTCCAATTGTTCTTTCATCTTCAAACTTAAAATCATCAATATATATGTGTTCTAAAAAGCGCAATTTTTTCTTCCCATAAATTTTATACAATGACTCTTTTGCTCCCCACACAATAGTTAGTTTGCTAATTAATGCCGTGTGATTTGCGATGGTTTTATACTCTTGAAAAGGAGTAAATTTATGTGCAATTTTTAAAATTTTATCGCGTTGCTTTTCAATGTCAATTCCAACAGGGCCTTCATCAGAAACAATAATTCCAGTAAAAGTAAAAGAATGTGTGATAGAAATGTATTTTCCGTTTTTCAAATGAGGTTTTCCATATTCATCATAGATTAAATCTGCGTCAACTAAACCAACCTTTTTAATCAAATGGCGAATGCTTAAAAAACCTCTTTGATGCAGTTCAGATTTCATAGCATCTAACCGCTCTTGATTTTTCTTTGTTAAACTTATGCCAATTGATAATTCTTCAATTGACTCTTCAACCTTCCAAATCAACACTTTAGTTGAATTATTAACAGTTATCGTCTTAAAAAGAGGCATAAATTTTAAAAGTTATTATGTAACTTTGCAGTTCAAATTTTTGATATAAAAACAAATATAGTAATATGAGTACAAAAACAGCAACATACGTTCCGTTTAAAGTTAAGAATATTTCTTTAGCTGCCTGGGGAAGAAAAGAAATTGAATTAGCAGAAGCAGAAATGCCAGGATTAATGTCTTTAAGAGAAGAGTATAAAAATGATCAACCTTTAAAAGGAGCAAGAATTGCAGGATGTTTACATATGACAATTCAAACAGCTGTATTAATTGAAACCTTGCAAGCATTAGGAGCAGAAGTTACTTGGAGCTCTTGTAATATTTTCTCAACACAAGATCAAGCTGCAGCAGCAATTGCAGATGCAGGAACAGCTGTATATGCATGGAAAGACATGACAGAAGAAGAATTTGATTGGTGTATAGAACAAACTTTATTCTTTGGAGAAGATAAAAAACCACTAAACATGATTTTAGATGACGGTGGAGATTTAACAAATATGGTTTTAGATAGGTATCCTGAGTTGGCTGCCGGAATTAATGGTTTGTCAGAAGAAACAACAACAGGTGTTCACCGTTTATACGAAAGAGTAAAAAACGGAACCTTACCAATGCCAGCAATTAACGTAAACGATTCTGTTACCAAATCGAAGTTTGATAATAAATACGGATGTAAAGAATCTGCTGTTGATGCAATTAGAAGAGCAACAGATTTAATGTTAGCAGGTAAACGTGTAACGGTTTGTGGTTATGGTGATGTTGGTAAAGGAACTGCAGCTTCTTTTAAAGGGGCAGGTTCTATTGTAACGGTTACAGAAATTGACCCTATTTGTGCTTTACAAGCTGCTATGGATGGTTTTGAAGTAAAGAAACTAGAAACTGTAGTTGCAAATTCTGATATAATCATTACAACTACAGGAAATAAAGATATTGTTCAAGGACGTCATTTCGAAGCAATGAAAGACAAAACAATCGTTTGTAATATTGGACATTTTGATAATGAAATAGACATGGCTTGGCTAAATGGTAATTTTGGTCATACAAAAGACACTATCAAACCTCAAGTCGATAAATACAATGTTAACGGAAAAGACATTATTATTTTAGCTGAAGGGCGTTTAGTAAACTTAGGTTGTGCAACAGGGCACCCAAGTTTTGTAATGTCTAATTCATTTACAAACCAAACCTTGGCTCAAATAGAATTATGGACAAATGCTGATGCTTACGAAAATGAAGTATATATGTTACCAAAACACTTAGATGAAAAAGTAGCAAAATTACATTTGGCTAAAATTGGTGTTGAATTAACAGAATTACGCGAAGAACAAGCTTCTTATATTGGTGTAACTGTAGATGGTCCTTACAAACCAGAACATTATAGATACTAAGACTACCTGTCATTGCGAGGAAGTAATGACGCGGCAATCTCATTCTTGATTGCAAAAGACAGAAAACCCTCACATTTATTTGTGAGGGTTTTTCTTTTAAGTACCTTTCAAAAAAAGATTCTTAATGAAAATAATAAACACCAAAGTCTTAGAAAATAGATTAGAACTATTAGAATGTTATATTCCCTATTTTGAACAAACAAATAATGCGGTTTCAAAAGCAAGTGTTGCGTGGCATTTAGATCATAGTTTAAAAGTAATCAATGCTGTGGTAAAAAGTATGGAGAATTCAGATCCAACTTTATATCAAAATGATTTTAAATTTTTAGGGAAAGTACTCCTAAGACTTGGTTTTTTCCCAAGAGGAAAAGTCAAAGCTCCAAAACATGTGAAACCACCAGAGGTAATTTTAAAGTCAGCAATTATTGACCAGCTAGAAGAAGCTAGGCAAAATATAAAAAGAATCCAAAACCTGGATGAAAGAGCCTATTTTAAGCACCCTGTTTTTGGTAATACAAATAAATTTAAAGTAGCCCGTTTCTTAGACACACATACAAATCATCATTTAAAAATTGTAAAAAGTATTTTAAAATAGTTTTTTTTCATTTTTTGTATATTTATATCGTTAAAAAACAAACAGATTATGAAACGCATATTTCTTCTTCTATTTTTAATTGTATGTTCAATTTCACAAGCACAAACCAACACGGTTCTTTTTGAGCTTACAGATAATTTAAAAACATACAATTCACAGAACTGTTTAACCAACAAAACAGATTATAGCAAAGTCTTTTTAGGATTTGTCAAAGGAGACGAATCTGACATAAAAACATTTAAACTCGTCATTTCTTTAAGTAACGAAATTAAATACACTTTTAATAGTTACAGTGAGTTAAGAAATACAGATCCGTTAAGTTGGTTAGAAGGAAATAAAGCATTTCAACAATTTAAATCTATCAATTTTGCAATAGAAGTTGTTTTGCCTAATAACAGAAGAGAAAGTCAAAATTTTAGTGTTTGTTTAAGAGAAGTGACAACCAATACAATTGTTACAAGATCATTAACAAACACAACCAATAAAAAAGATTATATAGAAATTCCTGTTTCGTTTGCAACCGATAGAAATGATACAAAAGACTCAGATTTAAACGAGCGTTTTGGTGGGAAAAGAGCAGAATTGCAATACGGGCGAACCATTGTTAGTATTCCATATACACATAAGTTAGGTGAAATAGAAAGACCGTCTTATTGGAAGTTAGAGTTTTCTGAAGACCCTAAAAAACATGTAATGATGCAATCATTGCAAAAACAAAACAAAGACGATTTTTTCAATCAAATGAAAGAAAGAATTGCCAAAAACGGAAAAAGCACCTTTTTATTTGTTCATGGTTATAATGTATCTTTTGCTGATGCCGCAATGCGAACTGCACAAATAACATTCGATTTACGTTTTAGTGGCGAACCTGTTTTTTACAGTTGGCCATCCCAAGGATCCACAACAGGATATACAGTAGATGAAGCCAATATTGAATGGGCAAGATTAAACATGAAAAACTTTTTAAGAGATTATTTAACTAGAACAGAAGCAGATGATGTGTACTTAGTAGCACACAGTATGGGAAATCGTGGTTTGACAAAAGCATTGATTGAATTGATGAATGAAAACCCAGAATTAAAAGACAAAATTACCGAAGTTATATTAGCCGCTCCAGATATTGATGCAGATGTTTTTAGAAGAGATATTGCACCACAAATGGTTCAAAAAATAGCTAAACCAATTACACTGTATGTTTCTTCAGACGATTTAGCATTGATTGCTTCTAGAAAGGTACATGGAAGTAAGCGAGCTGGTGATGCAGGGAAAGGAGTTGTCATCGTAAAAGGAGTAGGAACGATTGATGCTTCTGGAGTTGACACAAGTTTTTTAAGTCACTCTTATTTTGCAACAACAAGTACCATTATTGCAGATATATTAGATTTGATGAAATCTGGAAAACGAGCTCCAGATAGAGAAACTTTAGAAAGAGTAAGTAGAGAAAATGTGATTTACTGGAAAGTAAAACAGAATAAAAATTAATGAATCTTTCTAAGAAAATTGGACTTTTATTAGGTCCGATATTATTTTTTGCGATACAAAATTTGTCCACTGTTTTAGTCTCCGAAAAAGCAGATGCAGTTATAGCTGTAGCGCTTTGGATGGTTATTTGGTGGATTACAGAAACAGTAAATATTGCAGTTACCGCTTTATTACCATTATTACTATTTCCCTTAATTGATGTAATGCCCATTGCAGAAGTTGGAAACAATTATGGGAGTCCGATTATCTTTTTATTTTTTGGGGGATTTGTATTAGCCTTAGCTTTAGAAAAAGTAAATCTTCACAAAAGAATTGCCTTAAATATTATTAGAATTACAGGGAGAACACCAAACAAAGTGGTACTTGGTTTTATGATTGCAACAGCTTTTATGAGCATGTGGATTAGCAATACTGCAAGCACAGTGGTAATGTTGCCCATTGCTATTTCTGTGATTAGATTATTAATTGACGATGAAGACGGATTTACAAAAGGTGATAAAAATTTTGCATTAAGTGTGATGTTGGCAATTGCCTTTGCCGCAAATTCTGGAGGAATTGCAACTGTTATTGGGACACCTCCAAATTCTGTTTTAATAGGTTTGTTAGAAAATCAATATCAAATAGAAATTTCTTTTTTAAAATGGATGACTTTTGGATTGCCCTTTACCATTGTAATGGTAGGTTTGTGTTATTTGGTGTTGGTAAAATGGATGTTTCCGTGTAATCACATTCAGTTTTCATCATCAGCAAATTTAATTTCAGAAGAAATTAAAAAACTAGGTCCTATTTCTAAAGAAGAAAAAAGAGTGCTTTCCATTTTTGCAATCACTGTTTTTTTATGGGTAACAAGAACCATCATCAATAAATTTTTTCCAGATTTAAAACTATCAGATACAGCAATTAGCTTACTAGGAGCAATCGCACTATTTACAATACCAATGAACTTTAAAAAAGGCACATTTATTTTAAATTGGAATGATACAGAAAAATTAGCATGGGGAATATTATTGCTTTTTGGTGGAGGTTTAGCCTTAGCAAAAGGAATGGATGCAAGTGGTTTGGTAGATGTGATTACACAAGCTATTCAATCGGGTAATTTTAATACAACGATTACAGTTTCTTTATTGATTATTTTAATTTTGTTTATGACCGAATTGATGAGCAATGTTGCATTGATTTCGGTGTTGGCGCCAGTTGTTGCAGGAATCGCTATTGGATTAAACATACCGATGTTAAACGTATTAATTCCGGTTACCATGGCCAGCAGTTGTGCATTTATGTTGCCCATGGCTACGCCGCCAAACGCGATTGTTTTTGCAAGTGGTTATGTAAAAGTGAGTGAAATGGTAAAAGCAGGAATTCTCTTGAATATTTTTGCAGTTATTTTATTGATTTTGTATTATTTGTTTGTGATTCCTTATATCCTTTAATTTTTTATTTTCTTTTTAACCCAACTTGCATTTCTAACTATTATTAAATTGGATGTTTAAATAATCGATGATTTTTTGAGTGCCATTTTTAAGCGGATCAACACACGGAAGACCAATTTCTTTTGATAGCTTATTTAAATAATTTTCACGTTCTTCTGAGTTTAAGCTAGATGTATTTACACTAACACCAACACACCTAATGTCTTTATTTGTTAGGCTACCGATCTGAACAGTTCGATCTATTACTTCATTAATTGTAGGGGTTTTAAAATTGGGCCATCCCATAATTTGGTTTCTACCAACTTCATGGCAAACCACAAAAGCATCTGGTTGAGAACCAAATAGAAGTCCCATACTCACGGCACCATAGCCTGGGTGAAATATACCGCCTTGACCTTCAATCACATCCCAATGATTTGGTTCATTACTTGGTGATAAAAGTTCTGCAGCTCCTGAAATGAAATCTGTAACTACTGCATCAATAGGAATCCCTTTTCCTGCAATCATAATACCTGTTTGTCCACTCGCTCTAAAATCAACATTCATTCCCGCTGATTTCATATCTCTTTCTAATGCTAAAGCGGTGTATTTTTTTCCTAATCCACAATCTGTTCCAACTGTAAGAAGTCTTTTTCCAGATCGCTTCTCGCCGCTAGCTACAGGTAATTTTTCTGGCGGAATGCGAATGTCTACCAAACGAGCGCCAGATTTCTCAGCAGCTTTTTTAAAACGCGGAATACTATTTAAACGTGTATGAACACCTCCAACAATATCAATACCGGCTAATAACGCTTCTTCTAAAGGCTCTAACCATGTATCAGGAATTCCACCACCAATAGCAGCAGTACCAATAATTAAGGAACCAACTTTTGCATCGACAGCTTCTTTTATAGTCATTGGAGGCAATCCTAAATCAACGGTACCTCCTTTTAGACTCATTTGACCTTTACAGAGTGAACGACGCCACTCTACAATTCCAAAACCAGTTTTAGCATAACCATCATGAGTTTCGTTTCCAGTAAAAATTAAATAAGGCATTTTAAGTTCAATTGATTTCATCTGCTTGAATAATTAATTTATTAATATTACATCTCAATAGTTATCCTATTCTCTAATTCATTTTCTTTAAACATGGCTCCATGACCTATGTCATCAGAAATATTTATGAGGCCACCTATGTTATCATCATAACGCATTCCTCCAATTACTGGATCTGTTTCAAAATGATAACAAGAATCTAAGTCAATAAAATAGATATTTGGTTTCGCCATTGCCAAATGAACTGCTGCAGATAAGGCCAGTCTACTTTCTCCGAAGCAACCAATCATGCATTTCATTCTTGCTGATTCGGCAATTGCATTAATTTTAAGCCCCGTATGAATACCACCTGATTTTCCCAATTTTATATTAAGATAATCAGCTGCTCCAGCTTTAATCAACTTTAAAGCATCTCTATGATCAAAAACACTTTCATCAGCACAAATGGGTAGATCTACCTGATTTCTAAGGCGTGCTAATCCATCATAATCCCAAACTGCTAAAGGTTGTTCTGAATATTCTAAATTTAGATCTTTCATCGCTTTAATATTTGCAACTGCTGTTGGGTAATCCCATCCTTGATTGCTATCTATTTTAAGAGCTACATCTGCACCAACAAGTTCTCTAACTGCTTTTACATGTGCAACATCTTGCAAACCAGAATGTCCAACTTTTAACTTTATGGCATCAAAACCAGCATCTAGCATATCTTGAGCTTGGGCTACAGTTTCTTTAACGGTATTTTTTATACCAATCGTTATATCAGTTCTAAGTTGTCTTCGTTCTCCTCCAAGAAATTGATACAAAGGCATATTTGCAGCTTTGGCTGCAATATCATAAAGAGCCATATCAAAAGCTGAACGAACCGAGGAATCTCCAACTGTAAGACTGTTTATTTCATTCATCCTAGAATCTATAGCCAAAGCATTTTTACCCATAATTAACCTTGCCATTACCTGTGCAATAGCATAATTACTTTCTTGAGTATCACCTGTAATCATTGCACATGGACTGGCTTCTCCCCAGCCAATTATACCTTCATCTGTAGTGATTTTTATGGCTACATTTTCAGCTTTATCTATAGCGCCTAAAGGGGTGTTAATCGGTATTTTTATGCCCACATTTAATTTATAGATATCTACTTTTTTTATGTTCATTGTAATCTAAATTGAGATATTACGAATATATATATTTTCTCATTAGGAATATTTGAAACTATTTGTTCTATTCAAATTATCCTAACCAACCATCTCTATCTAAACTTCTGTATTGTATGGCTTCGGCAATATGAGTTGGAGAAATATTTTTTGAAGCTTCTAAATCTGCAATCGTTCTTGCAACTTTTAAAATCCGGTCGTAGGCTCTAGCAGATAAATTGAGTTTTTCCATGGCCGTTTTTAATAAGGACATGCTTTCATCTGAAAGTTTACAAAATTTACGAATCTGTTTTACATTCATTTGTGCATTGTAATGTAAGTTTTCCAAGTCTTTAAAACGGTCAGATTGAATTTCTCTTGACGCCGTAACCCGTTTTCTAATGTCAACGGAAGATTCTCCTTTTCGTTCTTCTGTCAATTTTTCAAATAGAACAGGAGTAACTTCTATATGGATATCGATTCGATCTAATAAGGGTCCAGATATTTTACTCAAATACCGTTGCATTTCTTGTGGAGAAGAGGTCATTGGCGAATTAGGGTCGTTAAAATAACCAGACGGACTCGGATTCATGCTTGCCACCAACATAAAACTACTTGGATAGGTAACTGTAAATTTTGCTCTAGAAATGGTAACTTCTCTATCTTCTAAAGGTTGTCGCATTACTTCTAAAACGGTTCTTTTAAACTCTGGGAGCTCATCCAAAAATAAAACACCATTATGTGATAATGAAATTTCACCAGGTTGCGGATACTGACCTCCACCAACCAAAGCAACATCTGTAACATTGTGTTCACTTTATAGAAAAATAAATTCTCATAGACTTCTTTAAAAAGAGATGCTCACATTATGTTATTTAATTTTAAAGTTTTTTTTTAAATTTAATATTATATTGCCAAAAAAATACATTTTATGAAAAAATTTATCTATTTATTTTTAACAGTATTAATCGTTTCTTGTAGTGATGATAGTATTGACCAAAGCAATGACCCGATTATAGGGGAATGGACCACTTATAGGTCAGAAGAAAAAGAGAGTAGTGAAGAAAACTCCCCTTGGAATGTGTCAACAGAGAACCAGACCCACAATGTTTTTGCTGATGGTACTTTTATTGGTTCCGATGGGTGTACCGGAGTTTGGGAGAGTACAGGTAACACTCCATTTAATTATAAATTTTATTATAACTGTGACCAATCTGAAAAATTAGTTGAGGTAATATTCTACTGTAATAATAATATAATTCGATTTACAGATGATGAGACGATTGGACGGGTATATGGTTATATGAAAAAGTCGGATTATAATCCTAATAATTGTAATGAAGTAGAATATTTTGGGAACTAAAACATAGGCATATCTTCTTCTTTCAATTCTGCTATTTCTAATCCTCTCAAGTAAGTTAAACTAACATCTAAACTTGAATCCCTAATAGACATTATTTTTAG
>Ga0255755_1000054_pt1 | contig 107705 bp, 122 predicted proteins | sample 011ome_18_FD_179955 | JGI IMG/M metagenome (GOLD analysis project Ga0255755, IMG submission 179955) | Coastal salt marsh microbial communities from the Groves Creek Marsh, Skidaway Island, Georgia - 011501BT metaG (version 2) | ecosystem: Environmental > Aquatic > Marine > Intertidal zone >... | reverse complement strand
CATATCGACTAAAGTCCATGGATCGTGCGGGTTTGAGGCATAGCGTGCAAGAACAAATATCTTAAGTTCATTTAACGAATCGTTAACCCGCAAAGGCGCAAACTGCCGGGCGGCATCTGGTCTGTCGGGATGTCGGTATTAAATCGGTTCAACGCTGCATGAATTCGCCCGACCCATCAAAGCCCCGGTCAGACCGGGACAGTTTCCGGCTGTTATTTGCCGGCCTCGTCGGCATGACGGTTTGCAGCGGACTGGCGGGCGCATTTATGGCGACCGGGGAGGTCTTCTGGCCGATCCCGGCGGCGTTTGCCGTCTTGCTGCTTGCCGCTACCCTCTGGCGTTTCCGGAAGAGCAGAAATGCCGCCGCGCAGCGGATCGAAGAACCGCATGACAATCTGCTGGACCTTGGTCCGGACCTGAAAAGGCGTCTTCAGGATGTTGTCGACAGCATCTCGGACGGGTTTGTTCTCTGGGACAGTGACAACCGGCTGGTACTCCACAATCGCAAGGTAACTCGCGAGGAATGGCCGCACACCATGACGGGCATGACCTTTGACCAGTACGTCCTCGATACGTTCCTGTTTCTTGATGACCGGACGACCGGGGGAGATCCGCAGAAATGGCTTCAGAAACGGCACCTTTGGCGGTCTGAGGCGAACCACTCGCACGAGGTCCTCGCCAAGGACGGCACCTGGTGGTTGCTGACCGAGCGCGGGACACCCGATGGCGGAACGGTCACCATCTATACGAACATTACCGAAGCAAAGAACAACGAGCGCACGCTCGCCAATAGCGAAAGCCGCCTCGCTCACGCACAGGCTCTCGCCCGTATCGGCGTTTTCGAATGGGACGCGTCAGTATCCGATATGTACTGGTCCGATATCATGTACGAGATCGTTGGCCTGCCGAAAGGCACCCCTCCCCTCACGCTCTCTCAGTTCCTTCTGCTGGTGCGGCCCGAAAGCCGCGACCTGATCGGCTCCACCTTCAGGCGCCTGCTGGCGTCGGGCGGCAAGTACAATCACGAGTACGAGATTGTGCGGCCGGACGGAGATATCCGCGCGGTTCGTACCGAAATCGAGGCTGTTCTCGACGACGATGGCACGGTCGCCCGCATTCTGGGTTCTGTACACGACCAGACATCGGTGAAACGTGTCGAAGCAGCACTGCGCCAGGCAAAAGAAACTGCCGTCAACGCCAGCAGGGCGAAATCCGAATTTCTGGCCAATATCAGCCATGAGCTGCGCACGCCACTGAATGCTGTTATCGGTTTTTCAGAGGTTATGATCCAGGAAGTCTTCGGCCCTGTCGGAAACGACCGGTACCGCGACTATGCAGGCGACATTCGCCAGAGCGGCCTCCATCTTCTGGGCGTCATCAACGACCTTCTCGACTACTCCAAGGTCGAAGCCGGCCGGCTTGAACTTCATATCGAGGACATATCACCTGCCGTCATCCTGGATAAATGCACACGCATGATGCGACAGCGCGCGGAAGCCGAAAACCTGACGCTGGTGACGGATAACGGCGATGCCGCGACCTCGGTCGTCCAGGGCGATGACCGGAAGATCACCCAGGTCGTTCTGAACCTGCTGAGCAACGCAATCAAATTCACGCCCGCCGGGGGGGTTATAAGACTCTCGATCCGCCAGGCCGGCGACGGGGTAGACATCATTGTCGCCGATTCCGGCATCGGTATGTCCGCGAAGGATATCGATCTCGCGCTCTCCCCCTTCGGTCAGGTCGACAGCTCGCTTAACCGGGAATACGCCGGCACGGGTCTTGGGTTGCCCCTTTCGAAGTCCCTGGTCGAATTGCACGGCGGCACGATGACGATCGACAGCGCGCCCGGCAAGGGTACGACATTTACCGTTCATCTGGCACGTTACGTGACGGAGACGGACCGCCGTCCGCCATTGCGCCTTGTCTCCGGCGGACAGCCCGGATAGAAGCATCGGCTGCACCATCTGTCAGCACGGCAAGCCTTCATGACCCTCAGCAGTGTCCCGGAAAACGTCTTCACAGTGACCCGTGAAATCCGGTTCTCGGACTCCGACCCTGCCGGGATCGTGTTTTATGCCGAATTTTTCCGGATGTTCAACGACCTGTTCGAGGACTGGCTGGTAAAGCGGCTTGGAATAGATTTCGCGTACCAGTTCGAAACGGAGCAGCGAATGTTTCCGCTGGTACATGTCGATGTGGATTTCAGGGAAGCCCGCCGGATGGGTCAGAAAATGGACATGAGCCTGATCCTGAACAGGCTTGGCCGATCATCTATCCATTACGAGATCATATGCAACGACGACGGTCTGGAAATTTTACATGCCAGGTTCGTCACCTGTGTCGCTTCGAAGAAAACAATGCAGACGATTGAAATTCCAACGGATATCCGCACGCGGATGGAAGAGTATATGGCCGCGTGCGCCAGCTAGCGGACGGGCGAGAAATCCACACAGATTTTCACGAGTTCATCCGCATCGAACAGTTCTCCCGAAATACCGCACCGGCATCCGATCGCGTTCGTGTCTGAACACGTTTCGGGTTTGTAATGCGCGCAGCTCAGGCACGGGCCGAATTCGGGGATGTTCTGGTGCTTCTGCACGATGCCGACGAGATGCTCCAATCCTGTAACGACTCCGCGCTGGTCGGTCTCCGAACAGGTCGAAAGCGCCTCGTGTATCCGGCCGAGCGGGTCTCTCTCGATCAGCGCGCGGCCGGCGCCGGTGACCGAAATCTCGACGCCCCGGCGGTCGCCCGCCTTACGTGAGCGCTGGATAAGCCCTTTGTTCTCGAGCGCTTTCAGGGTCTGCGAAACCGTGCCCTTCGTGGACCCCATGAAATCGGCGAGCGTTCCGGGTGAACAACTGTTCCGGTTTGCCCGGGCAACGAATCGGAGGGCTTCCCACTGGGCCGGATTAAGCCCCTCGGCAAACTGCAGGGAATGCGCAATCCGGCTCAGACGATCGACGAGTTCCACAATTTTCGCACGTTCTGGCATCGTTGTTCATCCAGGCTATTTGCCGGTTTCCAGGGGCCGGATGTCTTGCATCGCAATCCAAGCCGAAAAAGGCTGCGTAACAGCCTGAGTAACATAAATCAGGTTTCGGCAAAAACAATATCGAGTCGAAAATAACTTGATATCCGGTCAATCGTCCCGATATTATCGACTCGATACAAAGACGGCTTTCACCCACTAGGCACGTGTGAAAGGCAAACCTTTGAGAAGGATGGTCCCATGGCTGTTGCGAACGGAAACTTCCCTGACAAGAATGATCGTCGATACATTTCGGCCGCGATGGACGCCCCCATGCTCGAACGGGAGTATGAGGTTGAGCTGGCGCGACGCTGGAGAGACGAAGAAGACGCTGATGCGCTGCACGAGATCATCGAAGCTCATATACGTCTTGTCGTGCGGATAGCCTCCAAGTTCAAAGGCTACGGTCTTCCGATCAGCGATCTGATACAGGAAGGCAACCGGGGCCTCCTTGAAGCGGCAAACCGCTTCGATCCCGATCGCAATGTTCGTTATTCCACCTATGCCACCTGGTGGATACTTGCGGCGATGCAGGAATATATCGTGCGGAATTCCTCCATCGTGCGGATAGGCACCACCCCCGCCCAGAAGAGCCTGTTTTTCAACCTCCGCAAACTGCGCGCAAAGCTCACCGACAATCTTGCGGCCCAGATGACCGAGGAAGAGCGCGAGATGATCGCGGCAGAACTCGGGGTGCCGCTTGCGGCGGTCGAACGGATGGAATCGCATTTTTCGCGGCCGGACCAGTCTCTGAATGCGACCGTCGGCGAGAGCGATTCTGATGAATTCGTCGATCTGTTGTCTGACGACTCGCCCACCCCTGAAGCCATCGTCGGCGATCTTATCGACAGCGAGACCCGCACGAAATGGATTGCGGATGCCATGGAGCACCTCACGCAGCGCGAACGCGAGGTCATTACACGGCGCTTCCTGAAGGACGACAAGATCACGCTTGCGGAAATAGGCGAAAGCTTCGGCGTGACCAAGGAACGCATCCGCCAGATCGAAGGCAAAGCGCTATCGAAGCTTCGCGATGCCCTTCAGGATAAGGTGACCGACGGGACCATGCTGAACTGATCGGCCCTCGCGATCATAAGACAAAAAAAGCGGCGCCCACAGCGCCGCTTTTTTTGATCGCGTGTCCAAAAGCCGTCTGCGAAATTATCCGAAAGCCGGGTTCGCAGCGGGCGCCTGCCGGGCGCCGTAGCGAAGATCTTCCGTCCAGAACCGCTCGAGCGCGACAAGAGACGCGTTCACGGATTTAAGTTCTTCCGCGAGCGGGCTGTCGGCGAGCTGCGTGGTATGGCGTTCGTGCAGCTCGGCAATGAGGTCACAAACATCCAGACCTTTCTTCGATACGCGAACGCGGACCGAGCGGCGGTCATGCGGAGAACGTTCCTGCTCCAGGTATCCGTTCTCGACCATTTTCTTCACGTTATAGGAAACGTTCGAGCCCAGATAATAGCCGCGGTTGGTCAACTCGCCGACGGTCAGTTCTTCCTTGCCGATATTCGACATGATCAGCGCCTGGATATTATTGATATCCACCACCCCGGTGCGATCGAGTTCAACCTTGATCACCTCAAGAAACTGTCGATGGAGCCTTTCAATCAGGCGGATGGTCTCGAAATATGATTCTTTCACCGTCTTAATCCTCTGGAGCAGACGCGATGGGACAAACTTGGGGATTAGCTTGTCATGAAAGCCTTAATTCTTCTTTAAATCGATCGCTGGACGACATGGCGCGCGACAGGTCGGGCCCGCTTGCATTAAGGTCGCCGGGAACTGTCACAACGGTTGATAGCTGCGCCGAACACGGGCAAAAAGCGTCATTCATGTAAAAAAGCGGACGAGTGCAGGGAAACGCTGCAAAAATGCAGGATCTGATTGAAAGGATACACCATGGGTACCGACAGCAAGAATCCCGAAACGATCGCCTTGCACGCCGGCTGGCGTAGCGACGAAGCGACGACGTCGGTCGCAGTGCCGATCTACCAGACCACCTCCTACCAGTTCAACAGCACGGAACATGCCGCCAACCTGTTCGGGCTGGCCGAGATGGGCAATATCTACACCCGGATCATGAACCCGACGAACGACGTCCTCGAACAGCGCATTGCGGCCCTCGAAGGCGGCGTCGCTGCGTTGTCGGTCGCATCCGGACAGGCGGCGTCCGCGATGGCAGTCCAGAATATCACGCGCGCGGGCGATAACTTCGTCGCATCGACCGATCTGTACGGCGGCACGTGGAACCTGTTCGCCAACACGATGAAGGATATGGGCATTGAATGCCGTTTCGTTGACCCGGCGGATCCACAGGCCTTCGCCAACGCGACCGACGACCGTACCCGGTGCTACTACGCGGAAACCGTGCCGAACCCGAAGCTCAGGGTCTTTCCGATCAAGGAAGTCGCCGAGATCGGCCGCAAGCTCGGTGTTCCGCTGATCATGGACAATACGGCGGCGCCTATTCTGTGCCGCCCCTTCGACCATGGCGCCGCGATCGTGATGTATTCCACGACCAAGTATATCGGCGGCCACGGAACCTCCATCGGCGGCATGATCGTCGATGGCGGCAATTTTGACTGGGAAGCCCACAAGGACCGCTTCCCCATGCTGAATGAGCCCGACCCGAGCTATCACGGCGCGGTCTGGACGGAAGCCGTCAAGCCGATGGGTCCCGTCGCCTATATCATCAAGGCGCGGGTGACGTTGCTGCGCGACATGGGCGCGGCGATGAGCCCGTTCAACGCGTTCCAGTTCATCCAGGGCCTGGAAACATTGCCGTTGCGCATGCGCGCCCATTGCGAAAATGCCACAACGGTCGCCGCGTACCTGTCAAAACATGAAAAGGTCGCACATGTAATTCATCCGAGCCTGATGGAAGGTGAAGACCGGCGGCGGGCGGATGCGGTTATGTCGGGTGGGTACGGCGGGCTTGTCGGGTTCGATTTCGGCGACGGCGGCAAGGCGGCCGGGCAGAAATTCATCGATTCCCTGAAACTGTTCTATCACGTCGCCAATATCGGCGACGCCCGCAGCCTCGCGATCCACCCGGCAACTACAACCCATTCGCAGCTTTCCGCCGAGGAACAACTCCAGACCGGCGTGACGGATGGTTACGTACGTTTGTCGATCGGAATTGAGCATATCGACGATATCATCGCCGATCTCGATCAGGCGCTTGCCGCAGTATAGGAGTGAGCAGAATGACAGGTGGCGATTACAGCCTCGGAAAATTTCCGGTCACCCGTATGAGGCGGAACCGGCGGGACGATTGGAACCGCCGCCTTGTCGCGGAAAACGTGCTTACCGCGTCGGATTTCATCTGGCCGGTCTTTGTCCACGACGGTCCGGAAGCGCGGCTGGATATACCTTCCCTGCCCGGCATCCAGCGGCATTCGATCGATGCGCTGGTTGACGAGGCGGGCAAGGCCGCGTCGCTCGGCATTCCTGTCATCGCCGTTTTCCCGGCGACGGATCCGGCGCTAAAGGATGCCGAGGGGACGGAGTCCGTAAACCCCGAAAATCTTGTGTGCCGCGCCGTCCGGGCGATCAAGGACGCGAACCTCGATATCGGCGTGATGTGCGATGTCGCGCTCGATCCCTTCACCGATCACGGCCATGACGGCTTGCTCCGCGACGGCTACGTGGTCAACGACGAAACGCTGGAGATCCTGGTAAAGCAGGCGGTCAATCAGGCCAACGCGGGCTGCGACGTGATCTCTCCGTCGGACATGATGGATGGCCGCATCGGGGCGATCAGAACCGCGCTGGATGATGCCGGTCACGATGCGGTGCGTATCATAGCCTATAGCGCAAAATATGCATCCGCCCTTTACGGCCCCTTCCGCGATGCGGTCGGCTCCGCACCCAATCTCGCCGGCGGCGACAAGAAAACCTATCAGATGGACCCGGCCAATACCGATGAAGCGCTCCGCGAAGTGGCGATGGATATCGCCGAGGGCGCCGACATGGTCATGGTCAAGCCGGGCCTTTTCTATCTCGACATCGTCCGCCGCGTGAAGGACCAGTTCGGCATGCCGACATTCGCCTACCAGGTATCCGGCGAATACGCGATGATGAAGGGAGCGGCGCTGAATGGCTGGCTCGACTGGGATCGCGTGATCATCGAAAGCCTGCTGGCGTTCAAACGTTCCGGCGCCGACGGTGTTCTGACCTATGCGGCGGTGGAAGTGGCAGAACGCCTGAGGACCGGCTGATCAGCCCGTCCCTGCCCTGTCCATGAGGATTTGGTCGTAATCGCCGAGTTTCGCGGCGACCATGCCGAACACGGTGTCATCGGGATATCCCCCCGATGCATCCGGCGCACCGGCAGGCATGCCGAGAAACAGTTCAACCGCATCTTCAATGGTCTCAACGCTGTAGACTGAAAACCTGCCGTCCCGCACGGCGGCTTCGACATCGCCGCGCAGGACCAGATTCTTCTCGTTGGCGGACGGGATGGCCACGCCCTGCGATCCGTCCAGGGTTCCCGCTTCTTCGCAGGACCGGAAAAATCCCTCGATCTTGTGATGCGCCCCGCCGATGGCCTGTGCGGCGCCGTGCTGGTTTACCGACCCCGTGATCGCGAGGTCCTGGCGTACCGGCACGCCGGAGAGATCCGAGAGGATCGCGACGAGTTCTGCGAGCGATGCGCTGTCCCCATCTACCCCGCCATAGGACTGTTCGAACGTGATCGACACATTGAACGACAATGGGTAGCTGCGGGCAAATGTGCCCGATAGCCAGCCCTGCAGGACCAGAGCGCCTTTCTGTTGCAGCGGGCCGCCAAGTCCCGTGTCGCGCTCGATGTTCAGGACTCCCCGGCGCCCCACAGAAGACCGGGCGGTCACACGGCTGGGCGTGCCGAAAACATGGTCCCCGACATCCCGGACCGTCAGGGCGTTCACCTGGCCGATGGCCGAGCCCGTCGTCGCGATCAGAACGGATTTCTCGGCGATTCCCTCCTGGATACGGTCTTCGATCCGCGCATTGCGGTCCCGCCGGTTGCAGATCGCCGTCTCGATGACCTCGTCGGTGACCTCTTTTCCGCCCGATTTCCGAAGCAGGTGTCGCGCTTCGGCGAGCACATCGTCGATCCGCTCGAACTGGGATGACAGCCTCGTCCGGTCGGCCGACCAGCGTGATGCCTGCCCCAGCAGCCGGACAATGGCGGAATCGGCGTAACTGATGTCGCTGCCCCCGGCGCCTTCGGCAAGTTGACGGATCAGACCGGCATAGGTCTCGATATTTTCGGGCGCCGCCTCGACGTCGGGGTCGATATCGGCCTTGACCCGGAAATAGCTCTGGAACTCCGGATCGGTAGAGAAAAACGTGTAGTACCAGTTCGGTGCGCCGACCAGCACCAGCTTGACGTCCAGCGGGACCGGCCGGGGCGACAAGGCACCCGCAACGGTGGGCCCGTTGCTGCGATACAGTTCCTCGATCCTGATTTCCCCGTCCCGAAGGGCCGCCTTGATAAACGGCCAGATGGACGGGTTGGAGGCGATGGCATCCGCGCGAATAACGAGAACCCCGCCATTTGCGCGGTGAAATGCCCCGGCTTTGATGAGGGTAAAATCGGTCTCCATCGCCCGGGCGGACTGGCGGTATTCGATGCGCCCGAACAGGTTCTCGTATGTCGGATTGGCCTCGACAATGACCGGCCGCGTCTCATTGCGTTGGTTGTCGACCAGAAGATTCACCGCATAGCGCCGCGCCGGATCCAGTTCAGGCGGGCGCGCGGCTTCTTCGGGCGGCGGCAGGAATACCTGAAAATTTTCGGTGACATCGTTTCGAAGCTCTACCAGCCATCTGTTCAGCCCGTGATGGTCCGCAAAGCCGGCAAGGATCGTGTCGATCACCGGGCCGCTGGTCTGATCGGCGACCTGGGCGCCGAGTTCGGCGCCCCGTTTCTGATAGGCAGCCTGCAGTTCGGCCGTCCGGCGGTTGATCGCGAGTATCTGCTGCGCCAGCGCCGGTCCATGCTCGGCCAGCAACGCACGCTGCGCCTCTGTCATGTCTTCGGCGGCGACGGCCTCGCCCTTGTCGTCGGTCGCGACAATCACAGGCCCCTGCTGGTTCTGCAGGATATTCAGCCCTTTTTCCCGCGCCGCTTTCTGAACAGCCTGCATCTGCGTGTTCAGTTCGTTCTGCGCCGCTTCGCCCTCGGCCTGCATCTGCGACTGAAAGGTCTCTCCGCCGAAAGCCGTCCGGAGCGCCTGGGTCAAACCGCCGACAAGGCGCTGCATGGCCTCACGCAGCTTTCTGCCTTCGCCGGCGGGCAGACGGACCGCGACCGGTTCCGCCGGCACCCCGAAATCGTTCAGATAGACCCAATCGTCCGGCGGCCGGCTGTCACTGAGCGCCTGCTTGAGAAAATCGACGGTCGACGTCAGACGCCCGCTGTGGTTCTCGCCGAGAACAAAGACGTTGAATCCGGGCTCCCGCATCGCGAGAGCGAGTTCAAGGGCTTCGCGCGCCCTCCGGTGGCTGGACAGGTCGAATACCACGCCGCCGCGGCGGCTGCCCGTTGCAAATACGGGAATGCCGATGTCGTCAGCGTTCAGTTTCTTGGCAGACATCGGTACTCCAGTGAACATGTTTCAGTTTCCGGGATAGTCGCGCGTCGTCCCCGCGAGATCAAGCAGGCAGGCCCGGTCCCAGAAACGACCGCAAATACGTGTAAGCACACGCATTGTGCCAGGGCGTTCTATCCGCTCGCCCATGAAAACCTACATGGCCTCCGCTATTTGCGAGCGCCAGCGTTATTTTGGGTAAGCGCGAGACGTTTATCGTGTCGTACGCGGCGGCCGGAATCCATGGATCGTCCCGCGCATGGATCAGCAGCGCGGGTGTCGAGATATCGCCGAGCATGTTTGCAGCGGAACATTTACGGTAATAGTCGTCCGCCCCGTCAAACCCGTTTCGGGGCGCGACAAACCGGTCGTCAAACGCGTAAACCGTGCGCGCATCTTCAATCGCCAGCCGCTCGGCGTCGCTCAGGACCGCTTTGCCGGCTGCAGCCTCTGCCGACATGCGTTTGAGCAGCCAAGCGTGATAGAGGCGGTTGCGCAACGCCATCATGCGATGAGAGGCAGCGGCAAGATCGATCGGCGTGGAAACGGCAATCGCGCAGACGGGTTCCACCGCGAGCGGCGCCTCGGCGAGGTATTTCAGAACGATGTTGCCGCCAAGCGAATAGCCGACGGGAACAATCCCCTCTCTCAACAAATCCGGGGGCAACTGCCGCAGAACGGTTGCAAGATCATTGCTCGACCCGGCACAGTAATGCCCCTGGCAGGTCTGCCGGGACGGGCCCGCGCCCCGGAGGTTCAGCCGAAGGACCGGTATCCCCTGCGACAGAAGAAAGCGCGCCGTCTCGAGGACATAGAAACTCTCTTCGCACCCGGTCAATCCGTGAAGGAGCACCACCAGCGGTCCGCCCTCTGTTCTGTGCAATACGCCCTGCAAACGGTCGCCCGACCCGTCATCCGTCTCGAAAAATACGCGTTCCGACGGCCAGCGCGACAAATCCCACCCGCCGGGGCTCAGATAATTCCGCAGCGTCTGCAGGTCCCCGCCGATCCAGGGAAACCTTGGACGGAATGTCGGGAATTCAGGTTTCAAAACAGTGTATCAGGGTATCTGTCAGAACCGTTCCGCCCGGCAACTCAAACCCAGCGCCTCCGCCGTATTCGTTACCGTCGCAATGCACGCGTCGGCAACGGCATCGGGAAGCGATACCTCCAGACGGATTGCGTAACGGCCCCGCTGTTCGGCCAGCGGTCCGGCGTTCATGGTCACGATATTTGCGCCGAATTCGACAAATGTCTCACAGAACCGGGCAACGAGACCCGGCTGGTCGCCACCGGTCACGGTGATCCTGTGCGTCACGTCGCCCTCGGGTCCGTGATGCGCCTTGAAGCTATAGGCCCGCGCCTGTATCTCGGCGCCCGCCAGTATCTCCAGCTCCTCCAGGCCCCGCTGCAGTTCCGCAATCCCGAGACCCTCCGGCAACTCGCACACCGCCGAAAAATCCGCACCGCCGCCCAGGACGGAGAAACTGGTATCGGTCAGATTCGCCCCCATCTCCCAGAGCCGCGCGGTGATCCCCGAGACGAGTCCCGTCTTGTCCGGGCAGAGAATTGTTACGATAGCGGTCGTCATCATCAAAACACTCCGGGTTTGTTCCCGCGACACTAGCAATCCGGAAGCTGTGGCGCGAGGATGAAGAGACAGAAACGGCGCGCTCGGCAGTATATTAAACTACCTCAACCCCGCGCATACGGGATAAAAGGGTCTATGATCATCGCCAGCACAGTCCCCGCCAGATGACAGTCACGGCAGCAGACGTCCGCGCAGCCGCCCATGCGATCGCGAACGGCATCGAACGTACGCCGTTCTTTCATTCCCGCACACTGTCCGATATCTGCGGAACAGAAATCTGGCTCAAGCTCGAAAACCTGCAATACACGGCCTCCTTCAAAGACCGCGGCGCGCTGAACAAGATGCTGTCACTGACCGAACAGGAACGTTCCGCGGGGGTCGTCGCGGCATCGGCCGGCAATCATGCGCAGGCGGTCGCCTGGCATGCATCGCGCCTCGGGATCGATGCGACCATCGTCATGCCGCTGTCGACGCCGCTGGTGAAAATCACCGGGACGGAAAAGCTGGGGGCAAGGATTGTCCTGTTCGGACAGGGTGTTACGGATGCCGCGGAGCACGCGAGGGAAATCTCCTCCCGGACGGGTGCGATCCTGATCCACCCCTTCGACGACGACCGGATCATTGCGGGCCAGGGCACAGCGGCACTGGAAATTCTGGAAGACCGGCCGGATATCGAGACGCTCGTCGTGCCGGTCGGCGGCGGCGGGCTTATCGCAGGCTGCGCCATCGCTGCAAAGGACGTCAATCCCGCGATCGAAATCGTCGGTGTCGAGACGGAAATGTATCCGTCCATGCGTAATGCGCTATCCGGCGAGGGAGACGGGCGTATCGGCGGTTACTCCATCGCCGACGGGATCTCCGTCAAAACGCCCGGCGAACGCACGCTGAAAGTCGTCCGGGAACTTGTTGCCCGGATCGATATCGTCCGCGAAGATGACATCGAATCCGCCATTCACATGATGTCGGAGATTGAAAAACAGGTCGTCGAAGGCGCGGGCGCCGTGCCGCTTGCCGCCGTACTGGCAAACCCGGATGCATTCGCGGAAAAACGCACCGCATTGGTGATATCAGGCGGCAACATCGACAGCCGGCTGCTGTCGTCCGTTCTGATGCGCGGACTTGTGCGGTCGGGGCGCCTGGTGCGGCTCGGCGTCCAGATCAGCGATCTGCCGGGCAATCTTGCCAACGTCGCGGGGTTGATCGCGGAACTCGGCGGAAACATTGTCGAGGTCGAACACGAACGCTGGTACCGCGATGTGCCTGTCCGGCTCGCACAGATCGAAGTTCAGGTCGAGGTCCGAAGCGCCGGCGACGGGCAACGTATCGCCGACGGTTTGGCCGATGGCGGGTTTCCGACGCGCATCCTGGGGCCGAATTACGGGTCTTCCTGAACAATCAGGGCAGGTTGGCGTAGCCGCCTTTGAAATACAGCAGAGGGCGGCTCTCGCCCTGTTCGTAGGTCATTTTCTTGACCTCGCCGACCATGATCAGATGGTCCCCGCCCTCGTACATCGCATGCTTGTCGCATTCCAGCACAGCGATGGACTCCTCGAACACAGGGCAGCCGTTTTCGCCATAGCCGTGTTCGATGCCGTCCCACTTGTCGTCGCTCGAGCGGGCGAAGTTATTCGACATGGGCATCTGGTCTTCGCCGAGTACGTTGATGTTGAAATGACGGCAGGATTCGAAAGCTTCGAAACTGTTGATCTTGGCATCCACGCAGAACAGAACCAGAGGCGGGTCCAGCGAGAGCGACGAGAAGGAATTGGCGGTGATGCCTATCTTCTCCCCATCGTGATCAAGCGTCGTGACGATCGTCACGCCCGTTGCAAAACATCCCACCGCATTACGGTATTCTCTCTGATCCATCGCCATAGAACTGTCCGTTACCTCTTGATTTTGGCCATTCGACGGGCCGCCCCGCCGATACTAATAGATTGTCTGCAGTTGGCAAACGGGGGCGCAGCCGTGATCGGGAGATTCAGAAACCGGCGATCTCCAGCGCTTTCAGATGATCGTCAAGAATGGCCGGCAGGGTATCCGGGGCTTCCCGCCCAAAGCCGCAGAATGCGCCGATACCGAATTCGGGCAGGTATTTGCGCGCCGTTGCAAGTCGTTCTGCAAAGCCGTCCATATTATGAATCATGCCAAGGTAGATTTTAGCGCCCGAGGGCCGGAGGTCGGCGAGCGGCGCGAAGAAAGCATCGTCGCTCCGGTCAAGGACTGGAATATGGACCCAGTCCACCCGGCGGCCGGCACGTTCAATGAAAGCATTCGCCATTTTGACGGCACCGCTCAGATCATCCGGCGCAAAACGCGGCCAGCCGCCGAGCGTGCCGAAGCAAAGATGAAAACCGAGCCCCGCAATTTCCGGAATATCCGGACACATAGCCTCGAACTGTGCGACATTCCGCTCGATGGCGGTGGCCGGATCGAAACCGTCCAGCGCGCCATAGCCATCCATCATTTCCGTCGCGCAGTCCCACTGGATCGCGAGATCTTCCGCCGGAATATTGTCGATAATGGTGCGCAGTTCCGCATGGACCGCTTCCTGGTAGCCAGGCTTGATCTTGTCCAGGTCGCCCGGCGCGGGAAACACGCGCGGCGCGATGACGCTGTTCACCGAGGGAATCGACACCTGAAAACGGAGACCGGGCGCAAGAACGCCTTTCTCGCGGAGGGCCCGGAAGACGAAGTAGGAGTTCAGCGCGTCGCGCGCATAGCCAAGCCGCCAGCCCGGATCGCCGAAGCGGACCCGATCGACGCCGTCTTTTACACGAAACAGCCAGCTATCGCCGGGTCCGCGCGGGTGAAGCCTCTCTGCGCCGTTCTCATATTCGGGGCGTCTCAGAACTTCGAATTCCGGATGACCCGCCATCACCTGATAGTGAACCTTGCTGATCCAGTGCCGCCGGGGGCCGACCTCGCCATCCGGAACGGCTGCAAGGTATTCTCCAAGCCTGGCGCCGAACGTCTCGAAGACCTGTTCAGGCGTGTCATAGGGAATGCTCCCGACCAGCATCAGATCCTTGCTCATGCTCTTCAGATCCTCGCCCGATCAAGTGTCGCGGGATGAAACAGTTCCGCCGGCTCCATCTTGCGTGCGGCAATGCCCTGCGCGACGGACCAGCGACACATGGTGTCGAGTTCCTTGAAATTCTCCCGGAAACCATACGGCCAGATGTCATCGCCCATGAGGCTCCGCGTCTCCTCCAGCTCTGCGGCAATCCACGGCATCGATACCGCCAGCGCCGTCACATCGGACATCTCGGCAAGGCATCGATCTTTCGCCTGAATAAAAGCTTTCAGAACGCTGGTTGCCAGCCACGGTTCACGTTCCGCGAGTGTTCGGCGAATTGCCAGGACATGCATGATCGGAAACATCTTTGTTCGGGCGTACCACTCCCGTTCGGCCGTCCTGAAGTCCGGAAAGAGCCGCACAATATCCGGATTGTGCGGTCCGAAACAGGATGGCTCCCGCGCGGAGACAAGCGCCGCGATTTCTCCCCGGCCGAGCATTGCCGACAGGGTATCGTGATCGCCGATCTGTGAGACCCGGATATCGGGCGGCAGGCTGGGGGCGAATCTCGGCCTGCGCCCGCCCTCTTCCAGTCCGCCCGTCCGCCAATGGATATCTGCCGGCGCAACGCCATAATCGTCCTGCAGAAACCCCCGGATCCACAACGCCGCCGTCTGCGCATAGACGGGGATTCCGACCTCCCGCCCCCGCAGGTCTTGGGGGCTTTGGATACCGGCATCCTTGCGGATATAGATGCCCGAATGCCGGAACATGCGGGACGGGAATACCGGCACCGCGATATAGTCGTCCCAGTCCGTCGAACGCGCCAGAATATAGCTGGAACCGGATAGTTCCGTGACGTCGAATTCCTGATTGTGCCAGGCGCGATAGAATGCCTGTTCAGGGTTCATCGTTACGTAATTGACGTCGCAACCCTCGATGCCGATGCGGCCGTCCGCCAGCGCACGCACACGGTCGTAATCGCCTGTGCAGACGGTTAACGGAAGGCGTTTCACCCGGGTTTTACTCTTTCGGTTTTGCCGCGGCCGTGAAATAGGTGCCCCGCCCGCTGGCGATCAGCTTTTCGTCGCCGTCATAGACATAGGCTTCGGCGACCGAGTTGGTCCCGCCCAGCCTGACGATTTTCGCCACGCATTTCAGATCACCCGGCATCGCTGCCCGATGATAATCTACCCGCATATCCACTGTCGGGACCGGCATGCCCACCTTCGCGGCAATCATGAAATCGGCCACCGTGTCCACCAGAGCGCCGAGAATACCGCCATGGGTATATTTTGCCTTCGGATTCGACACCATTTCTTCGCGCCATTTCAGGGAAACAACCAATTCGTCGTCTGTAAGGGACTGAATTTCCAGTCCCATCCAGGCGTTGAACGGATTTGCGCTCAGACGTTCTTGCAGTGCTTCGGCGGTGACGACATTGGCTGGCATATTGGATCCTCTGTTGAATTGACGAATTGGCGACATCCATAGCGGATTTGTTCCCGCCCGTCGCCCCCTGCGCGGGGACGAATGGTTTTACTGGAAATTAACTAAGCCCGGTCATGATGCCGGGGAACCTGAAACCAGAGGCAACGTATGTTCGTTATAATAGGCATCGTGACGGTGTTCGCCTGCGTTCTCGGCGGTTATGTGGCGATGGGCGGCAAACTCGCCGTTCTCTGGCAGCCCTTCGAAGTCGTGATCATCGTCGGCGCCGCGATCGGCGCCGTCATTATCGGCAATCCGAAAAGCGTTATCGGCAAGCTTGGCAAGGGTATAGGCAAGGCTGCGAAGGGCCCTGCGTACAAGAAAGAGGACTATATCGAGCTGCTCAGCGTTCAGTACCAGATTTTCAAGATGGCACGCTCCAAAGGCATGCTGACGCTGGAAGCCCACATCGAAAACCCCGATGAAAGCGACCTCTTCAACCAGTTTCCGTCTTTTCTCAACAACCATCACGCCGTCGAATTCGTCTGCGACTATCTCCGCATGATGAGCCTCGGCAGCGAAACGGCGCACGAGATGGAAGCGTTGATGGATGAAGAAATCGAAACGCATCATCATGAAAACCACCGCGTAGCCGCAGCCATCCAGTCGATGGCGGACGCCCTGCCCGCGCTCGGCATCGTTGCCGCCGTGCTCGGCGTTATCAAAACCATGGGCTCGATCAGCGAGCCGCCGGAAGTTCTCGGAAAGCTTATCGGTGGCGCGCTCGTCGGCACGTTTCTCGGCGTGTTTGTCGCCTATGGCATGGTGGGGCCCATTGCCCAGGTTCTCGGCACCGTCCATGAAGCGGAAACAAAATATTATCAGTGCATGAAAGCGGGCCTGCTCGCATACCTGAATGGATACGCGCCGGCGGTATGTGTCGAGTTCGCACGCAAGGCCCTGGAATCCGACGTTCGCCCGACGTTCTACGAGGTAGAAGAAGCAACCTCTGCGCTACCGGCCGTCGGATAGGCTTTCGGGGGAAACGACGCCGTTATGGCAGCAGGAAACGAACTCGCGCCGATCATTATCAAAAAGGTCGTCAAAGGCGGCCATGGCCACCATGGCGGTGCGTGGAAAGTTGCGTATGCCGACTTCGTGACGGCAATGATGGCATTCTTCCTGCTGATGTGGCTGCTGAACGCCACCACCGAGGACCAGAAGCAGGGAATATCCGAATACTTTTCCCCCTCCACCGTCTCGAACACCACCGGCGGCGCGGGCGGGCTTCTGGGCGGCGCGGCGGTATCGTCGCCCGGCGCCATGACATCGCGCACCGCCGTTCCAAGTGTCTCCCTCGAACTTCGGCCCACCAGCGGCGCGCAGGACGGTGAAGCTGAGGTAGAAGGCGGCGGCGCCGTTGAGGACGAAGATCCCGACAAGACCGCCAATATCTCCGAAGAGGAACTGAAGGAAGAAATCGCGCGGCGAGAGGAAGAAAACTTCCAGAAGGCAGAAGCCGAGATCAAACAGGCGATTGAGGATACGCCCGAACTGAAAGACCTTCAGAAACACCTGATTATCGACCAGACGCCGGAAGGCCTCCGCATCCAGATTGTGGATCAGGAGGGTAAACCGATGTTCGCGAGCGGCAGTTCCCGCATGCCGGAGACCACCCGCAAGCTTCTGGCCAAAATCACCCAGGTCGTCCAGAAGCTGCCGAATAAGATTTCCCTGTCGGGCCATACAGACGCGACGCCGTTTCGCGGGAGCCGAAGCGGCTACGGCAATTGGGAACTCTCTGCCAATCGCGCCCTGGCAAGCCGGCGCGTGATGGTGGAAAGCGGCCTGAAAATCGAAAAGATTTCCCACGTCACGGGCAAGGAAGCTACCGAACCCCTGATAAAGGACGATCCGAAAGACGCCCGCAACCGGCGAATCTCGATTGTCGTCCTCAGAGAAGCTGGCAAGGAAAATAAAGCACCGGCAGGCAAAGACTCACCGGAAGCCAGGGCACCTGCCCCCGTCGGTCCGGCCCCCGACCCCTCCTTCCGGCGCGACTGGAGCGGTCCGCGCCTCAGATAGGCTCGGCTGACGTCGACGTGAGCCCCCTTCAAGGGGATTCGTGATACAGGGATTCGGGCTCTGGTATCGGGATATTTACCAATATTTTCGGAAAACTTTTCCCGTATCGCATAAAGCTATATATTTGCGCCGTATGAATATTTTCTGGCGTTTGACCCATCGATGAACCAGCAACTTATCCGCCCCGACCGGTTTTTCTTCGGCACGCGATCATTGCCCTGCCCCTACATCGAAGGGCAGATAGAAAGAAAGGTCGTCACCGACCTGACCGGCAGCAATGCAGAAGAACTCTACGAACGCCTTTCGCGTGCCGGGTTCAGACGCAGCCATAACCTCGCCTACCGGCCGGCCTGTCCCACCTGCAGTGCCTGTATACCCGTCCGTATCGCGGCTACCGATTTTGATATGACAAAATCATTCCGCCGGGTTCTGAGCGCAAATTCAGACCTGACCGCGGACGACACGGATGCGATCGCGACTGTGGAGCAGTACCGGCTGTTCTCCGCCTATCAACGGTCGCGGCATGAAGGCGGTGACATGTCCGGCATGGCCTTCAACGACTACAGGGCCATGGTCGAAGATACGCCGGTCACATCCCGAACGGTCGAGTTCCGCGACCAAGACGGGACCCTCGTCGCCGTGATGCTGATGGACCGGATGGAAGACTCGCTTTCCGCGGTCTACAGCTTTTTCGATGGAAGATTGGCAAAGCGCAGCCTCGGCACGTTTATGATCCTCTGGATGGTGGAATACGCACTCGCCCTTGGGTTGCCCTATGTCTATCTGGGATATTGGATCGAGGGATCGGACAAGATGGCATACAAGGCCCGTTTTCAGCCGCTTGAAGTTCTCGGTGACGATGGCTGGACAGTCCGTCAGCCCTGAATTCCGCCATGCGCCCCGCGCATCGCGCGTTGCGCCCAAAGCATAACAAACTTAATATGATCCCATGGATCAGATTGATCCTTCGGGTTGGAAACGTGAAAAATCCAACTTAGGGAGAGAGACACAAATGACAAAATCAATCGGCAAGAAGGTTGCCAAAGCCAATACGACAAAGGCCGCCACAACAAAAACGCCGGATCGCCGGTCCTTTATCAAGGGTGCTGCGCTAGCGGGCGCGGGCGCGACTGTCGCCGCAGCGTCCAGCTTTCCGGCCCCGGCTGTCGCCCAGCAGCGCATTGAAATGACCATGGTCACCACCTGGCCGCGCGATTTTCCGGGTCTCGGAACCGGCGCCCAGCGGGCAGCCAAACGGATTGAAGATCTCTCGGACGGGCGCATCAAGGTGCAGTATTTCGCAGCCGGCGAACGTGTCGGTGCGTTCGATTCCTTCGACGCCGTTGCATCCGGCAATGCCCAGGCCTATCACGCCGCCGATTACTACTGGAAAGGCAAGCATCCGGGCTGGGCGTATTTCACCGCGGTTCCGTTCGGTTTCACCTATACCGAAATGAATGCCTGGATCCGCTTTGGCGGCGGCCAGCAGCTCTGGGACGAACTTGCCGCAGACTACGGCCTGAAATGCCTGATGTGCGGCAATACGGGCGTCCAGATGGGCGGCTGGTTCCGCAAGGAAATCAATTCGGCTGACGACCTCAAAGGCCTCAAGATGCGTATTCCCGGCCTCGGCGGCGACGTGATGGCCAAGCTCGGCGCATCCCCGGTCTCGCTTCCCGGCGGCCAGATCTATGAAAACCTTGTTTCCGGCGCGATCGATGCCACGGAATGGGTCGGTCCCTGGAACGACAGCTTCATGAAGTTCTACGAGGCCGCCAAGTACTACTACTATCCGGGCATGCACGAACCGGCGGCGATGCTGTCGCTCGGCATGAACGCGTCCTGGTGGGGCAAGCTGACGAAATCCGACCAGCTTCTGATCGAGGCGGCAGCGTCGATGGAAAACGACGTCATGATGTCCGAATACAATGCCAAGAACGGCGCGTCGCTGAACAAGCTGGTCACGGAGAACGGCGTCCAGCTTCGCCGGTTCAATGACGACATCTACGACGCGTTCGGTGATGCTTCGCAGGAGGTTTTCGAAACCGTGCAGCAACACAGCCCGCTCGCGAAGAAGATCCATGACAGCTTTATCGGTGCGCGGAAAGAACTGGGCGCCTGGACCAAGATTTCGGACCAGGCCTACGTCCAGCAGCGCAACCGCGTTCTCGGCGTCTGATAGCAATCCGGAAACTGACGTGAAGGCGGGGCATCCATGCTCCGCCTTCCGTGCCGCCCGGAAATGACGCGCGGCATCAGACTTCCTGAAACCACGAACGCCGATGGTATCCGTCTCCCCAGTCGCTGAACGCAACGGTTCTTCCGTCAGCAATATTCTGCGCATCGTCGCGGTATCCACCGGTATGGTGGCGCTTGTCTTTACACTGAACAATTATCTGATTTTCTGGCAGGGCTGGCCGGGGCTGACCAGCCTGATGTCTCACCTTGGCTGGTTCGGCGCGGAACCCCTGCGGCAGGCGCTCGCGCCATCGGCGGTGACGCTTGGCTTCCTGCAACTTGCTTCCTACGCGCTGGCCATCCTGATCGTGATCGGCATGACACTCCGCCGCACCGGGCGGACAATGATGAACGACGCGGACATGCTGATATCCATTGCCGCCTATATCGCCCGCGCCGCCTTTTGGGCCGTGCTGCTGGTCGGACTGGCGGATATGATCATCTCGTTCCTGCGGGTAGAAGACTCGCTCACGGCCCTGCTCGGTGAAAGCCTGTCGACCCAGCTCGGGCGCGCGATCTACCGGGGCACGTATATCCATTATCCCCTGATCGGGCTCTCGCTTGTCATCGCCTGGTTCAGCCGTTCGCTCGGCTTCACCTGGCTCGCCCTGCTGATTGTCCTGGCCGAGTTCCAGATCGTCCTGGCCCGCTTTATCTTTTCCTACGAACAGGCCTTTATGGGCGATCTCGTGCGGTTCTGGTATGCGGCGCTGTTCCTGTTCGCCAGCGCCTATACGCTGATCGAAGAAGGCCACGTGCGGGTGGATATTCTTTATGCCGGTATGGGCGAACGGAAAAAAGCATGGACCAACGTTCTGGGTTCCCTGTTTCTCGGCGCGCCGCTGTGCTGGATCATTCTCGTTTCCGGCATGTGGGACAAGTCCAACCTGATCAATGCCCCGCTCCTGAGTTTCGAAGTGACCCAAAGCGGCTACGGCCTGTACGTGAAATACCTGATGGCGGGCTTCCTGCTGGTCTATGCGCTGACAATGCTTATGGCGTTCCTCGGATATCTGTTGCGCAATGCGGCCGTCCTGAACCGCGACCCTGACGCCCGCCCGGTCGGCGCACCCCACGGCGCCCCCTAGGACCGCGGGAGAGAGTACGGAAGCAAATGGAAGTCATCTTTCTCCTCATCCTGGTCATCACGATGGCGGTCGCCCTCGCGTCGGGTTATCCCGTCGCCTTTGCCCTGCCAGGTTCTGCGATCATCTCCATCGGCCTCGCAGCGCTCTGCGGCTATCTGTTCGTCGACAATCCGGACGCGTATTTCCTGCATGGCGGGCCGCGCCAATGGCTCGACGCCGGCGTCACGAATTTCAGGGGCGTATACTGGGAGCCTGAACGCGACACCCTGATCGCGATTCCGCTTTTCATCTTCATGGGCATCATGCTCGAGCGGTCGAAAGTCGCGGAAGACCTGCTCGTCACCATGGCGCAACTGTTCGGCCCGATCCCGGGCGGACTCGGGATCGCCGTCGTATTCGTCGGTGCCCTGCTGGCCGCAACAACCGGAATCGTGGGCGCCACCGTGGTCGCGATGGGCCTCATATCGCTGCCGGTCATGCTGCGCGCCAACTATTCGAAGGCGCTCGCAACCGGCACGATCGCCGCCTCGGGCACCCTCGGTCAGATTATCCCGCCGTCGATCGTCCTCATCATTCTGGCGGACCAGCTCTCCAGTGCGACCGACCAGGCAAGCACGCTGCGCCAGGTCGATTACAAACAGGCGACGGGGCAGTTCTCGATGCCGTCCGAGTTCGGCCTCACATCGACCAGCGCCGGCGACATGTTCCTGGGCGCGCTGATCCCCGGCCTGATCCTTGTCCTGCTGTATATGTCCTACATTCTGATCGTGGCACTGGTCCGGCCGAAAATGGCCCCGCCGGTCCGGTTCGACAGCAAATACGACGCCAAGTTCCTGATCCAGGTCACCCTTGCGCTGGTGCCGCCGCTCGCGCTGATTTTTGCCGTTCTGGGCTCGATCATCATGGGTGTCGCGACCGTGAACCAGGCCGGCGCAATCGGCGCAATCGGGGCTGCGATCATGGCGGGCTATCGGCTGATGGATGGCAGGAAAGGCGCCTACGCACCGGCGACGCTCGCCCTGTTGGCCATCGCCGCCATCCTGATCCTTGTGAACATCTACGACATCAATATCAAGAACACCCGCACGCAGAGCGAATGGATCGGCGTTGTCCTCGCCGCGATCGCGGTCGTCGCTCTGCTCGTCGCCGTCTGCTGGAGCTTCTGGCGCGCCTACAAGATCGACGACACGCTGACCGGCGTCATGGTGGAAACCGCGAAGACAACCTCGCTGGTCTTCATAATCCTGCTGGGTGCGGCGATGCTGACGGCCGCCTTCCGCGCATTCGGCGGCGAAGACATCGTGCGCGACTTCCTGCAGGGCCTGCCGGGCGGGTTCATCACGAAGTTTATCGTCGTGATGGCCGTCATCTTCATCCTCGGGTTCTTTCTCGACTTCATCGAGATCGCGGTCGTGGTCGTGCCGATCATTGCGCCGATCCTGCTTGCCGATACGACCGCAAACATCACAGCCGTCTGGCTCGGCGTGATGATCGGCGTGAACATGCAGACCTCGTTTCTGACCCCGCCCTTCGGATTTGCGCTCTTTTATCTGCGCGGCGTCGCCCCACCTTCCGTCAAAACCATCCAGATGTATGCGGGGGTCGTGCCGTTTATTCTCCTGCAGCTCACGGGACTCGCGATCGTGGGTCTCTGGCCGTCCCTGGTGAACTACCTGCCCAACCGTGTCTACCTGACATCCGAGACTGCCCCGCCGCCAAAGAACCCGCGCCTGTCGTTTTGCATCGAGGACATGCTTTTCGAAACCTATGCCGCGCAGGGATCATCACTGCGCAGCGCGATCTCCGCCGGAAAAGCCCTCGACATCAGCTATGTGCCGAGCAACCAGCGCCGGAAACTGGAAAGCGGGCTGGCAAACGCTGAAGCTACTTTCGCGCGTGTCGAGGACGTCAAGAAAGCCGACACCGCATTGGCGGAATTCACCCCGGGCTATGCGCCGGTCCATCACCGCGCACGCCAGATTGAAGCGGAGATCAGACGAATCGGGGCGCTGGCGGCAAAGCGCGACGACGACCTGCGACGGGCGGCCCGCGACAGCAGCGGTGATGACGCCGATATACGCCGGATTCGAGACGATATCGCCGAGTTGAACCAGGAGGCCGATGCGCTGCGCGCGACCCTGCCCGCCGACTGGGCGGAACAACGCAAACAATACGTCGCCCTGTCCGCCGCGGCGAAGAAGGCACGGACGCAGTATCGCCGGACGGTCGACGAAGCCTATGAGCCGGTTGCGGAGACGATCCAGATCATCCGGGATACCGATGCGTTGGCCGCAATCGGCGACCAGTTGAAAAGCCTGGAGACGACGCTTGCATCGAAGCCCCTGGAAGAAGCCGTCATGGCGTTCCGCGATGCCGAAAAGCTGTTCAACGGCATCGCGGGCGCGGGCCATGTGAAATCCCGGTTCTCCCGCGCGCGGCGCGATCTTACCCGGAACGAACCCAACATAGACCGCGCCCGGCAATCGCTTGCCCAGGGGCTTGAACGCTACGCGGCAGAACTGTCATGGCGCCAGCGTGCCAGGAAAGATCTCCTGCCCGGTCTCGAAACCTACGAGGCGGCGATCCGCGATAATATCGGATTACGGTCCCAGCCCCGCCTAAACAGCGATCAGGCGGTCGATGTCGCCAGGTGCCTGTCTATCCACCGGGACATCTCGCTCAACTTCTAGGCTGCCGGGAAGCCCGCTGCCGGCGACTTATTCGTAGTGACCGAAGCGGCCGTTTCTCGGAAAGCCCCGCATCGCGACGCGACCGGACTGGGACCGTTTGCCGATATAGGTCTTGATATCGGTCTCGGTCCGAACGCCGGCCCCTGTCTTCCAGGAAAGCCCGTCCTTGAGCGTGAAGGTCGATACGTCGCAGAGCCCGCCATCCTTGTAGCTTTGAAGCTTCACACCACGCCCGCGGGTCATTTCCGGCAGTTCCTCGAGCGGGAACAGAATGATCTTCCGGTTCTCGCCGATGACGGCCACCATGTCTCCCGACACGGGCGCGCAGGCCTGTGCTTCGACACCCTTGCCGACATTCAGCGCCTGCTTGCCGTTCTTGGTCTGAGCGATGACGGCATCTTCCGGCACAATGAAGCCGCGTCCGTCGGATGATGCGACGAGAACCTTTTCGCCAGGCCGGTGAACGAACAGGGCGACGATGTCCTGGTCGTTCGGCAGATCGACCATAAGACGCACCGGGTCGCCATGGCCGCGGCCGCTGGGTAGACGGTCGCCGCCGAGGGTATAGAACCGGCCGTTCGTGGCGAACATCAGGATCTTGTCGGTCGTCTGCGCATGGAAGACGAAACGCCCGCGGTCGCCATCCTTGTATTTGAGGTCGCCGAAATCGGTAAGATGGCCTTTTGCGGCGCGAATCCAGCCTTTCTGCGAGCAGATCACGGTAATCGGCTCTTTATCGATCAGGATATCGACCGGCACGACAATATCATCCGGCGCGTCGCCGATTTCGGTCCGGCGGGCGCCGAGCGCGGTCTTCTTGCCGAAGCGCGCCCGGATATCCTTTATCTGGTCGGCGATGACCTCTTCGCGTTTTTTCTTGTTCTTCAGAAGCGCTTTGAGCTCTTTCTGTTCCGACGTCAGCGACGCGTGCTCGTCGCGGATCGCGAATTCCTCCAGCCGCCGGAGGGCGCGAAGGCGCATATTGAGGATCGCCTCGGCCTGAACGTCGGTCAGTTTCCACTTTTTCATCATGACCGGCTTCGGCTCGTCTTCCTCGCGGATGATCCTGATCACCTCGTCAATGTTGAGATACGCGATCAGATAGCCCTCGAGAACCTCCAGCCGGTGCTCGATCTTGCCGAGCCGGTGCGTCGTCCGCCGGACGAGAACAACTTCGCGGTGCTCGAGAAACGCCCGGAGGACGTCACGCAGGTTCATCACCTGCGGCACCATGTTCGCATCAAGCACGTTCATGTTCAGACCGACCCGGGTTTCCAGATCCGTCGCCCGGAACATCTGCTCCATCAGGACTTCGGGCTCGATGGTCCGGTTGCGCGGCTCGAGAATCAGCCGCACGTCCTCCGCGCTTTCGTCGCGCAGATCGCCGAGAAGCGGTAGTTTCTTTTCGTTGAGAAGGTCGGCCAGCTTTTCGACAAGGCGGCCCTTCTGAATCTGATAGGGAATTTCCGTAATGACGATCTGGTACTGGCCGTGGCTCAGCTTCTCCACTTCCCACCGCGCCCGCAGGCGGAAAGAGCCGCGCCCCGTGGCATAGGCCTCGGCAACCGCGTCGCGACCCTCGACAAGCACGCCGCCGGTCGGGAAATCGGGACCCGGGACCAGTTCGACAAGCTTCGTATTCGTCGCATTGGGGTATTTCAGAAGATGGAGCAATGCCGCGCTTACTTCATCCAGGTTATGCGGCGGAATATTGGTCGCCATGCCGACCGCGATGCCGGCGGAGCCGTTACACAACAGGTTGGGAACGCTTGCCGGCAGCAACACCGGCTCCTCCTCCGAGCCGTCGTAATTTTCGCGGAAACCGATCGCGTCCTCGTCGATTCCCTCGAGCATCGCGATTGCATAGTCGGTCAGGCGCGCCTCGGTGTATCGCATGGCGGCGGCATTGTCGCCGTCGATATTGCCGAAATTCCCCTGCCCTTCGACGAGCGGATACCGCACGGCAAAGTCCTGGGCGAGCCGGACCATCGCATCGTAAACGGCAACGTCGCCGTGCGGATGGTATTTGCCGATCACATCGCCGACGACGCGCGCGCATTTCTTGAAACCCGACTGGGGCTCAAGCCGCAGCTGGCGCATGGCGAATAACAGCCGCCGGTGCACGGGTTTCAGGCCGTCGCGCACATCTGGCAGCGACCGGGATGTAATCGTGGACAGCGCATAGGCGAGATAGCGCTCGCCGAGCGCATCGGAAAAGTTCACCTCCTCCACGCGGGAGACGACGGTCGTGTCGGTCATAGATAGAGTACTCTGCTGTCAGGAATTGCCAGATATAGTAGCGTCACGTCGCAAACGGTCAACAAATTGCGCACGGGCAGACGGCAATTCGCCGGCATCGGCATCCCTGGCGCAACGTGCGAGGAAATGTCCGGTGACGCGCAGGCCGTCACGAATTCCGTCCACGGTACTACGCCGGGCACTACCTGAAAGAAAATCAGGCAGTTTCAATAGCTTATCGGCATATGGCGCGCCTGCCGCCGCCGATACCGCACACCCGGTGCGGGGCGAAACATAGATCAGATCTTCGGTCGTGCCCGTCGCGGCACACGCCGTCAGGTCCAGACCGTAGCCGAGATCGTCGAGTAGTCCCCGCTCCCAGTGCACATAACCCGCCACCCAGTCCGGACCGTCGCCCAGCGATTCGATCAGCGCCTGAAATCTGTCGAATGTTTCGGGATGCGGTTCGCGCTCCGGCAGGAGGCGTTCTAGGAGCGCGCCTGCCGAGATCAGGGCCAGGAGCGGCAGTCTTTCGGTCATAAGGGCAGCAGAATAGGGCCTGAGCAATTCGCAACTCATGGTCCCGAGATGCTCACTGAGCCTTGCACGCCAGTCGGCGCTGACGAGGTTTCCGGTCTGGTAAATGCCCCGCGCCCGCGATCCGGAACCGCCATGCACAAGACCGGAATAGCGCCCGTTATTCCGCGTCAAAATCGTCACAATCGCTGCGCTTTCGCCGTGCTTGCGCGCGGATAGAACGATGCCCTCGTCCGACCAGTTCATGATCCCGTTTCTTGCGCTATGTGCTGAAGTCCAGTCCCCAGTCGCGATAACGATCAGGGTCCTCGCCCCAGTTCTCTCTCACCTTGACGAACAGGAAGAGATGAACATCCCGTCCCAGAAGCTCCTTCAGGTCCTCCTGCGCCAGCATCCTGACGCGCTTGATCCGTTCGCCGGCCTTGCCGAGAACGATCCCCTTCTGGCTCGCACGTTCGACGTAGATCACCTGTTCCACCTTCACCGCGCCGTTATCGAACGGCTCCCAGGTTTCGGTCTCCACGGTCAATGCATAGGGCAGTTCCTGATGCAGGTTCAGGAACAGCTTCTCACGCGTGATCTCCGCGGAAAAAAGACGGTCGTTCATATCCGACAGCTGGTCTTCGGGAAAATGCCAGGGGCCTTCCGGCAACTGCCCGGCGAAGAACTCTTTCAGTTCCTCTACGCCCTCGCCTTTGAGGGCCGATATCATGAAAAAGTCCGTAAACAGGTCTTCAGCGCTCAACTCGTCGATCAGCGCCAGCAGATTCTCGCGCGGCACCGTGTCGATCTTGTTCAGGACACATACCGCGCGCGCATGATTCTGCTTCAGCCCGTCGATAATGCGCCTTGTATCGCCCTCCAGCCGCATGCCGGCATCGATAAGCAGCGCGACAACGTCGGCATCCGCAGCGCCGCTCCAGGCGGCCGCGACCATGGCCCGGTCGAGCCGGCGGCGCGGTTTGAAAATGCCGGGCGTATCGACAAAAACGAGCTGCGTTTCGCCAAGGGCGGTGACGCCCAGAATGCGGGTGCGGGTTGTCTGAACTTTCTGCGTGACGATCGACACCTTGGCACCGACCATACTGTTCATCAGCGTCGACTTGCCGGCATTGGGCGCGCCCAACAGGGCTATAAAGCCGCAACGTGTCGAATCCGAACTTTCTGTCATTCCGCGCCTTTACCGATCAGTTGCAGCATTTCGCCCGCTGCCCGAAGTTCTGCCGCCCGTTTGGACGGGCCGGTCGCCCGTACCGGGTCCTGACCGCTGACGGTCAGTTCTACCGTGAAGACGGGCTTGTGGGACGGGCCTGTGGACTCGACCACCTTGTATTCAGGCAGCGGCAGACCGCGGCCCTGGAGCCATTCCTGCAATTCGGACTTCGCGACTCGGGGCTCGACCTCCTGAACCAGCGGTTCCCACACACGCCGAATAAAGTCCCGGGCTGCGTCGAGCCCGCCGTCGATGTACAGTGCGCCAATTACCGCCTCACAGCAATCCGCGAGAACCGAAGCCCTCGTATTCGTGCCGGCGGCCGCTTCCCCATCGGTCATCAGGATATACGCGCCGAGATCGATAGAGCGCGCAACGTCCGCAAGGGTGGCGCCGCTGACAAGAGCCGCAAGCCGGGGCGCGAGCTTGCCTTCCGCAGCGCCGGGGAATTTCTCCAGCATCAGTTCCGCAATCACGAGCCCCAGAACCCTGTCGCCGAGGAATTCCAGCCGTTCGTAACTCGGATCATGCCTCGATTGTTTCAGGCTCGAATGCGTCAATGCCAGGTGAAGCCGGCTTTTGTCCGCGAAGCCGTACTGAAGAATTTTTTCCAGTTCCGCGACAGGATCGGAAACCGGCGTCATCGCTGGACCGACAATATCAGCGGATTGCCTGAAAGAGGCGTGACCAGCGAACTGTCAAAGGCCATGACGCCCCCTCCGGGTCGTATGAGAAGAAAACGAACTCGGCGCGGCCGACCAGGTTTTCAATCGGGATATATCCGACTTCGCTCAGCACGCGGCTGTCCAGAGAATCGTCGCGGTTATCGCCCATGCCGAAAACGTGGCCCGGCGGCACTGTATAAACCGACGTGTTATCGAGCTGGCCCCGGTCGGTTTTCTCCAGAATGAGATGCTTTACGCCGTTGGGCAGCGTTTCCTCGAACATCGGAATGGTCATGTTCGAACCGAAAGGCCCGCGCGCCACATAACCGGGCAGCGGCTTTCTCTCGACGAGCGTGCCATTCAGATAGAGACGGCCTTCGCGGACCTGTATTTTGTCGCCAGGGAGACCGATGATACGTTTGATGTAATCCGTCTTGTTATCCTTCGGCAGCTTGAACACCGCCACATCGCCGCGTTCCGGCAACGAACCGAACACCCGTCCGGGGATCAGCGGCAGGCTCAACGGCAGGGAGTGACGGCTGTAGCCGTAAGAGTATTTCGAGACGAAAAGGTAATCTCCGACCAGCAGGGACGGAATCATCGAACCGGACGGGATATTGAACGGCTCGAACGCGAATGTACGGATAAAAAGGGCGATCACGATTGCATAGATAATCGTCTTGACCGTATCCCAGAGTCCGCCCGCTTTTTTGGTTGCCATTAATATCTTACTTCGGGTTATGGAATTTTGTCAGACAGCCGAACCACACCGCCGCCGGACAAGTCTCCGGGTTTAAGGACGCGGGCCGCCGGGTGTCAAGCCGAAGCCTTTGGTATCGCAGATATAATCACCATGGCCTCCGCAATCGGCGGCTCGTCGGTGATCGTAAGATCGATCTGAATTTCCATGCCTTCGGGCGTCATGGATTCGAGCCTTTTCAGAGCCCCTCCGGTCAACTGCATGGTAGGCTTTCCGCCGGGGAGATTGATAACTCCCAGGTCGCGCCAGAACACGCCCTTGCGAAAACCGGTTCCCAGCGCCTTGGAGCAGGCCTCCTTGGCCGCATACCGTTTGGCATAGCTCGCCGCCCGAAGCCGGCGGCGGTCGCTTTTCGCACGCTCGGTTTCCGTAAAGCAGCGGTTGGTGAAGCGCTCGCCAAAGCGTTCCAGCGTCTTTTCCACCCGACGGATGTCGATCAGGTCACTGCCGATACCGATAATCATGATGCCAGATTAACAGAATCGGTCACGCGCTGCGCTCGCCATGTGCATCCGAACGCGCCTTGTCCATCAGGGAGCGCATACGTTTTATGGAGCTTTCAAGTCCGCCGAATATCGCCTCGCCGATCAGGAAATGTCCGATATTCAGTTCGACGAGCGTCGGGATGGCCGCGATGGGCGCTACGGTGTCGAACGTCAGGCCATGACCGGCGTGACATTCGATACCCAGCGATTCCGCGTGCTCGGCGGCGCGCGCGATCCGCTCGAACTGGCGGTCGCGATCCGTCCCCTCCGCCTCGCAAAAGGCGCCGGTATGAAGCTCTACCACCGGGGCGCCGAGTGACTTCGCAGCATCGATCTGACGAATGTCGGGTTCGATAAACAAGGAAACGCGAATGCCGGCCGCATTCAGCTGTTCGACGTACGGGGCGAGATGATCATGTGTACCGGCCGCGTCCAGCCCGCCCTCGGTCGTACGTTCCTGGCGCTTTTCCGGCACGATACAGGCGGCATGCGGCGCATGGCGCAACGCAATCGCCAGCATCTCGTCGGTCGCGGCCATCTCCAGATTCAATGGCAGCTCGATACCGGCGCTCAGACGGGCCACGTCATCGTCGGTCATATGCCGCCGGTCTTCGCGCAAATGCGCCGTGATACCATCGGCACCCGCCGCCGCCGCGGCCCGTGCGGCGCGGACCGGGTCAGGGTGCTGCCCGCCGCGCGCGTTCCGGATCGTCGCGACATGATCGATATTCACGCCAAGTCTCAGATATCGTTTTTCCATCGGTTTTCAGCTCCGATACTTTCCTACCCGCCCATAGCGGACTTCAGATATTCGCCGGGACACTACTTCGGGCGGACCGCCCTTGTCATTTATCAAATGTCATTTATCAAATGTCATTTATCGAATTCAACGCCGCTCTCATCCATACGCCCTGCTGACGGAACTGATCTCCCGCATTGCTCGCAGGGCGGCGATAATATCATTGAGATGCTTCGTGTTCTCGACCTCGATATCGACAACCATCTCGAAGAAATCGGCTGAACGGCTGGTGAACTTCAGGTTGTGAATATTTCCGAAATTCTGGGCGATCGCCGTCGTCAGCGTCCCGAGCGCACCGCGTTCATTGCTGACGATCAGGTTAATTCTGCCGACAAGACTTTCCGGCTGTTCCGGTCCGAGTTCCCACGCAATCTCCATCCAGCGTTCAGGGGTATCCGCGAAGCTTTCAAGCGTCTCGCAATCCCTGGTATGGACCGTGACACCCTTTCCCGGCGTAAGTATGCCGAGAATCTTGTCACCGGGCAGGGGATGACAGCAATTCGCATAGTGGACGGCCATGCCAGGCGTAAGGCCGCGTATCGCAACCGCGTTCGGTTCTCCGTCTTCTCGCTGGCGGGACGGAAATTCGACGACGTTCGCCTGCCCAGGCGACGAATTTTCCAGAGCCGACTCCCGCAGCATTTCCTCGGGCACCAGCATCTGAAGGACTTCAGACACCCGGATGCCGCCGCTTCCGATCATTGCGGCAAGCTCGTCCGGCGTCTCCGCGCCAAAGTGAGCAAGGGCCTGCTGCGGCGGGTCATCCTGCGGCGTGAAGCCGATCTCGCGGAATGCATGCTCGAGCATTGCGTGGCCGAGCTTTATAAATTCCTCCCGCCGTTCACCCCGGACATACCGCCTGATCCGGGCACGCGCCTTGCCGGTGACAACCCAGTTCTCCCAGGTAGGCGATGGCGTACCGTCCGCAGAGGTAAGTATTTCAACCTGATCGCCATTGCCGATTTCGGTCCGCAGCGGCGCCATCTTGCCGTTGATACGCGTCCCGATGCACCGGTCGCCTATTTCCGAATGCACGGCATAGGCAAAGTCGATCGCCGTCGCCCCCTGCGGGAGGTTGATGATCTCTCCCTTGGGGGTGAAACAGAAAACCTGGTCGGGAAACATTTCCAGTTTTGTGTGTTCCAGGAACTCGTCGGGATTGTTCGAGTTTTCCAGAATATCGAGCAGTTGGCGCACCCAGTGGTAATTCTTACCCTCTGTAAGCGCGGCCCCCTGTTTGTATTGCCAGTGGGCAGCAACCCCGAGCTCCGCGATTTCGTGCATCTGCGTTGTCCGGATCTGCACCTCGATCCGATGGGCTTCCGGGCCGATCAGGGCTGTGTGAAGGGACTGATATCCGTTCGGCTTGGGCATCGAGATATAATCGTCGAACTCACCGGGGATCATTCTGTATTTCGTATGGATTATGCCGAGGGCCCGGTAGCAGTCCTCCACCGACGCGACAACGATCCGAAATGCATTGATATCGGTGAGCTGCTCGAAATCCACCTTCTTTCGGTGCATCTTCCGCCAGATCGAGACCGGCCGCTTTGTCCGCCCGGATATCCAGGCCTCTATATCGGCCTCCACAAGGGTCCGGTTAATCTCGTCCGAAATACGGTTGATAATGTCGTCGCCCTGCGCCTGCAGGAAATTCAGCCGGCTGACGATGGACTCCGCAGCGTCCGGATAGAGTTCCCGGAAGGCTATATCCTCAAGCTCTTCCTTGATTTCCTGGATACCGATACGTTCGGCGAGCGGGACGTATATCTCCATCGTTTCGCGGGCGATCCGGGCGCGCTTTTCCGGCGCCTGGATATAGTGCAACGTCCGCATGTTATGGAGACGGTCGGCGAGCTTGACCAGAAGGACGCGGATATCCTCTGAAATCGCCAGCAGCAGCTTTCGAAAATTCTCGGCATGGCCGCTGCCGGGCGACTGCAATTCGAGCAGCGACAACTTCGTCACCCCGTCCACGAGGCGCGCAACCTCGTCCCCGAAAAGCGTGTCGATCTGGTCGATCGTCGCGACCGTGTCTTCGACCGTATCGTGAAGCAACCCGGTTACGATCGATGCCGTATCCAGCCGGTAATCGGTCAGGATGCCCGCGACTTCGACGGGATGAGAAAAGTACGGATCGCCCGATGCGCGGGTCTGCGATCCATGGACCTTCATTGAAAAAACATAGGCGCGGTTGAGAGCGTCCTCGTCAGCGGTCGGATCGTAACTCCGCACCCGCTCGACAAGTTCGTACTGCCGCATCATGGGAATAAAACCCCGAAGGGCACGTCACGGAAACCCGGACGCCGGACTGACAAGGATCGCGAATTCATCGCGCGACCCTCCCGGATCAGTCTTCCTTCTTGACGTCCTCGATGGTGACGTCTTCAAAGCCCGCCGCGAGCGCCGCCATAGGATCGTCGGAATCGTCTGCCGGGGCCTCTGCAGGCGCCGCAGCATCCTCGCCCTCGCCGGTATCGACCAGGCCTGCAAGCTCGTTGAGGGCTTCTGTAACCTGAAGCATCTCGTCGTCTTCTTCCTCGACGATTTCATCAACGTCGATATTACGCTGAAGCCCCTCGATCACGGCCGTTTCCAGCTCATCGAGCGGGATCGTTTCGTCGGCGATTTCGCGCAATGCCACAACCGGGTTCTTGTCGTTGTCACGATCGACGGTGAGTTCTCCGCCGACAGACAGTTCGCGCGACCGCTGGGCCGCCATCATGACAAGCTGAAAACGATTGGGAATCTTGAGAACGCAGTCTTCGACAGTAACGCGGGCCATCTTATAAATCTCCGACTTCAGGAAGAGCAGTGATATAAGGTCTCAGCGCCTGAAAAGCAAGCGTTTCAAGTATTTCGGCGACACACCGGATCAGTCAATCGGGTGACAGGTCTGGTCGTCGGGCAACCCTTCAATAAGCTTCGCTATCGGCATTCCCAGCGCCGGATGCCGCCAGTCCGGCGCGATATCACGGAGCGGGTACAGGACAAAAGCCCTGCCGGTCATTCGGGGGTGAGGCAGCAACGGCCCCCCCGCCCTTTCGTTAACCAGCTCGTCATAGGCGATCAGGTCCAGATCAAGCGTTCTCGCGGCATTCGGGACAGATCGCAGGCGGTCGAAACGATCCTCGATCCCGTGCAGGGAGGCCAGTAATTCAGCCGGTTTCAGGTCGGTCCGGACAGAAATCACGCCGTTTACGAAATCCGGCTGGTCCGACACGGGCACCGGGGCGCTCCGGAACCACCGTGACCGGTCCAGAAGCCGGCAACCGATGGCCTCGATGGCCTCGATCGCTGCGTTGCAGACATCGATCGGCGCACCGAATTCAGGGTGCGGCAGGTTTGATCCGATTGCTATGATTATCATGACAGAACCGAACATAAATCTTTGATTTCAAAAGAAAACGTTATAATTATCTGATGTCCATATGACGCTCGAACCGGTCGGCGGCCGGACTTTTTCAATCCGTCGCCCGGAGTACCCTTTTAAACCATGATTTTTTGACTGAAGGAGCTATTTCAATGATGCATTTCAATCCTCAGGAACGGATCGCCCTGTTTATCGATGGGCCGAACCTCTATTCGGCCGCCCGTTCGCTCGGCTTCGACATAGATTACAAGAACCTGCTCGACGTATTCCGCCAGAAAGGCAGTCTGGTGCGGGCCTTTTATTACACGGCGCTCGTTGAAGATCAGGAATACTCGCCAATCCGCCCGCTCATCGACTGGCTGGACTACAATGGCTACACGATGGTCACCAAGCCGGCCAAGGAACACACCGACGCGTCCGGACGCCGCAAGGTCAAGGGCAACATGGATATCGAGCTTGCGATCGACATGCTCGAAATGGCGCAGCACATCGATCACGCCGTCCTGTTCTCGGGCGACGGGGATTTTCGTCGCCTGGTCGAAGCGGTTCAGCGGCGCGGCGTTCGCGTGACCGTTATCAGCACCTTCCGGGCCCACCCGCCAATGGTCGCAGATGAGTTGCGCCGCCAGGCCGACACATTTGTCGAATTGCAGGACATCACCCAGTACATCGCCCGCGAAGCACGACGCGATACGGATGTCGATGACATGCCGGCCTTTGTGAAGAACCCGATGACGCGCAGCCCGACCCCGGCAGACCCTGACGCGGGTTTTGACGACAGCGACGACATATACGAAGACGCCTGACATTGACCGGAAACATGACCGTCACCGCCGACGGCCCGCCGCTGGATTGCGACCTCTGCCCCCGCCTTGTCGCCTATCGCGCCGCTAATGCCGCTGCGTGGCCGGACTGGCACAATGCCCCGGTCCGCTCTTTCGGGCCGCTGGATGCACAATTGCTGATCGTGGGCCTCGCGCCCGGCGTCAAAGGGGCCAATCGGACAGGTCGGCCCTTTACCGGCGATTACGCCGGGGACCTGCTTTATCAGACTTTAGGACGTTTCGGCTTTGCCGAAGGGACCTACGATAAACGGCCCGATGACGGCGTTACACTAATCGACTGCCGGATCGCCAACAGCGTGCGCTGCGTGCCGCCCGAGAACAAACCGACAGGCGCGGAAGTAAATGCCTGCCGCCCGTTTCTCGTCGCCGAGATAGAAGCGATGAAGAACCTGAAGGTGATCCTCGCGCTGGGCGGGATTTCCCACAACACCACGCTGTCAACCCTGGGAGAACGCCGGGCAAGCTACAAGTTCGCCCATTGCGTCATGCACGAACTGACAAACGGCCTGAAGCTGGCCGACAGCTATCATTGCTCGCGCTACAACACGAATACCGGCCGGCTGACAGAAGAAATGTTCGAAGACGTCTTTCGGATGATCCGCGCAACACTCGACGGCTAGTCGCTACCGAAAGGCACGCTGTCAGCGATAGCGCTGCTCTTTCCACGGATCGCCCTCGTTGTGATAGCCGCGATCTTCCCAGAACCCGGTTTCATCCTCGGCGATGAATTCGATCCGGCGGATCCATTTGGCGCTCTTCCAGAAATACCATTTGGGGACGACCGCCCGGACAGGCCCGCCATGTTCCCTGGTCAGGTATTCCCCTTCCCAGGAATGGGCCAGTAGTACGTCTGAATCCGCAAACCGGTCGAGGCGGATATTCGTCGTATAGCCGTCCGACGCGTAGACTAGGCAATGCATCGCCTCTTTCTCGGGCCGGCACATCTCCAGCAGATGCGCGGCATGTACGCCGGTCCAGGCATTGTCGTATCGCGACCAGCCGGTCACGCAGTGAATATCGGACGTAACGGTGACCTGCGGTTGCGCAAGGAAGTCCGTCCAGGTCCACGTGATCGGGTTCTCAACCAGACCATCGATCCGGAATATCCATTTATCCCTCGGGATTTCGGGCTGAACGCCAAGGTCGAGAACGGGCCAGTTCTCCACCAGTCTTTGCCCAGGCGGCAACCGGTCTTCCTTTGACCGTGGCCCGTTCTCACCGTCGATCAAACGCCCCTCGCGGGCCCATTCCTGTTTCCGGCGCACCAGCTTCTCGCGGTAGCCGTCCAGCAGTTCCGGCCTGTCGGTCATCTCTTGTGGCTGAGAAGGCGCGCCTTCTGCATGTTCCAGTCGCGGTTCTTTTCGGTCTCGCGCTTGTCGTAATGCTTCTTGCCCTTGCCGAGCCCGATTTCCAGCTTCGCGACACCGCGGTTGTTGAAGTAGAGCTTCAGGGGCACGAGCGACATCCCTGCCCGCTCGGTCGCGCCGATCAGTTTTGCGATCTCGCGATTTTTCAGCAGGAGTTTACGCGGTCGCGTGGGCTCGTGATTGAACGGTCCCGCCTGCTTGTATTCGGGAATGTGGGCGTTGATCAGCCAGATTTCGCCGTTCTCTGCCTTGGCGTACGATTCAGCGATGGTCGCGCGGCCTTCCCGCAAAGACTTTACCTCGCTGCCGGTCAAAACAATCCCGGCCTCGAGAGTGTCCCCTATTTCATAGTTATGTCGCGCCCGGCGATTATGGGCGGCGACGCGATACGCCGCGGTATCCGATTTCGCCATTCAATCGACCGTCAGTTCAGCAGGCCGGCGTGACGCATTGCCCGTTCGACCTTGCCTCTGGACTCCGCGGTAATCGGTACCAGGGGCAGACGCAACTCTTCGCTGCATTTGCCCAAAAGGCTGGCGCCGTATTTGACCGGTCCGGGATTGGCTTCGCAGAACAAATCCGAGTGCAGCGGCGTCAGCCGTTCGTTCAGTTTCTGCGCCTCGGCGACATCGCCCCGCTGCCACGCGGCATGCATATCGGCCATCATCTTTGGTGCGATATTTGCGGTCACGGAAATACAGCCGACGCCCCCCTGCGCGAGAAAGCCGAGCTGCGTGATGTCCTCGCCGGATAACTGACAGAAATCCTCACCGCAGGCGAGCCGTTGCTCTGTCGCCCGACCGACCGCGGCAGTCGCGTCTTTCACACCGATGACGTTCTCGAGTTTTGAGCAACGCGCCATGGTCTCGACGGTCATATCAATCACAGAACGGCCGGGAATGTTATAGATGATCAGCGGGATACCGACCCCGTTCAGGGCCTCGAAATGGCGATACAGCCCTTCCTGTGTCGGTTTGTTGTAATAGGGCGTTACGATGAGGGCGGCATCCGCACCCGCCGCTTTTGCATGCTCGGCAAGTTCGATTGCTTCGGCGGTCGAATTCGACCCTGCGCCGGCAATTATCGGGACGCGTTTGTCCGCAACATCGATGCACAGCTCGACAACACGCTTGTGCTCCTCGTGGCTGACTGTCGGCGATTCACCTGTCGTCCCCATGGGCACAAGTGCGTTGGTGCCCTCCGCTATCTGCCAGTCCACGAAGCCGCTAAAAGCGTCTTCATCAATCTTGCCGTCTCGAAACGGCGTTATCAGCGCGCAAATGGAACCGCTGAACATGGCGGTCTCCCCGAAATGTGATTGTCATAGAGTTGCCGCACATTACTCTCGGCGCCATTCTGCGGCAAGGAGACTATGTGTTGTAATGTATGTGAAGATTCAGACCGGAATTTGCCGAATTCACATTCGTCATCGGCAAAATACATGGCATTATACGCCCTCGTGTTAAGAGTGATTTAACTCCACGGTCGCAACCTGCTACCCGATACGGCAAGGGGCCGAACTGAATGATTTTACGGGTAAAATACTGCGTCTGCGCCGCAGCCCTGCTGGGCATAGCGCTCTCGGGCTTGACCGCGCACGCCTCGTCCCTCCCCCTGTCGAAGTCGGACGCGAAAACCTATTCGTCGGCAATTGCCGATGCAGCCAGGGGCGACTGGCGAAGCGCCCACCGCCGTGCCTCCGGCATTCGCGAGGAGCTCCCGTCAAAGATACTTCACTGGCTGGAGCTGTCAGCGCGGGGCAATCGGTACAGTTTCGAGACGATCTCGGAATTCGTTCTCAAAAACGATGACTGGCCCCTTCGCGGGACCTTGCGACGACGGGCAGAAGAGGCATTGGGCTCGGCCTCGCCGTCGAAAGCGACCCTCCGCTGGTTTGATACCTATCCACCGCTGACGACCGACGGGAAAATCCGCCATATCGAGGCCCTTGTCGCGCTGGGCGACCAGGAAAAAGCCGCGAAACTGATCCGCGAGACCTGGATCGACGCCAATTTCGGACGAGCGCAGGAAAAGAAATTCCGCAAGCAGTATCGGAAGTACCTGACCAGGGCCGATGACACCGCCCGTCTGGACCGCCTGCTATGGGATGGCGAGATATCCCGGGCCAAACGGATGATACCGCAGGTTGACGCAGCGACCCAGAAACTGGCCATGGCACGCATTTCGCTTCGGGCGTTTCAAGGCGGCGTGGACTGGCACATTCGCCGGGTGCCGGCTGCTCTCCAAACCGACCCCGGCCTGGTTTATGAACGCACCCGTTGGCGACGCCGAAAAGGGCTCGACAACGACGCATACGATCTCTTGAAGAACGTCCCGCCGGATGCTCCCCATGCCTCCAAGTGGTGGGTGGAGAGATCTATTCTTGCGCGCCGTCTGCTTGAAAAAGGACACGTTTCCGAAGCTTACAGGCTCGCCAAGGCGAGCGGGCTGACAACCGGTGCCCAGTTTGTCGAAGCCGAGTGGCTTGCCGGCTGGATTGCGCTGCGCCACCTTGAGGAACCTCGAACCGCCCTCTCTCATTTCGGCCGGATCGAAGAACAGGTCTCTTACCCCATCAGCAAGGCCCGGGGCGCATACTGGCTTGGGAGAGCCGCCGAAGCCGCGGGTGACCTGGACACGGCTGCGAAGTCATTTCAGGCCGCCAGCAGGCATGGAACCACCTATTACGGACAACTTGCCGCTGCGCGATCGAATAATCCGGTCGCACTCACGTCTTCCAGGGTCTCCCCCGGTAAGTCGGATCGGGCAGCCTTCGAACGCGACGAGCGGGTCCGTGCCGTCAGAATACTGAACCAGATCGGCGCCCGAGATCACGTTCGCCCGTTTCTCGACCAACTGCTGAGCGAAGCAACGACGCCGCAGCGCCAGGTGCTGATCGCTGAACTCGCAACCGAAATCGGCAGACAGGATTTCGCCGTCCGCACCGGACGCAAAGCCTACCGCACCGGATCGCCGCTGCCGGAAATCGCCTATCCCGTCATCAGCATGACCGGCAACCACCCCGAACAGGCACTGCTGCATGCTATCGTACGCCAGGAGAGCAATTTCGATTCAGGGGCAGTCAGCCACGCGGGCGCGCGCGGCCTCATGCAACTGATGCCGGCGACGGCCCGTTCCGTCGCGAAGAAGCTGGGCGTCCGGTATTCCCCAGCGAAGCTGGTTCGCGATCAGAACTATAACGTGAAGCTCGGGCAGGCCTATCTGGGGCAGATGATCAATCGCTTCGACGGCTCCTACATCCTGGCGATAGCTTCGTACAACGCGGGGCCATCGGCGGCAAAACGCTGGGTCCGTCAGTTCGGCGACCCGCGCGAACCGGGCGTGGATGTGATCGATTGGGTAGAGTCCATCCCCTACCGCGAGACGCGGAATTACGTCCAGCGTGTCATTGAAAACCTTCAGGTGTACAGAACGCGTTTGGGGGGGCCGACGGTCGCAGAAGCCATCGTCCAGGACTTGCAGCGCTAGGCACACACCCATTGCCCGACCTTCTCTGCGAAGCTAGTTTAGCGGACAAGGAGAAGTGAATGTCCGACCCCCGTTTCAGCGAAATCAAGGCGTGTGTGTTCGATGCATACGGAACGCTCTTCGATGTGCATTCCGCGGCTGCGCAGATGAAGGACGATCTCGGCGATCAATACGAACAGATGTCGGAGCTCTGGCGCCAGAAACAGCTTCAGTACACATGGCTTCGCAGCCTGATGGGCCACCATGCAGATTTCTGGCAGGTGACGGGGGATGCGCTCGATTATGCGATGCGCGCTCTCGACATGGAGGATGCGGGTCTGCGCGCAAAGCTGATGGAGCTTTACCTGCAGCTCAACGCCTATCCGGAAGTGATCGATGTGCTGACGGCCCTTAAAGACGGCGGCAAGAAAACGGCCATTCTGTCCAACGGCGAACCGTCCATGCTGATTGCCGCCGCTAAGAACGCTGGAATCTACCAGTTGCTCGACGGGATATATTCGATAGAGGCTGCAGGTATTTTCAAACCCCACCCGTCGACCTACCAGATCGCCGCCGACGCATTGAAATCGACCCCGGCAGAAATCTCCTTCCAGTCTTCAAACGGCTGGGATGCGCATGGGGCGGGGGCGTTCGGCTTCAAAGTCGCCTGGGTCAACCGGTTTGCGCAGCCGGCGGAGTTGCTGCCCTCTCCGCCCCTGGCAGAGATCAGGACGCTTTCCGACCTCCCCCCTCTTCTCGGCATATAGAAACCCGGTCCATGCCCTATATCGAACGCCGGGTCACCTCCCATGACAACCTGTCTCTCTACGTGCGTGACTACGGGAACCCTCTCGACAATCGCCCGCCGTTGTTCTGCCTTGGGGGCCTGACGCGGAATTCAAAGGATTTTGAAGGTCTGGCGGAACGGTATTCGGCCGACGGGCGCCGCGTGATCTGTCCCGATTATCGCGGTCGGGGAAAATCGGACTACGACACCGACTGGCGGAATTACGAGCCCCGCATCTATATCCGGGACATCCAGGACCTGCTGGCTGCGCTGAATGTGCATCATGTCGTGGTGGTGGGCACTTCGCTCGGCGGTATCCTCGGCATGGGCATGGCGGTCGCGATGCCCGGCGCGCTTGCCGCTGTCATCATGAACGATGTCGGACCCAAGGTTGAAACGGGCGGCCTAGATTTCATCATCAATTACATCAAGGAAGATCGCCCGCACGACGACTGGGACAGTGCGGTGGCGACGATCAAGACGATGCTGCCGAACCTGACATTCCAGGACGAGGGAATCTGGCTGAAGATGGCGCAGAACACGTTTCGCGAACGTGAGGACGGCCGGCTGTATTTCGATTGGGACGTCGACATCGTCAAACCGATGCAGGAACCGTCCTATGCCATCCCGGATATGTGGCCGCTGTTCCGTGCGCTGAAGAATATCCCGACGCTGGTTCTGCGAGGCGCAGAATCCGATATCCTGTCGCGGGAGACCTTTGCCCTGATGCAGGAAGTCAAACCGGACATGATCGGCGTTGAAATCCCGCGGGCCGGACATGTGCCGACAATGGCGGAACCGGAATCCCGGGCGGCGCTGGACTCGTTCCTTGGCAGTCACTGAGCGCATCCCGGATATCGGGGATATCCGGTCCGCCGCCGACCGTTTGCACGGTATCGCCAATCGCACCCCATTGCTGGAATCGGAGCGGCTGAACGAACGGCTTGGTGCCCGCATCCTTCTGAAATGCGAAATGTTCCAACCCGTCGGCGCCTTCAAGGTCCGCGGGGCATGGAACCTGATGAGCCGACTGTCGGAAGCGGAGCGCGCAAGCGGTGCAGTCGCCTTCTCTTCCGGAAACCACGCCCAGGCCGTCGCGTGGGCAGGACGCCGGCTTCGCATGTCGACCACGATTATCATGCCGCGGGACGCGCCGCGGATCAAAATCGCGAACACCCGGGCCCTTGGCGCGGAGATCCGGCTTTACGATCGCGCCAGCGAGGATCGCGAAGAAATCGCCCGACAGATCGTCGGGGAAAGCGGCGCCGTCATTGTGCCGCCTTTCGACCACCCGGACATCATCGCCGGTCAGGGCACCGTCGGTCTCGAAGCCGCAGAGCAATGCGCCGAGATTGGCGTCGTCCCTGACGTCGCCATCGTTCCCTGCTCGGGTGGCGGCCTTATCGCAGGATGCGCGATCGCTTTGAAAGGCGCTTATCCGGAAATAGAGATACTCGCGGCGGAACCCGAAGGATTCGACGACACCGGAAAGTCTCTTGAACAAGGCAGGCGGATCAGGAATTCACCCTCGGCCGGATCGATCTGCGATGCATTGCTCGTGCCTGTTCCCGGAGAACTGACGTTCGAGATCAACAGAAGATTGCTGGCGGGCGGACTGGTCGCCAGCGACGAGGATGTCAAAGAAGCGATGTTCGCGGCATTTTCGGATTGTCGCCTTGTAGTGGAACCGGGCGGCGCGGCCGGTCTCGCCGCAGCGATCAGGAACAGGGACCGCTTCGCCGGCCGGACAATCTGCATCGTTCTATCCGGCGGGAACACGGAACCCGGGTTATTCGCCGAAGTCCTAAGCGATGGCGACGGCGGAAAACAATCCTTCGAGGTCTAGAAGGAACCGCGGTCGACGTCGGTGACGACGAGGTCGAGTTTGGGGTCTTCGGTCTCGTTCCTGTCGATACGGCGGCAGTGACCGTCGAGGCGGGCACCCGGTTCGATCGCCAGCATATCGTGCAGGACATCGCCTTCTACCCGTGACGACCGGGACAAGGTGACGGCATCGGCCATGATCTGGCCCACCACCGCACCGTGCACAAGGCAATCGTCGGCAACGACAGAACCGCTGATGCGCCCTGTTTCGCCTACGGTGAGTTTGGCGCAACGAATGTCGCCGGAGAGTTCGCCGTCTATCTGAACTTCGCCATCGCTCACAATATCGCCCGTAACCTGCATGCCGGCGCTCAGGATGGACGGGGCACCGGACGAACGGCGCTCTGTGACAGGTTTATCCTTTGAAAACATTTTTCCCCGCTTTCATGAATTTGAGAGGGTCAACGCTCTGCTTGTTCACATGAATTTCATAGTGCAGATGCGTACCGGTGCTTCGGCCGGAATTTCCCATTTGCCCGATTTTTGTCCGATATCCGATTTCCTGACCGCGCTTCACATAGATACGGCGCAAATGGCCATAACGCGTGACGATACCATTCCCGTGATCGATCTCGACGAAGCGTCCGAAACGACCTTTCCAGCCGGCGTAAATCACCTTGCCGGGTGCGCTCGAAAAAATCGTGGCCCGGTGCTTCGCGCCGAAATCGACACCGCGGTGCATCGCCTTGGTTTTGTTAATCGGGTCCGTGCGGACGCCGTATGTGCTCGAAACGTAGTAATAGTCGAGGGGCGGCGCCAGCGGCAGGCTCCGAACGATGCGCTGCAGTCCCTCCAGATGATCGATCACGCCGTTTGCGCCGGTGAGTGAGGCTTCAATGGTCTCTTCGTCTTTGTCCGCCCCCGATTTGGGCGCGGCCTCGAACGGGCCGCCCTGCGGAAGCGGTGCAACGCCCTGCGCCTTCAGCAGTTTTTTTACATTAAGCCCCGCGGTGACAATGATGTCTGTCAGCCGCTTTGCTTCCGCATGGGAAGTGTCGGAAACGCGGTCCAGCAGTGCCGTCTGCGCCTCCTTCGCCTCGACGATGCGTTTTTCAAGTTCGGTCACGCGACTGTTGAGCGTATCGCCCTTCTGCCTGACGTGATTTTTCTCCGCCAGGGCGACGGTCAGTTCAGCGCTGGTTGTCTTTAGGTCCTGTGCGAGGGCTTTATTCTGTCTTTGCGCTTTTTCCAGTTGCGCCTCGAGCGCCTCGAGCCGTTCCGCGATCTCGCGCTTGGCCGCCTCCGACTTCCGGCGCGCCTCTTCGATGGTATTTAGTTCCTGGCGTGCAGACCTGAGGTTGCTCTTCAGGGTCTGGTTCTGGCCGATCAGGGAAACAAGCCCCTTCTGGCTCTGCTGAAGCGAATCCTTGGCAGCGGCATAGCTGCGCCGGGCGTCTTCCAGCTCCGCACGAAGTGTCGCCGATGTTTCATCGCGATCGGAAATCGCCGCGTTCTTTGCAGACACGACCTTCTCATAGCTGACATAGGCATAGCTGGTGTGAATGACCCAGGCGGCGAAAGCACCGACGACCAGAAAGCCGGCCGCCTGCAGGAGACGGGGTATACGGATGTAAGCGGTGCGCCCATGCGACCGCAGTATGAGGTGCCGGTCTGTCAATGCGGACGGCCGCGCAAGACGCGATATCCGTCTGTGCAGCTGTTCTAAATCCGACTTATCTTTCCGAAATCTGGACATCGCCCCCGGCAGTCCCCCTTCGTACCCAATCCGTTTGTTTCACTATCTTCAACGCTAACTGTCAAAAATCCATGAAAACCCGTGGATTCGAACGCAGTATTCGACAAAAGACCCTATTCAGCGACATCCATTCTGCTCGCGCGGAGCAAACACAAAACCCCCAAAGCAATTGCCAGCAGCCCGAGCACAGCGGCCGCGATCCCGCGCGGCCCCATGTATATCAGACCCTCGTGAGAATTACCCACAATATCAGTCACATAGGCGAAATTATTCACGAGCACGCCCAGAATAATGAGAACAACACCCAAGCTACGGTTCTTTGCCATATCAATTCCCCACAACTTTATCAGCACTACGCACTGTGCCGGAACTTATACCAGAAGAGGTAATAACGCCAAGTAACTCCGGGATTATCTGTCCTGTCCGAATTCCTTTGGCGGCGCCCCCTTGATACGATAGGATTATTGTCTGTTGGGCAGATTTTATCTTTTATTCAACATTATCAATAAGTTACTCTGGAGGGACGAAGGTGGCGGATTTGTACGTCGGAAAGACCGAGGAATTCGAGGACCGTGATCGCAAAATTATAGCGCAGGGCAGTCTCGAAATCGGCGTGTTCCATGTCGATGGTGAATTTTATGCCTATGAGAACAATTGCGTTCATCAGGGCGGACCGGCCTGCCAGGGCAAAATAATAAATCGTGTCGAAGAAGTCATTCATGAGACGGAAAAGACCGCCCATGGCCTTAAATTTTCCGAAACCGATGTACATATTGTGTGTCCCTGGCATGGATACGAATACAACGTTCGTGACGGTCGCCACCCGGGAAACAAGAACATCCGTCTGAAACCGTTCAAGGTGGAGATCAAGGACGGAGAGGTTTATGTCGTCGTCTGAACCCGATTTTGGAGCCTTGGAAGCCGCGGCGACAAAGGCGCTGGAAGTCGCCGAAGCAGCCCTTTCACGCGGAGAAACCGAAGGTATTTCAGACGAAACCGTTCAGCGGCTGCTGACCGCAGGGACAAAGCTGTTTGCCAACAAGGTCGAAATGGAAGAGCGCTTCTTCTCGCCGTATACGGCCGCGGATGCGGTCACGGCGACAGATGTCGTCATGACGTGTTCCGATATGCTGCGGGCGGTCAATCTGTCCACGTTCGATCTCGCCATGTGGTTCCAGCGCCCGCGGCCCGACGACATATAAATCGAATTGATTTGAATTTTTCATAGTCAGGAGTGACATGATGGATACCGGAATAGAACAGGTCAAAGAGAACCCTATCAAGGAGATCACGACCTATACCGACTCGCGGGATGTTCTCGCGAAAGCCCGCCAGCAGGCGGACGAGCGGAATTTCAACGACATCTTTATCGCCGATATCGACGCGCATCATACCGAAACGGAATCGTGGCGCGAGATTATTACCTATATCGACGACCCGGTGGTGCGCGCCCAGGCCGAAGAAATGGTCCTCCACCGCTCCGGCACCCCGCCCTACGGGCTGAACGGCGATCTCGCACTCCGCTATCAGGACGTCGGCGGCCGGATCCCCCATCAGGCGGCCAGAAGCGAGAAGATAGACGAGAGCGAGATCAAGGAAGCGGGCCATCGCGATCTCGTGCTTGCGAAACGCGCCTACGAAGCGATGGGCATCGACATACAGGTCGTATTCCCGACACCGATGCTGTTTCTCGGCATGCACCCCCAGTTCGATATGGAGGCTATTCTCGGCAAGGCCTACAACCGCTGGCAGGTCGAGAACATCCTGAAGAAAGATCCCAAGCTCAAAACCATGATGTTCCTGCCGTTCAACGACCCGGAATCGGCGTTGGAAACCATCGAGGAATTCGGCGATGCGCCCGGCTGCGTGGGGTTCATGGTCACATCGGTTCGCTACAAGGCGGTCCATCACAATCACTACATGAAGGTGTATCGCGCTCTTGAAGAACGCGGCCTGCCGCTCGGCTTCCACGCCGGATATTACTGGCAGGACCCCTTCATGATGCAGATCAACCGCTTTGGATCGATGCACGCCCTGTCGTTTGTCTGGTGCAATGTCGTTCACATGACCAACTGGATCATGAACGGGCTTCCCGAAAGGTTCCCCGGTCTGCCGGTCGTCTGGATCGAATCCGGTCTGGCGTGGGTGCCGTGGCTGATGCAGCGTCTCGATCACACCTATCTGATGCGGTCGTCCGAAGCGCCGTTGCTCAAAAAGCTGCCGAGCGAGTATATGAAAGAAATGTTCTATACCTGCCAGCCGCTCGAGACCGATCACATGAAGGCGGTGGAACTGACCTTCGAGATGATCAACGCAAAGACCCAGCTGCTCTACGCGTCCGATTGGCCCCATTACGACTTCGATACGCCCAGCGTGATCTGGGATCTTCCGTTCCTGGATGAAGAATCCAAACTGAACATCCTGGGCCGGAACGCCCAGCGGCTATTCGATTTCAGCCGGTAGAACGACCGGCGGATAATCTGGAAGAGGCGGGAATTTACCCGCCTCTTTTTTATCTCCAGTCGTCGACCGCAAAGATACCGGGCACGTTGTATCCGTCCCCGCGGTCATCCCCTGCGGTCTTCAGCATCGCGATGCCGTTCATCCAGCTCCGAAAGCCCATACCGAGCATGGCCTCATAACATTCCGCCCGGCCCGTATTGGTGCCCGCAACGAGCCTGTTCGTGCTGCGTAATGCGGCGAAAGCCTCGCAGGCCGTCATAAGCGCCTCGAATTCCGCCGGGGCGTTCTCGCCCGGGCGGATAGCTGCGAATTTGACAAGCGTCTGCGGACTGCCGGCTTCCGATCCGCGTCCCTGATGACAGCAGGCAAAACCCGTCATCGCTGTATCCGGACCCAGCAAAACCGTATCGCCGAAGCCCGCCCTGTCGATCGACATAATTTCTCCGGTCAGATCGAGCCCGCGATATACGCTGCCGGCGATGCTGCGACATGCATCAAGAACCGCCGGCCTTTCAGATGCAGCCAGTTCGGAAAAGAGCCGCGCGGTCGGCGGCATACCTGTCTCCGGCCTGACCGTCCTGTCCATAACGGCAGTGATCCTTTTCATCCGGAATCCGTATGCTTCATAAAGACGGATATGGGTCGCGCTCTGCGGATGGGTGAACAAACCCTGCAGGGAGAAACCGCGCGAATTCATATATCGCGTCATCTCGTCGAGCATGGCGCGGCCTATTCCCCTGCCCCAGGCATCCACATCGACGGTCAGCGGCCCGAGTATGCCGACGCTGCCCCAATCCATCACGAAGCCACAGGCGACCTGCCTGCCGTCCATCTCGGCAACGAACGCCCCTTCGGGGTTCGTCGAAAACCGTCCGGCGACCACTTCCCCGTCTCCGCGAAATGCCGACGGGGCCTCCAGACCGAAGAACGTACCGAACGCGACCCGGTTGATCCGGTCTGCGTCGGCAAGGTCTTCCTGCGACATTTGCCGGATGACGAGGTTGCTCATGGGCCCCGCGCTTCGCGCCAGACGCCGAGTTTCTGCTGCACAACCCTGTCGGAAAAGCCGAAAAGCACGGATTCCGAGGCGGCGCGATGCACGTATTCCGCCCAGGACGGTACGACAAACACATCATGACGTTTCCACGCGAATGGCTCTCCGCCGATCGTCGTCTCTCCTTCGCCTTCAAGCACGGCGAAAACAGTGCCGTCCGTGCTGCGATAGGGATGTCCCGCGAAGCCGTTGTCGAGAAGCATCAGTGTTGTCGTCATCGTGGGCATCGCAGGTCCGCCATCGGCGGGATTTAGATACTCCATCCGATAGCCGTGGCTGGGGTCTGCATCGGTGACTTTGCGCAAAATCTCCAGCGTCTCTCGCGCGGTGTCATAGGGATATCGCACGACGCGGTCACTGCCGGTTGCAAGCGCGCGGTCGTCCTCTACCGCTTCTCCCGGTGCCGGTTCTGTGCCGGGCGCAACAGACCGGCCGGGTTCGAAAAACGTCGTATCCAGCTGCGCCATCAGGCCGTTATCGAGCCCGTCCAGCCAGATCATCGGCGTGTCTCCTTCATGGGTGTGACCGTGCCACGCCCAGGACGGCGTAATGATGAAATCGCCGGGCATCATTTTCACCCGGTCTCCATCGACGGTGGTAACCCCTCCTTCACCTTCGAGCACAAGCCGCAGGGCCGATTGCGTATGACGATGCTCCGGCGCGTATTCGCCGGGAAGGATCAGTTGCAGGCATGCATACAGGCTGCGCGTCGTTCCCTGAAAGCCCGTCAGGGCCGGGTTCTGCAGCACAAGCACCCGCCGGCTCGCTTCCTCCGGCGTGACGACATTTCCCGCCTCTACAAGAAGCGGTTTGATGTCTTCGTATTTCCAGATAGCCGGATCGTATGGCGGGTCAGGCGCTTTCGGCACATATTGCGCGGTATCCACCCAAAGCGGCAGCACATGCTGCGCGGCAATGCGGTCATAGTAAGTGCCGGGTTCTGGCGGGTTGCGCGCCATGGCTACCGAACCTCGACCTCCATCTTGCCGATGATATCCATCTGACAGACCAGATGATCGCCGGGCTCGATCGGCCCGACCCCTTTCGGCGTCCCCGTCATCAGGATGTCGCCCGGGTACAGGGTGTAAAACCGAGACGCATATTCGATCAGCCTGCGGCAATCGTAGATAAGGTACCTGGTATTCGATTCCTGGCGAACCTCGCCGTTTACGGTGATGCGGAAATCAAGATCGTCGGGATCGGCGATTTCATCCGCGGTCGTGATCCACGGCCCAAGAACAGCATAGGAGTCCAGCGACTTTCTGAGGTTTCGGTCTTCGACACCGCGGACGGTATTGTCCAGTCCGATGGAATATCCGGCCACCACATCCAGCGCATCATCGTAGGCGACGTTCTTCGCTGTCTTGCCGATAATCACCGCCAGTTCGATTTCGTGATCGTTCCGGCGGTCGGTATGACCAAGCGTGATCCCCTCGCCCGGCCCGACGAGCGCCGAGTTTGCCTTCAGAAACAGGCCGTATTCGTTGATCGTCTTGATATCCCGCCCGAAATTTATTCCGTTATCTTCCCGCGCCTCGTCTACGTGGTCGCGATAATTGGCAGGGGCGGCGATGATTTTCGTCGGGTTGGCGACGGGGCTTTTGAGGACGACATTGTTCACGCCCTGCACATATCCCATCTTGCGATTGGCCTCGATCCCGACCCTGATCTCATCGATATGCGCGACCATCGCGTCCCCGTGCGGGCGCGGCCACCCGGTTTTCGGAAGATCGTCCAGCGTGATCGTGACATCAATCAGCTGATCGCCCTTGATCAGGCCGAGCTTGTCGTCGTTGTACCGGCAAATTCTCATAGGTCGGTTCCGAACTCTTCACGTGCCCCGTCCGCCCAGACAAGGCCATGACCGGGCGCGTCAGACGGCGAAATGTTTCCTGCCCCATCCATCGTCACCGGGGAATCGAACAGGGGTTCCAGCAGGGGAAAATCCTCCATCCACCGGATCGAGGGCGCGGCGCCCGCCAGGTGAATAAACAGCGCGGGCAGGAAATGCGGCGAGACCACAAGATTATAGTGTTCCGCTATCTGCGCGAGGCGAAGGCTCTCGGTAATGCCGCCCATCATTGCGAGATCGGGCTGGACGATCGACACGGCCCGGTCGGCCATCAGGGGGGCGAGTTCCACCGCCCCCTGGTGATGTTCGCCGGTCGCGATCGGAACGCTGCAGGTCTGGGCCAGCGTGGCGAACCCGTTCGCATCGTGCGCCGGAAGAGGCTCTTCGAACCACAACGCGTTTACGTCGCCCAGGACGTTCGCCAGCCATTGCGCCCGGGCGAGATCGCACTTTTCATTCGCATCGGCCATGATATCGACCCCGTCCGGCAACGCCTCGGCGACCGCCTGAATCCGCGGCAGATCCGACGGCGCGCCGGCAACCCGCAGCTTCACGGCCGTGCATCCCATATCGGCGTATTCCAGCGCCCGTTCGACAGCCACGTCCGGGTCCTGCATGGGTCCGAAACCGCCCGAGCCGTAGACAGGCAGCGTCTTCGCCACACCGCCCAGCGCCGTGTACAGGGGCACCCCCTGCTTTCGGGCATAAAGGTCCCACATGGCGACGTCGATCGCCGCAATCGACAGGTAGCCCACCCCGCGACCGAGGCGGTTGAGCGATCCCGCCAGCCGCCGCCACAGGGCCTGCGGGGGCACGATCTCCTGACCTTCGACAAAGCGCGCAAGCATATCCCGCGCGGCGTGGGTCACCGTCCTGCCGCCCCCGCCGAGAACATAGGAAAAGCCTGTTCCCGTCACGCCATCGGAATCTTCAATGTCCACGACGATCACATCAACTGCCGTAATGCCGGAGCCGCCGGTCGGCCCGGACAGGGGAAATTCCCACAGTTCTGCGGTTGCCCGTTTCAGGATCGTGGTCATATCTCAGTCCTTCAAAGTCAGCGTCACGGTGTCCCCGTCTTCGATGCCGAACGCATCACGGACACCGACGGCCGCAATCACTTCGACCTGTGCCGGCGGGTAGCCGTCCACCAGCGGGAAAACGATTGCGCCATCGATCTTATCGTTGATGGAAACCCTCCAGCATTTCGCATCGCAATCGTGCGGACCGTCATTCGGATTGTCCATGTGGATGCCGTCCGTCCGCTTCAGGCGCACCCAGACTGGCATCGAATCCGGGTCATCGACGATGACATTTATCGTGCCCGGAAACGGGTCGACACCGACCCGGTCGATGAACTGCTCTTTCGCCCAGTCAAGCTGGGTGAATGTCGTCCCCATGCCGATGCCGGTTGCGAGCCGGCCGATAAGCTTCTCGCCCTTCATCAGGCCGCGCGGACGTCGACATCCATCCGGCCGATGCCCTCGCAATAACAATGCATGACATCTCCGGGCTCAACTGGCCCGACCCCTTCCGGTGTGCCGGTCATGATCACGTCGCCCGGATACAGCGTGTAGAACGACGATCCATACTCGATCAGCTTCCGGCAATCGAAAATGAGTTTGTCCGTATTCGAATTCTGGCGCTCTTCGTCTCCCACGTGGATTGAAAAACCGAGCTTGTCGGGGTCGGCGATCTCGTCCGCCGTCACGAGCCAGGGCCCCAGCACCGAATAGGTGTCGATCGCCTTTCGCAGGCTGCGTTCCTCCGTGCCGCGTACCGTCATGTCGAGACCGATGGAATAGGCTGCAACGTAATCGAGCGCGTTATCGTAGGACACGTTCTTCGCGGTCTTGCCGATGATCAGCGACAGTTCGATCTCGTGATCGTTGCGCCGGTCGGTGAAGTGCAGATCCACACCCTCACCCGCGCCGACGAGGACCGGGTTCTTGAGGAAAAGGCCGTAATGATCGATCGTCTTTATCTCGCGGCCGAAATTGACACCTTCGTCCTCGATCGCTTCGTCCTGGTGCGCATAGTAATTCACCGGGGCACCAATGACCTTGGTCGGGTTCGCAACAGGGCTTTTGAGGACAACCGATGACAGCGCGTGCCGTTCGCCGGCGTCTGCCAGCGCGGTCGCCCTGGCGCAGACCGCATCAAGATGGGCGATAAGCGCATCGCCGACCGGCGCCGGCCATCCGGATTGCGGTATCACGTCCAGCGCGGCGGTCACGTCGATGACATCGTCGCCATCCACGATACCGAGACGATCGTCGTTGAAGCGGCATATTTTCATGCTCTCATCCCCTGAGTGAAGTTCACCTGATCACAGGTAATGGCATTCCCCCAACGGTCGGTCCAGCGCAAATTTGGGGGGCTTGAATGTCGCTAAAAGCGGCGTAGACTGCGCGGCGCGCGGGTGTAGCTCAATGGCAGAGCAGAAGCTTCCCAAGCTTACGACGAGGGTTCGATTCCCTTCACCCGCTCCAGTCCTATTGCTTAAGAACAGACATCCAGGCGGCAGGCACCCTGCCCTCGTCGACACCGCGTCCGAGGTAGTATTTCCAGAGCTTTTCAACATGCGCGGGCCGATTGAACCGCTCCATGAACGACGTCATTTCGTCGTTTGACAATCCTCTCACCGTGCCGAGGGCTGCCGCATGAAACAGCGTTTTCGCATTTTCCTCGAAATGGACTGAATCGATCAGCAGGGCCGGCACGCTTTCCGCCGTCACGACGACACCGTGGGCACGAATAAGCGCTGCATGATGGGCGCCGAGCGTCTCCGCAAGCGCCTTTCCCGACGCCACTGAATTGATATGTCCCGGGTCCGGATGCACCGGGATTCCGTCCATCCACCGCGCCGCATGATTCTTCACCGGGACCAGCGGCCGGTCTTCCACCAGCGTGAACATCGTCGCCGTTTCGGGATGGAAATGCCCGATGGCATTCACGTCGGGCCGCGCCCGCATGATCTCGGTGTGGATGTATATTTCCCGCGGCGGCTTCTTGTCGGTGGCGCCTTCCAGAACCTTTCCGTCGAAATCGCAGACAAGCAGGTCTTCCGGCTCCAGCGCCGCGCGGGAATCGTCGAATGACTGGATCAGAAGCCCGCTGCCGTCCGGCAGGCGCGCACTGACATGCCCGGAATAATCTATCAGCCCGTCCATGTTCATGATCCGCGTACAGGCGGCGATTTCCGCCCGCAATGCCTCATGGCCGGCGTTATGACCCTTCATCTTTTCCTCGCGACAATGTGGAAGATATGCCAGTGCTTCTGAACGCCGCGCGGCGTGGTGGAATCGTCTTCCTCCTCTTCAAAAAATTCGAGATCGAACGGTTCGAGCAGTTCGGTCACCTGGTCCCGCGACAGGCAGGTCACACCGGGCCGGTCCGCCCAGTCGTCCCGGTCGCCGTAAAGCTGGCCCGAAAAACGCCCCCCCGTGACCAGCGCCCTGACGATTTTGTCCCAGACATCCGGGAAGGCATCGGCAGGACAAAGCGGCAGAGAGAAACCCGCATTCACAAGATTGCATCGCGGCAACACCATATCCTCGTATCTGGCGATCTGCGTTTCGATTTCGCACCCCACGGGCAGGTCGGGCCGGGCGAGAAGTTTCCCGATCGCCGCGAATTCGGCATCGACCGCCAGCACCGGCCAGCCGCGCCGGAGTATCTCGATCGTATCGCGCCCCGAACCGCAGCCAAGATCGACCGCCATCCCGCCCGATGTCATTCCCTCCGCCGCGAAGGCATCCAGCGCCCTTATGAGCGTCGGACGCGGCGGGCGTTCGCCGGTCTTTTCATAGTACGAAGACCAGTCGATCGGAGCGTCTGCGTCAGATGAAGTTCTGTCCGCCATCCACAATCATTCCCTGGCCGGTGATATAGGCCGCTTCCTCCGAGCACAGGAACATCATCGCCTTTGCCAGGTCGTGGATCGTTCCCTGCCGGGGCAGCGCCTGCGTCGAGGTCATCGTTTTGAACATCTCGCGCGGAACCGACGGACGCTCGACCTCCGTCTGCATAACCCCCGGCCAGAACGTGTTCACCGTTATCCCGTACGGCCCGCATTCGCGGGCCATCGAGCGGGTCATGCCGATCATTGCCGCCTTGGTCGTAATGTAGTGCAGATAGTTGGGGCGACCCGACATCATCGTGCCGGACGACACGTTTATAATCCGGCCCCACTTGGCCTCGATCATCGGTTTCACGGCGGCACGGGAACAGAGAAAGGCCCCGTTAACATTCACATCGACAGCACGTTTCCATTCGTCGACCGGCAGTTCCCAGAACGGCCCCATCGTGATCTGCGAAAAGACCGCCGCGTTGTTTATCAGGATATCGAGGCGACCGAACGCCGACAGCGCCGCATCGACCATCGAATTCGCGGATGCTTCATCCGCCACATCGACCTGCACGGCGAGAGCCCTGCCCTGCTTTTCCTCGATCTCGCGCTTAACCTTCTCGGCGTTGTCGCCGTTTATGTCCGCGATCACCGGGATCGCGCCATGTGCCGAAAAGTAATGCGCATATCCGCGTCCGATCGCCTGCCCCGCGCCTGTGATGATCACCACACGGTCCTTCAGGCTGTCATAGCTCGCGTTCTTGTCGACGTTCATTTCCGAATAATCGATATAGCCGATTTCCGTATCGGTCATTGTTCCCTCCAAAATTCGTTATGCGTTTCTATCGTCTGCATTTGTATAGTTGGGCATGGCGCGACGCCGGACGCAAGCCCGTCATTCCGCCCGCTGACGTTCAACCTCTTCCAGCAGCGCATCCAGATCGGCATCCTGTATGCCATGCACCTTCATCTCCCGGACAGTCTCCGCGAGATAATCGTAGCAGGTGCCATATTTCCCAACGGCCGTCGCGATATAACGCGCTTTTTCCGTCAGCGGCAGACCGCCCGCATACTGACGGTGATCGGGAGACACGACGAAAGTAAGCGCTGCCAAGTCTTCGCCCTCGACCGAAACTTCTACCCATTCCGCGGTATAGGTGCCTGTCCACATTTCACGTTCCCATAGCGGCATCAGGTCCGCTTCCGTGGTCGTTTCCGGCAGCGCGAACACGATTCCTTCGCAGAGGGAGCCCGCCTTTTTCTCCAGCGCGAACCCCAGACCGGGGCGCTCTGGCGTCCCGCGCGCGAATACCGACCAGATCGAAAAATCCCGGTGGTAGCCATGGAGATCGCTTTTCGCCCGGGAGACCACATCGAAACAGGGATTCCACATCAGGGATCCGTACCCAAAGACGCGCAGCCTGTTGCGGTCCGGCGCCCTCGCAAGCGTCTCCCTCAGAGATTCCGCGCGTTCGGCATCCGTCAGCGGCGTTATGAGGTGGGTGGGCGGCGGATTAGCCATTGGCGGCCGGGCGTCTGTTGACAAGTGCGACACCGGAAATGACGCATGCCGTGCCGGCCCATACCCACCAGGTCGGCGCTTCGTCAAAGACGACGATGCCGGCAAGAACCCCGGTCAGCGTGACGACGTAGTTCAGTTGCGAAGCATAGGTCGGACCCGAAAGCCGGATCATCTCGAAAAGGGCAAAAAACGCAAACCCGGAAATGATGGCGTGTCCGAATACCGCAATATCCGGCACCGCCGGCGGGAAAGACGGGACGTGAAACGCCCCCGCAAGCAGGCTGACCGGCAACATCACGGCGGCGCCGAACCAGACCATACCGGTAGTCAGGGATAGCGAATTTCCCGTATCCGGCCTTAGCCGCTCGATAAGGATATTCCCCAGCGAATACGTCAGTGGCGCGAGCAAACCGAAAAAAAGCCAGGGGATCATCGCCGGGTCCGGCAGGCTTTCCCGGGGCGCGACGAACAGCACGACGCCGATGAATCCGAGGCTAAGCCCGGCCGCCCGCAACGCCGCGAAATACTCCAGGCGCAGCATTAGGCTGATCGCATAGGTAAAGATGGGCGTCAGGCCGAGGACCACGGCCAGAGCGCCCGCGGGAACGTACTTCACGGTCGTGTACCAGACCACGTTCGCGCAGACGATCCGAATGCCGCCGATGATCACGTAGTACCGCAGGTGCTGTCCTGTGAGCCCCGGATATGTTCCGCGAAGAGCGCATATTCCGGACAGTATCAGGGCGGCAATAACCGCGACCCAGAAAACATAGCCGAGCGGATCGACCCCGCCGGCCGTCGCAATCTTGGCGATCGCGACCGCCGCGCCCCATCCTATGCCGCAATAGAACAACAGGCAGAGCGATATGAGGCGTGTCCGGTCGATCGCCATATCCGGCGCTTTCTCAGATCACCTCTTTGTCGCGCAGCGCTGCCAGGTCGTCATCCGACAGGTTGAGTTTTTCGCGCAACACTTCCTCGGTATGCTGGCCGAGCAATGGCGGCGCATGGCGATATGTCACGGGGGTATCGCTGAATTTCATCGGGCTGGCGATCAGATCGGCGCCGCTGTCGCCGGTCGCAGGATGCGGCACATTGACGACCATTTCGCGCGCTTTCACGTGGGGGTCGTCGAATACCTGCCGCAGATTGTTGATTGGCCCACAACCGATTTTCTGCTCCTCGAGCGCCGACAGCCAATCCGCGGAAGACCGTTTGGCGAATATCTCGGCGAGTTGGGGCACCAGCGCATCCCGGTTCCGGACACGGGCACCATTGGTCGCGTAATCGGGGTTTTCGGTAAAGTGCGTACAGCCTGCCATCTCGCAGAACCGTGCGAACTGCGTGTCGTTGCCGATGGCGACGATGATATACCCGTCGGATGTCTGAAACGGCTGGTAGGGTACGATATTCGGATGCGCGTTGCCGAGGCGGCCGAGCATGTCGCCGTGAATAAAGTTCATGCCGGCATTCGCGAGCATCGCAACGGTGGTGTCCATCATGCCGATATCGATGTACTGGCCCTGCCCGGTGACCGCCGCATGGCGAAGCGCCGCGTTGACGGAAACACTCGCATACATGCCGGCCATGATATCGGCGATCGGCACCCCTACTTTCTGCGGTTCGCCCTCCGGTTCACCGGTGATCGACATCAGCCCGCCCATGCCCTGGATCAGAAAATCGTATCCGGGGCGCGGCGCATAGGGACCCGTCTGCCCGAATCCCGTGACGGAGCAATAGACGAGCTTCGGATTGCCATCCTTCAGGTCTTCATAGGCAAGCTTGTATCGGGCGAGGTTGCCCGTCTTGAAATTCTCAACCAGGGCGTCCGCGTCCATCGCCATCCGGCGGACAAGCTCCGCTCCTTCCGGCTTCGAAATATCGAGCGCGACCGACCGCTTGTTGCGGTTCGCGCCGATGAAATAGGAACTCTCGGACGTATCGTTGCCGGCATCGTCCTTGACGAATGGAGGCGCGAACTTGCGCGTATCGTCCCCGGCGCCCGGCCGTTCGATCTTGATCACGTCGGCGCCCAGATCGCCGAGCATCTGCGTGCAGGTGGGGCCCGCAAGAACGCGGGTCAGATCGACGACGGTAACACCCGCGAGCGGGCCAATTTTTTCTGACATACTGAAATCTCCCTAATCGGAGGTGGTTTAAGCCATCCGGGCAGCCGGGAAAAGGGCCGGCAAAAACTCCCATGCCGCGATTCCCTTTCCTCCGTTGCGTTGAAGGTATAAAGGGGACGTTCACATGTCCGTCATCCATGACATTCTGGCAAGCGCGCCGGGGGTTACCGAATGGTCCTTCGCCGCCCTGTGCCTGCTGAGTTTCTTCACCTCCGCGGTCTCGGCCGCCTTCGGGCTGGGGGGTGGGGCCGCGCTGGTTGCCGTCATGGCATCGACAATGCCGCCGCTCGCGATCATTCCCGTACATGCCGTCGTTCAGGTCGGATCGAATTTCTTCCGCGCGGCGATGATGTGGCGCAATATCCTGTTTCGCTGGGTGCCCACATTTGTCGTCGGAACAATCATCGGGGCAGCGGTCGGCGGACAGATCGTCTTCGCACTCCCGAAATACCTGCTTCAGGGCATCATCGGGATATTCGTCCTGTATGCGGTCTGGGCGCCGAAAATGAAGGCGATGGAACCTTCAAATATCCGGTTTGCCGTCGTCGGCGCGGTCGCGTCGTTCGCAACCATGTTTGCCGGCGCGACCGGCCCGCTGATCGCCCCGTTCATCAAGGCATCCACCACCGACCGGATGATGACCGTCGCAACCCATGCGGCCTTTATGTCGTGGCAGCACGGCGTGAAGATACTCGCGTTCGGGTTCCTCGGATTCGCATTCGGACCGTACATCCCCCTGATGGTGCTTATGATCATTTTTGGCATTATCGGCACCTGGTCGGGCAAGTTTATTCTGAACTGGATGGCAGAGAGTGTCTTCCGGCGGGGCTTCAATCTGGTCCTGACCGTGCTTGCGCTGCGTCTCCTTTTTGAAGCCGGAACCGAGGTTGCAGGATGATCGAATTTCTCTCCATCACGCCGGAAATCGACGGCTGGATGTTCATCCTGTTTACGGTTCTCGCCTGCTTCACTGCTGCGTTCGGCGTCGTCGCCGGTCTTGGCGGCGGCGTCTTGCTGATCGGGTTTATGGCGACCGTCTTCCCGCCGGTCGCCCTCGTTCCCGTGCACGGTGTGGTGCAGGCGGGATCCAACGTGACGCGCACCATCATCGCCCACCGGCTGGTGATGAAGCAGGCCATCATCCCCTTTGCCATCGGCGCCGTGATCGGGTCGGCTATCGGCGGACGGATCGTGGTTTCCATTCCCCTGGCGCTGCTTCAGACGATCCTCGGAATATTCATGCTCTATGTCTGCTTCTCGCCGAAGATCACGGCGGGCATGCCGACACCGAGGCGCTTCTTCGGACTGGGCGTCGTCGGCGCTTTCATCTCGATGTTCATCGGCGCGACCGGCACCATCCTCGCCCCCTGGGTGCGTGGCGTGAGCGAAGACCGGCGCGTGTTCGTTGCGACACATTCCTGCATCATGATGTTCATTCATGGCCTGAAGGTCATCGTCTTCGCGGTTCTCGGGTTCGAGTTCTTCGATTACCTCCCGCTGATGGCGGCCATGGTGACGTCAGGATTCCTCGGCAACTGGATCGGCTTCAAGCTTCTCGACGTCATGGAAGAAGCGCTGTTCCGCCGGGTATTCCAGGTCGTCCTCATTCTCCTCTCCATTCGCCTGTTGTGGAGCGCCGCCGAGAACGCCGGCTACATATGATGGAGAGCTTCCTCGGGGTCCCGGACACGGGACTCTGGCTGACGATCGGACTCGTCCTCGCCGCGACCATGACGACATTTCTCGGCACCGTTACCGGGACCGCAGGCGGCCTCCTGCTGCTGGCGATCATGACATTCTTCTTCCCGCTCGCGGTCCTGATCCCGATGCATACCTTCATCCAGCTCGGAGCGGGTTCGAGCCGGACCTTCATGATGTGGCGCTACGTCAAGAAACCGCTCATCGTGCCGTTCGCGATCGGGTCATGTATCGGTGCATTTGCCGGCGCGCAGATATTCGTCACACTGCCGTCCGAATTGCTGCAGGGCATCCTCGGGATATTCATCCTGGTCGTGATGTGGACGCCCCGTCTCGGCGCCGGCGGACCGGAAAGACTCCGCTTCGGCATCCTGGGCGCCGTCGCGACGTTCCTCGGCATATTCGTCAGCGCGACCGGCACGTTTCTGTCGCCCTTTATCGCCCATGCGAGTTCGGACCGGCGAATCCATGTCTCGACCATGGCGACCCTGATGGCAATCTCGCATATCACGAAGCTTGTCGCGTTCGGCTTCGTCGGGATGGCGGTCGGTGCATACCTGCCCCTGATCGCGCTGATGATCTGCGGCACCGTTCTCGGCACCTGGCTTGGCCAGCATGCGCTTAACCGCATTCCGGAGAAGCTCTTCCGTCAGGTTTTCCGGATCCTGCTGTCTCTCCTCGCCTTCCGGCTCCTGTTCGGCGCAGCGGTCGAGATGGGCTGGCTTGACGGTATCCTCTGAAGCGAAGCCTTGCCGTATGGGCAGGTTCCGCTACACTTTTCCAATGGAGAAATCGGATACACGCCCGGACGGCACCTATGCCAGCACATGCTGGGAATGCAGCACCCGCTGTGGATCGCTCGTCACTGTCGAAAACGGTCATGTCGCAAAGGTCGGCCCCAACCCGACGCACCCCGGGTCGAAGGGCGCGTTCTGTGTAAAGGGGATCCGCGCGTTACCCGAACTGACCTATAGCGAGAACCGCATCAAAACCCCGATGCGCCGCGCGGGCGATCGGGGGTCCGGCAACTGGGAAGAAATATCCTGGGATACCGCCCTGGATGAGATCGCCGACCGCCTGCTGGAAGTCCGCGCGGAACACGGCCCTGAATCCCTTGTCGGCGCGGTATCGAGCGCGTTTTTCAGCCGGGGTGCCATGGTCGCGCTGTTGATGCGATCGCTGGGGTCGCCGAACTGGATGATGAACCAGGATTTGTGCGGCGGCTGCCGCGCCCTGTCCGACCGGATCATGGGGCTCGGCATTGTCGGCGGCGAGGATGTCGACAACACAAAATGCGCGCTTATCGTCGGGCGCAATCCGTCTGCCGCAGACCCGGTGCAATGGATGGCGCTCAAACGCGCAAAGGCTGCCGGTGCAAAAATCATCGTTATAGACCCGGCGCGGACACCGGCGGCCGGGATTGCGGATATCTGGATGCGCCCCCGCCCCGGCACCGACGTCGCACTGGGGCTTGCCCTGATCAACGTCATCATCGAGGAAAATCTCTACGATCGTGACTTCGTTTCCGCATGGACCCGGGGCTTCGATGAACTGAAAGCACGGGCGGCGGAATTCCCGCCCGCGCGCGCGGCGGAACTTACGGGCGTTTCAGCCGATGACATTATCGCGGCGGCCAGATTTTATGCAGACGGGCCGTCCAGCTTCGTATCGGGTCACGGGATCGACGCTTTTTCGAACGGCGTGCAGACCTTCCGCGCATTTCACTGCCTCGTCGCCATCACCGGCAACGTCGACCGGCCGGGCGGCAATCTTCGTGTGAAGCGGCCACGCGGCTTCCGCAATTATATCGATATCCTGCACGATCCCGACTTCGCCCTGCCGCAGGATGTGGCGGAGCGCACCCTTGGCGCCGACCGCTTTCCGCTGTGGGCAGGACCGAAGGGATGGCAGACATCGGCCCATAACCCGACCGTTCTGGATGCGATCCTGACCGGCAATCCGCACCCGGTGCGCGCCATGTACGTTTCCGGGGTCAACATCGCGGTGACCTATCCCGACACACAAAAGGTCATGGCCGCGCTGAAGTCCCTCGACTTCCTTGCCGTCGCCTCGCACATGATGACGCCGACATCCGAACTTGCAGATATTGTCCTGCCCAAAACCACGGGGCTGGAAGAGGAAGAGGTCTCGCTAGAGCCGTCAGCGCAGATCGTCTGCTACACTAACCCGGTTATTCCGCCGCAGAACGAAGCGCGATCGGATTTCGATTTTACGACCGACCTCGCCCGGCGGCTTGAGGCGCGGGGGATCGACACGCGAAAGTATTTCCCGTGGGAAACAAAACAGGAGTTCAACGAATACCTGCTCGGCGACGAAATAGACTGGGAGATACTGAAAGAGAATGGCTGGGCGCCGTTTGACTTCAAGCTCGGCAATTTCGCGGAAGCCGGATTCAAAACACCGTCAGGAAAGATAGAGTTATGGTCGGAAACGCTGGACGAACTCGGCATCGACACTCTGCCGAATTACGTGGCGCCGCGTGCTGACGCCGCCGATGACGCAACACGCGAAGCGTATCCGCTGATCCTGATTACCGGCGCGCGTGAAAAGACCTACCACCATTCCCGCTACCGGGATCAGGCATGGGCGCGGAAGGTTTCCCCCTTCCCGCTTTTGCAGGTTCATCCCGAAACAGCGGCCGCATCCGGGTTGACGGAGGGCGACTGGGTTGCGGTGGAAACGCCCGGCCTGGACGGCCGGTGCAAGTTGAAGGTATCGATCACCGAGGAAACAGGGCCCGGCACGGTGCGGACCGGGATGGGCTGGTGGCTGCCCGAGGCCGCAGGTCCGGACCGTGGCGCGCTTGACGTCAACGTAAACGCCGCCCTGTCCTATGGCGGCCCCTGGGACCCGGTCACCGGTTCGGCCGACACGCGCGGCCTGCCCTGCCGTCTGACGCCGGTCCCGGACGCGGAGATACCGATGCGGGAAACAGCATGAGAATTCGTGAAAGGCTGGACGAACTCGGGCTTCGCCTGCCGCCGGCGTTCGTTTATCCGAGTGCGAACCGCACCGGCTGCGTCATAACGCAGGATCTTTTGTACACGTCCGGCCATCCGCCGCCCGAGGACTTCGGCGTGACCGTCAAGGGTAAAGTGGGTGCGGACGTGAGCGAGGAAGAAGCCTACGCGGCGGCGCGCGCGACGGCGCTCAGCATTCTCGCCTCGGTCGAGGCCGAACTCGGTTCGCTGGACCGGATCACGCAGGTCGTGAAGGTTTACGGGATGGTCAACTCCGCGCCAGGCTTTGACCGGCAATTCGCCGTCATCGACGGCGCATCGGATCTGTTTTTCGAACTCTTCGGCCCCGGCGCCGGCAAACACGCGCGATCCGCCGTCGGCATGTTCGAACTGCCCCGGCAGTTCTGCATGGAGATCGAAGCGATATTCGAACTCGGCGGCTAGGTCCGTTATGCGGGGCCGGTCATGCCTCGTCCGGCTCGCGCCAGTTGGTATTGTGGTCCGGGAACCATTCCCGTCCTTTCAGCATGTAATGCCAGTACATCAGCGGCAGGCCCGTCTTCTTGATCCACCAGTTCACCCAGCGCTCCTTGCCGGGATTTAAGGGTAATGAGGGTGTCACCTTTCCCCCATATATGAACTCCGCCATGATCACCTTTCCATAAGCCGTCGTCAGCGGGCAGGATGCGTAACCATCGTATTCCGCCACTGCCTCCTCGCCCTTCCGGACACGCAGGATATTGCGCACCACAACGGGCGACTGCTTGCGGATTGCCGCTGCGGTTTTGGAATTCGGGGTGGAACAGACATCGCCCAGCGAGAAGACATTGGAAAACTTCGGATGCTGCAGGCTGCCCTGATCGACATCGACCCAACCGGCCTCGTTCGCAAGCGGACTGGTCCTGATGAACGCCGGGGGTGCCTGCGGCGGCGTGACATGCAGCATGTCGTAATCGACCACGATGCGGCTTCCCTTCCCATCGCCATCGACGACCTCGAATGTCGCCTTGCGGGCGGCGCCATCGACTGCAATCAGGTTATGGGACACATCGACCTCGATTCCATAACGGGCGGCACCGCGGGTCAGCGCCCTGGCAAAAAACGGCACACCGAAAATTGCAGGTGTCGCAGTATGGAATTCGACATGGCAGGATTTGAGCAAGCCTGACCGGCGAAGATGATCCGCTGTCAGATAGGCGATTTTCTGGGGTGCCCCCGGACATTTGAACGGCATCGGCGGCTGGGTAAAAACCGCGCGCGCGCCGGATTTCAGCGCCTAGATACAGGCCCAGGTATATTCGGCGTAGTCCGCAGAATAGTTGCTGCAGACCCCGTCCCGGCCAAGCGCCTCGGGCAGGCCTTCCACTTTCTCCCAGTCGAGGATCAGTCCCGGACAGACGACGAGTTGGGCGTAACCGACGACATCGCCGGAAGCGAGCGTCACTTCGTTGGCGTCGAGCCGGAAGGCGGTCACGGCATCCCGGATAAGGCGTACGCCGTCGGGAACGAGACTGGCGAGGCTGCGCCGGGTGCGCTCGAGCGAATATGCGCCGCCACCAACCAGGGTCCATGCAGGCTGGTAGTAGTGGGATTCGGCCGGGTCGATAATCGCTATATCGAGAGACTTCGGCGCGCGGCGGCGCAGGCTGGCCGCAACCGTGATACCTGCGGTGCCGCCACCGACGATCACAACGTCATGATTGCTATTGGACATCTGTTCCTCCTTCTCGTTAATGGAACTGCGACCGGCTAACGCGCACTTCTGTCGTGTAATATCCGCATCGGTCCCTACAGCGCATCGACCGGAATTTTGAGATAGGAAATGCCATTGTCTTCGGGCGGCGGCAGCTGACCGGCCCGCATGTTCACCTGAACCGCAGGCAGGACGAGCACCGGCATGTCGAGCGTTTTGTCCCGCGTCGTCCGGAGTTCAACAAACTCCGCCTCCGATACGCCGTCACGGATATGAACATTCTGTGCACGCTCCTCGGCAACAGTCGTTTCCCAGGCAAAGTCTTCCCGGCCCGGCGCCTTGTAGTCATGGCACATGTACAAACGGGTCTCCGGCGGCAACGAAAGAATTTTCCGGATCGACCGGTAGAGTGTCGCGGCATCCCCGCCGGGAAAATCGCAGCGGGCCGTGCCGTAATCCGGCATGAACAGGGTATCGCCGACAAAGGCAGTGTCGCCGAACAGATAGGTGATACAGGCGGGCGTATGACCGGGGGTATGGATGACCTTCCCCGTCATGCTTCCCACTTCGAATTCATCCCCATCTTCGAACAGGCGATCGAACTGCGACCCGTCCGTCAAGAAACCGGGTTCGGCGTTGAAAATGTCGCGAAACATCGCCTGTACGTCACGAATATGCGCGCCGATCCCCACAGACGCGCCCAGCTTTTCTCTCAGATACGGCGCGGCGGTCAGATGGTCCGCGTGAGCGTGGGTTTCAAGGACCCAGTCCACCTTCAGGTTATTTTTCCGAACGAATTCCAGAACCCGGTCAGCCGAGTCAAAGCGGGTTCTCCCGGATTTGGGATCGTAGTCACGCACCGGGTCGATGATCGCGCAATGAGACCCTGTCGGCTCCACGACGACATAAGTGACCGTATTGGTGGCTTCATCAAAAAAGGCGGTTACATCCGGTTGCATGATTCCCTCTCTTCCAACTTCACAACCGATCCTAAATCCGGAAGCGAGCGCGAACCTTGATGCAAAGCAACTGACGGCAACGGCCCTGTTCGTTGACCAACCGACGTTTCAGCCTGAAAAATTTGATCCGCTCTCGATAAATCATACGTATAGTCCTGTTATTGACCCTCAATTCCGGAACAAATCGGAGACACTCATATGCCACTGGACAACACTCCCACAAAGGACGAGATCCTTCAGTCTTCGGACCTGAAAAGCATGCTGCCGGCAACCAACGTAACCCGTCGGATGTTTGTAGCAGGTGCCGCTGTCACGTCGGGCCTCGCTCTGTCTGTGCGTCCGGCACGCGCAACCATGATCAAGACGAGCATGGACGGCCTGCGTGGCGGGATGATCAATATCCCGACCAGCGACGGCAGTATTCCGGGCTATATGGCAATGCCCGCCACGGGAACGAACCATCCGGTTATTCTTGTCGTTCAGGAAATCTTCGGCGTGCACGAGCACATCAAGGATGTCTGCCGGCGTCTCGCCAAGCAGGGGCATCTCGCCATTGCGCCGGAGATGTACCATCGCCAGGGCGACGCATCGAAATACACCTTCAAACAGATCAAGCAGCTTATCGGCGAAGTCGTCTCGAAGGTGCCGGACAAGCAGGTGATGTCCGATCTGGACGCAGCCGTGAAATTCGCAGGACGCAATAATGGCGACACCGACAAGCTGGCCATCACCGGCTTCTGCTGGGGCGGCCGGATCGTCTGGATGTATGCCGCGCATAATCCGGACGTGAAAGCCGGTGTCGCCTGGTACGGCCGGGTCGTCGGCAGCGGTCAGAACCCGAATACACCGACCCATCCGATCGACGTCGCCGGCAAGATCAAGGCCCCTATCCTCGGCCTTTATGGCGGCAAGGACGGCGGGATCCCCGTCGATACCGTCAAGCAGATGGAAGCCAAGGTCAAAGCGTCGGGCAATCCGAATGTCGAGATCGTGATCTATCCCGATGCGCCCCATGCATTCCATGCCGACTACCGGCCAAGCTACCGCGAAGCGGCGGCCAAGGACGGCTGGAAGAGGTTGACGGACTGGCTGAAGGCACACGGCGCGGCGTAAGTACTCCCGCCGGCAAACCGGCTCAAACGGGCGGGTCATCGACCTGCCCGTTTCGTTTGCTTGACTCACCCTCTGTGCTGCCCCAAAAACGCTTGTAAATCCTTGAACACAAGCCGAAGAGACGGCCCGTCACAGGGTCCGTCAGGGAGACGATGATGGCGACAGCGATGGCCGGCAATATCCGCGAACTGAAAAACTTCATCGGTGGCGAATTCGTCGCCAGCGGCAACACCTTCGAAAATATTACCCCGGTCGACGGAACGCTGCTGTCATATGTCCACGAAGCCACCAAGGAAATGGTGGATGACGCCGTTGCCGCCGCGCAGAAAGCATCCAGGGTCTGGGCCAAGATGCCGGTCGAGGCCCGCTGCAAGATCCTCTACGCCGTGGCCGACGGCATCGACGCCCGGTCCGAAGAATTCATCGAGGCCGAAACCCTCGACACCGGCAAGCCCCGCTCGCTCGCAAGCCACGTGGACATCCCGCGCGGCGCAGCGAATTTCCGGGTCTTTGCCGACCTCATCAAATCCGTCGGCACCGAAGCTTACCAGCAGGACACGCCGGACGGCGCGGGCGCGATCAACTATTCCGTCCGCCAGCCCCATGGCGTGGTCGGCGTGATCAGCCCCTGGAACCTGCCCCTGTTGCTCTCGACTTGGAAAATCGCGCCGGCCATGGCGTCGGGCAACGCGGTTATCCTGAAACCTTCCGAAGAAACCCCGACGACGGCGACCCTCCTCGCGGAGGTCATGAAAGAGGCCGGCATGCCCGCCGGTGCGTTCAGCGTGGTTCACGGCTTCGGCCCCGGGTCCACCGGCGAATTCATGACCACCCATCGCGGCATCAACGCCATTACCTTCACGGGCGAAACCACGACAGGCGGTGCGATCATGCGCGCGGCATCCGACAACGTGAAAGCGCTGTCCTTCGAGCTTGGCGGCAAGAACCCGTCCATCGTCTTCGCAGATGCGGATTTCGATGCCGCCATCGAAGGCACCGTGCGGTCGGTATTCGCGAATTGCGGGCAGGTCTGCCTGTGTTCGGAGCGCGTTTATGTCGAACGCCCGATCTTCGACAAGTTCGTCGCCACACTGAAGGAAAAAGCGGAAGGCATGAAGCTCGGCCGCCCGGAAGACGCCGACACGCAGATGGGCCCGCTGATCAGCTACGAACACCGCGACAAGGTGATCGGTTATTACAAGCTGGCGAAGGAACTGGGAGCCACGGTCGTCACCGGCGGCGGCATTCCCGAATTCGGCGATGATCGCGACAACGGCGCCTATGTAGAGCCGACGATCTTTACCGGCCTTGGCGAGGATTCGCGCATTCAGAAGGAAGAAATTTTCGGCCCGGTCTGCCACATCACGCCGTTCGATACCGAAGAAGAAGCGGTCTCCATGGCGAATGACACCGAATATGGTCTGGCGTCTACCGTGTGGACAACCAACCTTGCCCGCGCGCATCGTGTAGCGCAGGCGATGGAAGCCGGTATCAACTGGGTCAATTGCTGGTTCCTCCGCGATCTCCGCACGCCGTTCGGCGGGATGGGGCTCTCCGGCTTCGGTCGCGAGGGCGGACAGCACGCCCTGAATTTCTACTCCGAGCAGAAAAACATCTGCATCAAGCTATAAGAGGCGCAAATGGCAGCAAAAAAGGCGACAAAAAAAGAACAGGCGATCGCGGATGCAGCACGGCGTATCCGCACTGCCTGGAAAACCGGCAAGACCACCAAACCGATCCGCGATGTCCTGCCGAAGGGCGATATCGACGCGGCCTATGCGATCCAGCAGACGAATACCGATTTCTGGATAAAGGAAGGGCGCCGGGTCATCGGCCGCAAGATCGGCCTGACCGCGAAGGCCGTGCAGACCCAGCTCGGGGTCGACCAGCCCGATTACGGTATCATCTATGCCGACATGGCCGTGATCGACGGCGACGAGATCGATTTCAAATCGGTCGCCCAGCCGAAGGCCGAGGCCGAAGTAGCGCTGGTTCTCGCCGAAGACCTCGACGGGGAACAGATCACCCTCCTCGACCTCATAGGTGCGACCGCCTACGCCCTGCCCGCCATCGAAGTGGTCGGCAGCCGTATTGCCAACTGGGACATCAACATCCTGGACACCATCGCCGACAACGCGTCCTCCGGGATGATCGTTCTCGGCACCCGGCCCGTCCTGCTCGATGACGTCGATTTGCGGATGTGCGGCATGGTCATGGAAAACAAGGGCGAACAGGTTTCCGTCGGAGCTGGCGTCGCCTGCCTCGGTAATCCGCTGAACGCGGCGGTCTGGCTTGCCCGCAAGATGGTCGATGTCGGCATGCCGCTCATGGCAGGCGATGTGATCATGACCGGCGCTCTCGGCCCGATGGCGCCCATCGGCCCGGGCGAAGTGATCGAAGCACGTATTTCGGGGCTCGGCAGCGTCCGCGCCGCTTTCTCTGACTGATTTGAATTGAGGATATAGATGGCCAGCAAAGCAAAGGTCGCAATCGTCGGATCCGGCAACATCGGGACCGATCTGATGATCAAAATCATGCGCACGTCCGAAACCCTCGAGATGGGTGTGATGGTCGGTATAGATCCGGAGTCCGACGGACTGGCGCGCGCCAAGAAGTTCGGTTTCGCGACGACCCATGAAGGTCTGGACGGGCTGACAAAAATGCCCGAATGGAAAGACATCGCGGTCGTATTCGATGCGACGTCCGCCGGCGCGCACAAGCACAACGCCGCGCTGTGCGAAAAGGACAACAAGATCATCATCGACCTGACGCCGGCGGCCATCGGCCCCTATGTCGTGCCCGTGGTGAACATGGAACAGCACCTCGACGCCAACAATATCAACATGGTCACATGCGGCGGCCAGGCGACGATCCCGATGGTGCATGCGGTCGACCGTGTCGCCCACGTGCAGTATGCCGAAATCGTCGCCTCGATCTCTTCGAAATCCGCCGGTCCCGGCACACGGGCCAATATCGACGAATTCACCGAAACCACCTCCAAGGGGCTGGAAGTCGTCGGCGGCGCCGAACAGGGCAAAGCGATTATCGTCCTCAACCCGGCAGAACCACCGCTGGTCATGCGCGATACGGTCTATACCCTGTCCGAAGACTGCGATCAGCAGAAGATCGTGGACTCGGTCAACCAGATGGTCGCGGAAGTCCAGAGCTACGTACCAGGGTACCGCCTGAAGCAGGAAGTCCAGTTCGAGCGGTTCGGATCCAACAATCGGCTCCACATTCCCGGGCGCGGCGATTTCGAAGGCATCAAATCCTCGATCTTCCTCGAAGTGGAAGGCGCCGGTCATTATCTGCCCAAATACGCCGGCAATCTCGACATCATGACATCCGCCGCGCTGCGCACCGCAGAGCGGGTGATCGCACGCCGCATGGCGACGGCTTAAGGAACACGACATGGCAATCGATAAAGAAAAGAAAATCTACGTCCAGGACGTCACCCTGCGCGACGGGATGCACGCCATCCGTCATCAATACGGGCTCGATCACATCAAGGCCATCTGCAAGGCGCTGGATGACGCGAAGGTAGACGCAATCGAAGTCTCGCACGGCGACGGTCTCGCGGGCATGTCGTTCAACTACGGCTTTGCGAAGGAAACCGATCTCGATTACATCGAAGCTGCGGCCAGCGTTCTGGAGCATTCCAAGCTCGCCACCCTCCTCCTGCCCGGTATCGGCACCGTCGAAGACCTGCGCGAAGCATACGAAGCCGGTGCCCGGTCGGTGCGCGTTGCGACCCATTGCACGGAAGCCGACGTCTCGAAGCAGCACATCGAATATGCCCGCAATCTCGGCATGGATGTCGCCGGCTTCCTGATGATGGCGCATATGAATCCGCCGCAGAAACTCGCCGAACAGGCAAAGCTGATGGAGGATTACGGTGCCCATTGCGTGTATGTCACCGATTCCGGCGGCGCGCTGCTGATGAACGACGTTGCCGACCGCTTCAAGGCCTTTAATGACGTTCTCAAGCCCGAAACGGAAACCGGGATGCACGCCCATCACAATCTGTCGTTCGGCGTGGCAAACTCGATCACCGCGCTGGAATACGGCGCGACGCGCATCGATGCGTCGCTCGCCGGCATGGGCGCCGGTGCGGGCAATGCACCGCTTGAAATCTTCATCGCGGTCGCCGACCGGATGGGTCTCAATCACGGCTGCGATCTTTTCGGCCTGATGGATGCCGCCGAAGAGCTGGTGCGGCCGCTGCAGGACCGGCCGGTCCGTGTCGATCGCGAAACCCTCTCGCTCGGCTACGCCGGCGTGTATTCGAGCTTCCTGCGCCATGCAGAAACGGCATCGGAAACATATGGCGTCGATACGCGCGATATTCTGATCGAACTCGGCAACAGGCGCATGGTTGGCGGTCAGGAAGACATGATCGTCGATGTCGCGCTGGACATGATCAAGGCACGGGACGGCGCTGGCGCCGGCAAGGGAGAATAAAAATGGTCGATATCGCCAAACTCGCGAAGACGGTGGACGATGCGGCGCACAAGGCGCGCTCAATCCCGCAGCTTTCGGAAAAGACGAAATATTCGCTCGACGACGCCTATGCCATCCAGGCCGCGTCGATCCAGCGGCGTCTCGATCGGGGCGAGAAACGCAACGGCATGAAAATGGGCTTCACCAGCCGGGCCAAGATGATCCAGATGGGCCTGAACGACATGATCTGGGGCCGTCTGACCGACAAGATGATGGTCGAGGACGGAGATACCATCTCGCTCAAGAACTACGTCCATCCCCGTGTCGAGCCGGAGATCGCCTTTCTCCTCAAACGGCCCCTGGGATACCCCTGCACGGCCGCGGAAGCTCTCTCGGCCGTTGACGGTGTCGCCCCGGCGATGGAAATCATCGATTCCCGCTACCGGAATTTCAAGTTTTCGCTCGAAGACGTGGTGGCGGATAACGCCTCCTCCTCCAGTTTCGTCGTCGGTCCCTGGCACCGCCCGGATACCGACCTCGAAAATCTCGGCATGATCATGGAATTCAACGGTCGCCCGGTCCAGATCGGCTCATCGGCCGCCATTCTGGGCCAGCCGGTCCGCTCTCTGGTCTCAGCCGCGCGTCTGACTGCGGAGGCAGGCGAAGGCCTTCAGGCGGGCTGGATCGTCATGGCAGGCGGTGCAACGGCGGCAGAGGCCCTGCGTCCCGGCATCCATGTCCGCAACAGCGTTCAGGGCCTGGGCTCGGTCGCGTTTTCCGTCACGGAATAGGAACCGGCTAACCGGGGCTGACCGCAGCCCCGGAAATCTGCTTCAGCGTCCAGATCAGGGCGGACGGGTCGGCTTTGCCCTTGCCCGCGATATCAAGCGCACTGCCATGCGCCACCGATGAAAACAGGATCGGCGTGCCGATCGCAAAGGCCGCCGTGCCGGTAAAACCGATCAGTTTCGCCGGAATATGGCCCTGGTCGTGAAACATCACGGTATAGGCGTCGAAGCTCTTATCCAGATACATGGTATCGGCGCCGAACGGCCCGGCGGCGTCTATACCGGCGTTTCGGGCGTCCGCGATGGCAGGTGCGACGATATCGATATCATCGCTGCCGAACAGCCCGCCTTCCCCCGCATGGGGATCGATGCCCGATACCGCGATTCGCGGCGACGCGATCCCGATCCGTTTCAACGCGGCATCAGCCGCCTTCAGGGTCCGGACGATCCGTTCACGGTCGATCATCTCCAGCGCCCGGCGGACGCCGACATGGAGCGTCACATGGGCGATCCGCAAACGGTCAGAGACCAGCATCATGAAAACGTCGTCCGGGTCCGTCCCAGTGCGTTTCGCGACGTAGGACGGGTATCCGTCAAACTCGATCCCGGCCGATTTGATCGACGATTGGGTCTGCGGACAGGCAACGACCGCGTCAACCTCCCCCGCCGTCGCCATATCGATCGCGCGCCCGGCATATTCGAGGATCGCGCGCCCGCAGGCGGCATCGCTCTCGCCCGGTGTCAGAAAATTCACGTTCATCGCGCCGAGATCGACGATGTTCTCCGGCGGCTTCTTGCGCAACGTATGCGCATAGCGCGCCAGCACTTCGATATCGCCGACGATTACCGGATCGCAGAATTCCCGCACACCGCTGTTCAGCGCTGCTTTGAGCGCGATTTCCGGTCCGATGCCGGCGGGATCGCCGATGGCGATGGCGATACGCGGTTTTGTGGTCAAGATCGTGTCCTAGATGGGAATGACGATAAGTGTATCGACCCGGTTGGAATCGCAGACCACGAGGCGACTGCGGAACCGGGCTTCGTTTCCCGATATGACGATCTCATCGATATATTTACCGGTGCAGAATATGGCCATGTTGCCCTCCTGCATGATCCTGACGACCAGAAAAGAAGTCTCGACGTTGAAGATGTCGCCGCTCTGGCCGACGATCCGGGTACCCGATACGATATGGCGATAGCTATGAGGCTCGAACACGTTTGCCTCGCGCAGTGCAAGGATACGGTCCTGCAGCATCCCCTTGCTCGAACAATCCATGATGCCGACAACGCGGCCCTTCTCGTGATTTTCCCGGTTGATGATCCGATAGCTGCAATCGTCGGTGAAAAAATCCGCCCAGGATTCAAGCCGGTCGTCATCGATCGCATGCGCGTACTCGATGATCAGGTCGCTGATAAGCTGTCGCGCATCGCCGGAGACGCTGATGGATCCATCCATGATCAGATTCCCATGCAGTCGCGGTAGCCCTGCCAGAACCCGCGTATGGACACTTCTGTCGCGCGACCTTCGGCACTTGGCGCGATGTCGCGGCCGCCCATCTGGACAATGGTGGATTTCTCCTGATCGCGTTTCGTGCCGCGCTGTATCCAGCCGCCGACAACGCCGTCCTCCATCGAGATTACCCCGCCGGGGCCGATCATGTTGGATTGCTTGATCCGGATATTTCTTTGTTCTTCAGTATCTTCCGGCGTTCCGAACACCCACCATAGCAACTCGCACTCCTCGGGCCCCTTGGGCAGGCACAATCTCAGTGCCAGGGAGTTGCTGATCTGCTGGACGACGAAATTCGGATAGACCGACTGAATTGCCAGCGTGGTGCCGCAGTCGAATTCCCGCCAGCCCTTGACCAGTGTCGGGTCCGCCAGCGTATAGCCGTCCTTCACCGCACGGAGCTTCTTTGAATCGTACTGCGCTTCCTCGGTGTCGGTCTCGGCGATGGAGTAACTGATATGATGCCATCCGCCGTTCGACAGCTTGATACCGCCTTTCATCGACAGCCGGTTGATCCGGAAAGTCGCCTGGAACATATGCAGGATGCTGGCGTGGTACGAATCCCGCACGTTCTCCATATACAGCTTCCAGTTATTCGGCATGTACTGGCTGTATGTGCCCAGCAGGACCATGCCGCGGCCGACCACACGGTCGATATTCTCGACCATTTCAGCGCCGAGCCATTCGGTCAGCGGCGCGACATCGTCCGAGAAAGTCGCAAACACCAGACCGGCATACACCTCGCATTTCAGGCGCTGCATGCCGTTGTCTTCGCGCCTGAAATCTTCGGGCATACCGCCCTGCTTTCCGACGCCCTTGCCGAAAGCGACGCTTTTCAGGTTGCCCTGCAGATCGTAGCGCCAGTTGTGATAGACGCAGGTCAGCTCTTCGGCGTGGCCTTCCTTGGCGATACAAACCAGATTGCCGCGATGGGCACACCGGTTGACGATAACCTGAATCTCTCCCTCAAGGTCGCGCAGGACGATAACCGGGGTGTCGCCGATATAGGTTGTCTGATAATCGCCGGGTTTCGCGATCTCGTCGGCCATGCCGACAAAGCTCCAGATCGGCCCACGGAATATGCGCTGCTGTTCTTCGGCATATATGTCGGGGTCGGTATAAATCCGGATCGGTATCCGGCTGACACCGTCATTGGGCCAGGTCACGAGAGTCTTGATGTCCGTCGCCATTTTATCCGCCTTTTCGGTCTGCTGCGGGCTGTGTATCGTCTGGCAGCCCGACGGTGATGTTAGCACGGGGCCATCTGCCGTCTTCCGACAATAATCTTGCCCGGGCCTTTTATTGGTACTACCATTAGACCATTATGAAGGATCAGGTCAACACCCGCCCCATGCTAACGGTATCTCACCATGGATGATTTCGCCCCCGTCCGCACTGAACGGACGTTCGAGATTATCGCCAACAAGGTGCGCGACCAGATACGGGACGGCAAACTCCGCACGGGCGACAAGCTCCCGCCCGAGCGGGAAATGGCGCAGCAACTCGGCACCAGCCGAAATGCGCTGCGCGAAGCGTTGAGATCCCTCGAACATGCCGGATTGATATCCCTCCATAAAGGCGCCCGCGGCGGGGCTTTTATCACGGATGGCAACCCCAGCGCGGTTGCCCAGTCGATGGAAGACCTGATGCATCTCGGCGGGATAAATCTTGCCAATGTCACCGAAGCACGGCTCTCTATCGAGACTGCCATCGTGGAGATAGCCGCCGCCAAGGGAACGACAGCGGCTTTTGACGCTCTGGACCGGAATATCGACAAGGTAGAGGAACTTACCCAGGCGCGGGATATGGACGCGAAAGCCGCCCTGAACATGGAATTCCACGTATTACTGGCGGAAGCGACGGGGAACCCCGTTCTCGTTCTGATGATGCGCACCCTTATGGACCTGCTCCGGTCGGTTCACCGCCCGATTACCGCCGAAGACACGGTCGATATCATCAGGTCCCGGCGGCGCTTCATGATGTTGCTTCGCAGTCGGCAGTCAACAGCCGCGGCAGCCGAAATGAAAGATCACCTTTCGCGGCTTCACGATCTTTTTTCGCGTATAGAAATACCCGATAGCGGTTGAGGGCCGCTCAACGCTTGAGTAAACTCCGCCCGTCTTTTGCGCAAATTCGCGTGCCACAGCAATCAACCGAAAACGGAATAAATCATGAGTGACGTAACGTTTCACACAGTTGCAAAAACCGGTCAGCTTGACGAAGACGAGGCCATGCAGGTCATTGTCGAAGGCAAGGAAGTCTCGATCATCAATCTCGGCGGCGAATTCTACGCCATGGACGACATCTGCAGCCACGCCTATGCCTCCATGTCAGACGGCTACATTGAAGGCGACTGCATTGAATGCCCCCTGCATGGCGCGCAGTTCAACATCAAAACCGGCAAGGCGGAAACGCCCCCCGCCACGGTCGATCTTGCGACCTATGAAGTCAAAATCGAAGGCGACGATATCCTCGTAGGCCTGCCCAACGGCTGATCCGGGCCCGCCCCATGACCACTGACCAGACATTCGTCATTATCGGCGCCGGCCAGGCCGGCGGCTGGACCGCGAAGACCCTGCGCGACGAGGGGTTCGAAGGCCGCATCGTCGTCATCGGCGACGAGGATTTCGCGCCGCATGAACGCCCGCCGCTATCCAAGGAAGTCCTGCTGGGCGATGCTGAAAAGGACGTCTGTCTGCTCTGGCCGCCGGGTACGCTGGAAGAAGCGGACATCGAACTGCGGCTTGGCGAATCCGTTACCGCGATCGATGCCGATGGACACACCCTGACGCTCGAGAGCGGCGAGACCATCGGCTGGAACAAGCTGATGATCGCGACGGGCGGGCGGGCACGCCCGCTGCCGGTGGACGGAGCGGATCTGGACGGTGTCTACACGCTGCGGACGATCGCGGACGCAGAGGGCATCCGCGCGCGCCTTGTAAGCGGCGCGAACGTGCTGGTCGTGGGTGCCGGCTGGATCGGCCTTGAAGTCGCGGCTGCCGCGCGCAAGAGAGGCGCCAGCGCCACCGTGATCGAACTTGCCGACCGTGTCTGCGCGCGAGCGCTGACGCCGGAGATGTCGGCCTGGGTGCATGCGTTGCATGTGAGACACGGCGTGGACATCCGCCTGTCAGCGGCTTTCGAACGGTTCGAGGGCGACGGCAGGCTCGAACGGGCAATTCTTGGCGACGGGACAGTCATTCCCTGCGATGTTGCCGTCATTGGCATCGGCCTCGTTCCGAATACCAAACTCGCCCAGCAGGCCGGGCTCGCCGTCGATAACGGAATCGTCGTCGACGAATACGGGCAGACCTCACATCCCGATATATTCGCCGCTGGCGACGTGACCAATCACCCCAATCCCCTCCTCGGCCGCCGGGTCCGCCTTGAATCGTGGGAGAACGCTCAGAATCAGGCCATCAACGCTGCGAAAGCGATGCTCGGCACGATGCAGCCATATGCCGAAATTCCCTGGTTCTGGTCCGATCAGTACGATGCGAATATCCAGATGATGGGGCTACCCGAGGACTGGGACGAAACCGTTATCCGCGGAGATCGCGACGCCGGCGAATTCATCGAATTTTATCTGAAAGACGGTGAGATTCAGGGGGCTGCCGCCATCAACAACCCGAGGGACCTGCGCTTCACCCGGCGCATGATGACATCCGGCAAGAAGTTCGATGCCGCTTCGCTCGCGGATCCCGAAATCAAGCTCCAGAAACTCCTCAAGGGCTAGCTCACCCTAGAGCAATCCGAGGGCGCGGAGTTCTTCCGCCATTTCGGCGGGCATGTCGTCGGACTGATCCAGCCCGCCTATGGCGTCGTCAGGCGCATCCCCGGGTTCAAGATAGCGCCACCCCTGAAAGGCCCGCTGGGGACGCGCGCGCACGGGCACCAGTTCCGCATCCAGTATCAGCGCACAGCGCGGCAGGCCCTGATGATTGACCGCCGTATCGATGTCGATGATTCGCTGTCGTGCACGCACGGCGCCCTTGATGACCCAATAGATGGAGCCACCGTCCAGCACCTCCTCGCGGCGGCGCGGTGCCGACCGCGTCAGGATACGCAGAACGGGCGCTTCCCCCGTAGCAACAGCCTCTGTGATCCTCTGTGCCTGACGGTCGGACAAATGCGAAAGGCTGTCTATGCCGACAGCCAGTTTGATCAGATGAACAGTCATCCCTGCAATATTGTCGATCGGGCGCGCCCGGACCAGCGCAAAGGGCGATAAATCTGTGGAAAACAGACACTGCCCGACGATAAAGACCAGGACCCGGATCTCCCGCCGCTCATCCGGATCACCCCTTCCCAGAAGGTATTGGCGATGGAATTGCTTTCTCTCAGACCAGGGCCGTCATCTTGCCAGCGCCTCTTCAGGCGACATTTCGGCAGCAGCCTTTGCAGCGGCTACCGCAACGTCTGAACGCCGTTCGCTGATACCATCTGGCGGCCCCAAATCCTGCCTCCGCCGGTCGGGCCCGAAATAGTTTTCATTTTTGATAAACGGCCGGGGATGCTCGGTAATCGTGATCAGCCGGGCCAGCAGCGATTTGGCAGATACCGGCTTCGTCAGGAAATCGTTGACGCCGCAGTCCCGGGCTTCCCGCACCAGGGTCGAGTCTGAATGTCCCGACAGCATGATAATGGGCAGATACCGAATTGTGTCGACCGAAGAATGACGAAGCGTTTTGACCAGGGTCGTCCCATCCATGGGTTCCATGTGCCAGTCAGTAATCAGAATATCGGGCTCAAACGCGCCTATCTCCGCAAGAGCGGCTTCGCCATCCCCCACTTCCTTCAATTTCTTGATGCGGAGCGAGCGCAGGATGGAAGTCAGCAACGTCCGCATGTGACGGTTGTCATCGACGACCATCACACCGAGCTGCGCAAAACTTTCGGGCACCAATGCCATTTTCTTTCCCGCCCGTCAGATGGGATGGGACTGCTCCGCCGAATCCGGCGAACGTCGTACTTGCGTAGTACACGGCAGGTCTTAAATCCGGGTTAATCGGTGGCCCTAGGGGCGGGAAAAGCGCCACTTTTCATCGCGAGAAGGACGGTTTCAGATCAGGAACCAGGTTCCCAGTCCCAGAAACGCGAGAAACGCGACGACGTCGGTGACCGTCGTCAGAAAGACGCCGGAGGCGATTGCCGGATCGAACCGGGTCCGCGACAGGCCGAGCGGTATTGCGGCGCCGGCGAGGCCCGCAATAATCATGGTAATAATCATTGCCGCCGCCATTACCGCGCCGATTCCCACACTGCCCGACCAGATAAATGCGATCACACCGATTATCAGCGCGAACAGCAATCCGTTGAAGGTCCCGACCAGTACTTCCTTTGACATAACCCGAAAGGCATTGGCAGTCGTCAGTTCCTTCATGGCGATGGCGCGGACGGCAACCGTCAGCGTCTGCGTGCCGGCATTGCCGCCCATGGACGCCGCAATCGGCATCAGGACGGCAAGCATCACGACCTGTTCCAGCGTTCCCTGGAACAAACCAATGACCACCGACGCGAGAACCGCCGTGACCAGATTGACGAAGAGCCACATAAAACGCGCCCTGCCGGTATCGATAACCGCCGCATAAAGATCGTCTTCCTGCACGCCGCCGAGACGCATGATGTCTTCCTCGGCTTCCTGATGAATAACGTCGACGATATCGTCGATCGTGATCACACCGATGAGACGTTCCGACTCGTCGACGACCGGCGCAGAGACCAGGTTCTGCTGCGCAAAGACATAGGCGACTTCTTCCTGGTCCATCTTCACCGGAACGGACACGAACTCGTCGATCATGATGTCGCGCACCTTGACCGGCCGTTTGGCGCGAAGAACCCGGTTCAGGGCCACATAGCCGATCAGCCTGTGGCGCGGGTCGACAACGAATACGTCATAGAAATCGTCCGGCAGATCGTCGCTTTCGCGCAGAAAATCGATCACTTCACCGACGCTCCAGAACGCCGGGACTGCGACGAATTCCCGCTGCATGAGGCGGCCGGCACTTTCCTCCGGGAAAGCGAGGCCTTCCTCGAGCATCGACCGTAGCGCAAAGGAAATCGCATGCAGGACCCGCCGCTGCTTGGTCTCTTCCAGCGCGGAAATCAGGTTTAGGGCATCATCGGAATCGAGAGCCGCTATGGCTTTTGCGATGGTCTCGGTTCCGAGCTGTTCGGCGACTTCATCGCGAACGGTTTCGTCCAGCTCGGCGAGAATCTCGGGATCGAACTTCGGCCGGAGTAATTCGACAAGCTGGGTCCGCATCGGACCGCGCAGCATTTCGATAAGATCGGCGATTTCGGCAGGGTGCAGCGGTTCGACAATTTCATGGATCGCAGCGCCATCGTCGGAATCGAGGGCCATGATGGCATCCCGGATGACATCCGGGTTAAGGCCGAGCAAATCCGATGCCTGAACCGGCAGGACATCCTCGCCAACCTCTATTTCGGCTGCAGTCTCCGCCATGTTCATCTTCTTTCAGTCTGCGGCTTGAGTTATAGGACCTATATGATACCGGCAGACGTTAAAAACAAACCAGGCCCGCTGGATAGCCGGCGGGCCTGGGTTAATCTGGTGCGGTCGAGAAGACTCGAACTTCCACGGGATCTCTCCCACAGCGACCTCAACGCTGCGCGTCTACCAATTCCGCCACGACCGCAATCTGATTAAACATTCCGAATTTCTTGCTTTTTCAAGGCGATGTGACATACCAAATTGGAGATACGACTGCAAGGGCACTGCAACAATGAATACCCTGGCGCCGGTAGATTGGCGCATTTCCGACGATTTGACCGACTATCCCGAGGCCGTTTCAGAGATGGAAGCGCGGGTTGCCGGCATTTCGTCGGGTGACGCGGTCGAGCAGGTCTGGCTGGTACAACACCCCCCCCTCTATACCGCCGGGACAAGTGCCGATGACGACGACCTGCTCGATGCCGGTAAATTCCCCGTTTTCCGCGCGGGACGGGGCGGCGAGTTCACCTATCACGGACCGGGCCAAAGGGTCGGATACGTGATGCTGGATATCGATCAACGCGGACGCGATATACGACGCTACGTGCGCGACCTCGAAGAATGGATGATTGTCACCCTTGCGGCCTTCGGCGTGGACGGAGAACGTCGGGACGGCCGCGTTGGTATCTGGGTCGACCGGGGCCGGCATGGCGGTTCTCCCGGCAAGGAAGATAAGATCGCCGCGATCGGCGTGCGACTTCGGCGCTGGGTCAGCTTCCACGGGGTATCGCTCAATATCTGTCCCGATCTCAGCCATTATGACGGGATCGTTCCCTGCGGCATCAGCCAGCACGGCGTGACCTCTCTCCGCGACCTTGGCATAGATGTGACGGTCGCCGAGGTCGATGTGGCGCTGAGGGACTCATTTGAAAGCGTATTCGGACGATCGACCGTTATTTCGACGCCCGCATAGCAAAGCCGTCATCCGGAGGATCGCACGGCTCAACCAGGATCTCTTTGACGTCCGCGCGCCGGGGACCCGTGTAGCAGGCTTGCACCATTTCATCGACGGCGGCCTCGTAGCCGCTGAAAACCGCCTCGACGGTGCCGTCGGACAGATTGCGCACCCATCCGTTGAGGCCCAGCGCTGTTGCTCCCTTTTCTGTCCAGGCCCTGTACCAGACCCCCTGGACGTGACCGGAAATAATCACCCGGACGGACTTCAATGGACTGCCCTGCACAGGCGAAGGTACCGGTCCGCCGCCGTAATATCGTCCAGCAGTCCGGCACGGCGCTTTGTCGTTTCCGGATCCTCGCCCCAATTCTCTATCTGGAATGTCTCATCCATCAGCGATAACTCCCATGCGGACGCCCCATCTATCCGGCCATCGGCCACCGCCAGCCCGAGAACGACCGAGCCGCATGCAGAGGTAACCAGATGCAAACCTGCCAGAGAAAAGGCGTCAAATGACTCAACGACTGTCACCACAGCCTTCATCGAGTCCGCGCTTTGCGCGACCGGCAGCAGGCCTGTGGTCGTGTTGAGGGCAATTCCGTAGCGATCGGCCACCCAGGACACCATCGGCCCCCACCCCGCTTCCTGGCGTTCCGCAAGCGGAACAGGTTCGGCGGCGCGGTAACATACCAGGTCCGTATCGGCAAAACCTGCAACCTCGCCGACAACGGCATCCCTGTGTTCGGCGACCCGGTCGATTGCGCTGTTCGCAAGCCGCGTCAGCCGCATTTTATAGGTATCGATTTCTTCCGGCTGTTCATCCCACTCATCCGCGACGGCTTCCGCCAGCGAACGGTTTGGCAACATAAGGGGCTTCTTTGCCGGGGTCTTAACGGGGCGGTTGTCGAGCCGGACCGAAAAGCCGTTTCCCTCCTCGGCGATGCCGACGGATTTGTAAAACCTTTTCACGCCTCGAACCCGCCATTGGTCAGCCCTTCGATAATATCGTGCAGGTCCTCAAAGGCGTCTGTGACGTGATGCGCGCCGGCGCCGTGCAGTTCCTCCGCGGGATGGACGCCCCAGGTCACGCCAACCGCGCCCGTGCCGGCGTTGCGCGCGGTGAGGACGTCATAGGTCGTATCGCCGATCATCACTGTATCCTCACGCTCGACACCCGCCTCACGCATCGCCTCGTTGAGCAGAAAGGGATTTGGTTTTCCCGGTCCCTGATCCGCAGTCTTCACCGACACGAAACGTCCCGCAAGGCCGGCATTGTCGATCAGGTCCTGAAAACGCCGGTTGGAACGGCTTGTGACGATCGCCAGAACGTAGCCATTGGCTTCCAGCCGGTCGAGAACGTCGATCGCACCCGGAAAGATCGTTTCCGGCGGGCGCTCGGGCGCGGCGCGCTCTCCGCGGGCGATCTCGGCGTGATATTCCTTGATCATCGCGACTTCGCGCTCGCCCGCGCCCGGGTTCAGAATCTCGATGCTCTGTTCCCACGGGAGACCGATAATATTGCGTATCTGGTCCGGCGTTACCTCGGGAAAGCCCAGCGCCTCCCAGCAGGCGGTCACGCCGACCACGATCGACGGGATGCTGTTCAGCAGCGTGCCATCGAGATCGAACGCGGCCAGCTTCAGTCTGTCACTCATTTACTTGGATTCTCTCATGCTTGGATCGAAACCCAGGAACTCCCAGGTCTTTCTCATCTCCTTCGGCAGCGGTGCCGTTATCGTCAGATCGCCTCCGGACGGCTGCGGAAAGGTGATCTCCCGCGCGTGGAGGTGCAGCTTGTCGGAACGGGGCACGCCGTCGAGACGTGAGTCTGCACCGCCGTACTTGCCATCGCCCAGGATGGGGGTTCCGATCGCCGCGCAATGAACGCGCAGCTGATGGGTACGCCCGGTATGCGGATGCAGGGCCAGCCACGCGGCCCTTCGCGCGGCATTCTCGATCACTTCGTAATCGGTCGTCGCAGATTTTCCGGCCTCGAGGTCGACGACCATTAATTCACGTCCCTGATTGTCCGCCTGTTTCGCCAGCGGCGCATCGATCATCCCCTCGCGGGGACGGGGCACGCCGGCGACCAGCGCCCAATACGTTTTCTTCGCGCGCCTGCTATGAAAGACCTCACCAAGTCTTGCGGCAATATCCGCCCGGCGGGCGACCAGCAAAACGCCACTTGTATCACGGTCCAGCCGGTGGACGAGTTTGGGTCGTCCGTCACCCTCGTTCGCCAGCGCGCCCAGCAATCCATCAATGTGACGGGCCACCTTCCGCCCGCCCTGCACGGCAATCCCGGGAGGCTTGTTCAGGGCGATGATATCGTCATCGGAATACAGCACGAGAGACCTTATCCAGGCGGCATCTTCCGGGCTGACGTCAGCCCGGTCTGCCGGGCGCGCTGCCCGGTCTTCTTCCGGCATAGGGGGAATTCTGATGGCCTGACCTTCCACCAACCGCGTCGATGCCTTTACCCGGCCGCCGTCTACCCTTATCTGGCCTGTCCGGAGCATCTTTTCCAGACGGCCGTGTTTCAATGCCGGGAAATGCCGCCTGAACCAGCGATCGACCCGGATATCGGACTCGTTCTGGCCGACGTGCCGCGTTTCGACATTGCTCATGTAACCACCATCCGCGTGAGACGCATCCCGGCAAACAATCCACCGACCGAGAGTGCCACTGTCCCTATCAAATAGAGGGCAGCCAGCGAAAGCCGCCCCCTCTCGATGAGCAGGACGACATCAAGCGAGAATGCGGAAAATGTTGTGAATCCGCCAAGGACCCCGACGACGATAAAGGCGCGCAGCTCAGGAGACGGCGACCAGGAGAATGTCATCACCGCGACGAGGACCCCGAGGATGAACGAGCCGATGACATTCACCGAAAATGTCCCCCACGGGAAATGACCGCTGCCGAGATGCGTTGCGGCGACGCCGATCCCGTATCGGCAGGAAGCCCCGAGGGCGCCGCCAAGCGCGACAATTAGAAGTGTTTTCATCGTTGATCAGCACTCATCGGAGGAGACACGGTCGCGCAGTTTCTGCCAGTATTCCAGACGCTTCTTTACATCACGTTCGAAGCCTCTGTCAGCAGGCTGATAGAATCCGGCGCGGGCCATTTCGTCGGGAAAGTAGTTCTGGCCGGAGAATCCCTCTGCGGTGTCGTGGTCGTATTTGTATCCGTCGCCGTAGCCGAGATCTTTCATCAGCGAAGTCGGCGCATTCAGGATGTGTTTCGGCGGCGCCAGTGACCCGGTGTCCGACGCCGATTTTTTCGCCCGGGAGAGCGCCCGGTAGACGGCGTTCGATTTCGGCGCCGTCGCGAGATACAGCACGCATTGCGCGATCGCAAGCTCGCCCTCCGGGGAGCCTATCCGCTCGTAAGCCTCCCAGGCTGCGAGGGATTGCGGCAATGCATCCGGATCGGCAAGCCCGATATCCTCAACCGCGAACCGTGTCAGACGACGCGCTATGTAGCGTGGGTCTTCCCCGCCGGTCAGCATGCGGGCCAGCCAGTAGAGCGCCGCATCCGCATCGGAGCCGCGCAATGATTTATGCAGCGCGCTTATCAGGTTGTAATGGGCTTCCTGAGACTTGTCATATAGAGGCGCCCGTTTCTGAATCGCTTTTGTCAGATCGGTGACATCCAGCGTATGGTCCGGATCCAGCGAGACGATTTCTTCGGCGAGGTTCAGCAGGTATCTGCCGTCGCCGTCCGCCATCGCGCAAACCGCGCTTCGGGCGTCCGCGGTCAGCGGCAACACCCTGCCGATCACGGCCTCCGCCCGCGCAAGCAGCGCTTCCAGCGCGTCATGACCAAGCCGGTTGAGCACGAACACCTGACTGCGGGACAGAAGCGCGCCGTTGAGCTCAAAAGAAGGATTCTCCGTTGTCGCGCCTACCAGAATTACGGTCCCGTCTTCGACATATGGCAGAAAGCCGTCCTGCTGGGCCCTGTTGAACCGGTGTATCTCATCCACGAATAGCAGGGTTCCCTGCCCGCCGACGCGCCTTTCCTTTGCCCGCTCAAAGACCTTGCGCAGATCCGCGACGCCCGAGAAAACGGCGGATAGCGGTTCGAAATGTAGATTGGTTCGTCCCGCCAGAAGACGCGCAATCGTGGTTTTCCCCGTGCCCGGCGGTCCCCAGAGTATCATGGAGGTCAGCCGCCCATCTCTGGTCATACGACCGAGCGGGGCGTCCGCCCCCAGCAAGTGGTCCTGGCCGAGGACGTCTCCGAGAGATGCCGGCCGCAATATATCCGCAAGCGGCCGCGGCGCATCCGTCTCAAAAAGGCTGCCGGTGCCTGCGGCCATTCGGCTAGCCCCGGATAACCAGTTGAAGCGTGCGGCCGCCGCGAACGATTTCAATACGCCAGTTCGAGTACCCCCGCCTCACCATCTCCCTCAACTTGGAAACAGAGTCAATTTCAGTCCCGTTCAGCCGAAGCAGGATATCGCCCGGCTCCAGACCGATCCGGTCAGCGGGCGAGCCACGCTTGACGCGCATCACCACAACCCCGGAATCATCCGTATCAAACGAGATTTCCTCCGCAAGAGCAGGCGAAAGATTGGCGACCTCGGCGCCTGCATAAGGATTCGCGCCGGTGATCAGCGACAAATCCCGCGGCGGGACTTCAGGCGCCACGATAAGCGGTACCGAGAGACGAACGCGTTTCCCGCGGCGCATGACGGAAAACGTTGCTTCCGACCCGACGCTGAGGGTAGCGATCCGGAACTTCAGGATGTTGGCGTCAGCGACTTCCTTGTCATTTACCGCAACGACGACGTCGCCCACCCTGAGCCCGGCCTTTGCCGCCGGACCATCCGGATGGACAGAATTGATCAGGACACCGGACGGACGCGGCAAACCGAGAGAACGCGCGATATCCGAATCAACCGTCTGGCCACGGGCACCAAGCCAGGGACGTACTACCCGCCCGCCTGAAACCGCGCTCTCTATGACCGTTGCGACCATATTCGACGGGATGGCAAATCCGATCCCGTTGGATCCCCCGCCCCGAGAATAAATGGCAGTATTGATGCCTACCAATCCGCCATCCATCGTGATCAGCGCGCCACCTGAATTGCCCGGGTTGATCGCCGCATCTGTCTGAATAAAGAATCCGAAATCGCTGACCCCGCGCGCAGTCCGCGCCAGCGCCGATACGATTCCGCTTGTAACGGTCTGCCCGACACCGAAAGGATTCCCGATCGCGAGGACGAGGTCTCCCACTTCGAGCGTGTCTGAATCATGCAATCTGAGGAACGGCAGTTTCTCGTTATCTGCTTTGATACGAAGCACGGCGAGGTCCGTTCCTTCATCCCGCGTCACCACCTCCGCTTCGAACTCCCGCCGGTCTGTGAGCACGACGGTTATCTCGTCGGCCTGGTCAATCACATGATTGTTCGTGACCACCAGGCCGTCGGCGCTGACAATCACCCCGGATCCGAGAGAATTCTGGACCCGCTGGCTCTGTCGACTGCCGGGTGGGAACTGATCGCCGAAAAACCGGCGAAAGAACGGATCGTTAAAAAGGGGCGATATTTGCCGCGCCCTGACAATGCGTCGGGTATAGATATTGACCACGGCGGGCGCCGCCGCCTTCACCAGAGGCGCAAAAGAAAGGCTGATTTCGGTACGCGAATCCGGGACACGCTTTTCTGCCGCGCCCGCAGACAGAGCGAATCCGATGATCGCTGCGCCCATAATCGCGGCGCAAACCTGGCGGGAAAGAGTTATCTTCATCACCTCAGTTTACCATCTACCAGGATACGTTGTTCAAACGAAAAAGGTTCAAACGAAAAAGGGCGGCCCCAAGGCCGCCCCATATTTCTGCAAACAGGACAGGACTCAGGCCATCACTTCCTGCTCGTCATCCTCACGGATCTCAACCGGACCGGAATCCTGGCCCTTGGCGTCCGGATCGCGGTCAACCAGTTCGATGATCGCCATCGGAGCGGAATCGCCGTAGCGGAAGCCTGCCCGAAGAACCCGCGTGTACCCGCCGGGGCGGTCCTTGTAGCGCTCCGCGAGCGACGAAAACAGCTTGTCAGCCAGCTCTTTGTCGCCATGCAGGCGCGAAATTGCTATACGGCGGGCGTGAAGATCGCCCCGCTTGCCGAGCGTGATAAGACGATCGACAATCCCGCGCAGTTCCTTTGCCTTCGGCAGCGTCGTCTTGATCTGCTCGTGCTTGATCAGGGCCGCTGCCATATTGCCGAACAGCGCCTTGCGGTGCGAACTGGTTCGATTGAGCTTTCTGCCGCTCATACGATGGCGCATTGTACTTTCCTTTTCTTCTCTTGCTGTCCGGTGCCCTAGTAGGGCTCTTCCAGACGCTTCGCCATGTCCTCGATGTTCTCAGGAGGCCATTCGGTGATTTCCATACCGAGATTGAGACCCATCGTCGTCAGGACCTCTTTGATCTCGTTGAGCGATTTCCGCCCGAAATTCGGTGTGCGGAGCATTTCCTGTTCGGTCTTCTGAACCAGGTCGCCGATGTAGATGATGTTGTCGTTCTTCAGGCAGTTGGCCGACCGAACGGACAGCTCAAGCTCGTCGACCTTGCGAAGAAGGTTACGGTTGAAAGCGGGTTCCGCCGTTTCGACCGTTTCCTGAATCGCGCGCGGCTCTTCGAAGTTGATGAACATCTGGAGCTGGTCCTGAAGGATGCGGGCCGCCAGGGCGACAGCATCTTCCGGCGAAATCGTGCCGTCGGTTTCAACTTCCATGATCAGCTTGTCATAGTCGGTACGCTGCCCGACACGGGCGTTTTCGACCCGGTAAGCCACCCGCCGCACCGGACTGAACACGGCATCTACCGGCACCAGACCGATCGGGGAATCTTCCGCACGGTTATCGGCAGCCGGGACATAGCCCTTGCCGGTATCGACGGTCAGTTCCATGGAGATCTTTGCGCCATCATCCAGCGTGCAGATCACGACGTCGGGATCGATGATCTCGATGTCGTGCGTCGCCTCGATCATGCCGGCGGTGATCTCGCCCGGCCCCGTCGCCGCAAGCGTGATCCGCTTGGGTCCTTCGCCATGCATGCGAAGCGCCAGCGACTTGATGTTCAGGACAATATCGGTGACGTCTTCGCGAACGCCCGGGATGGACGAGAATTCATGAAGAACCTCGTCAATCTGGACAGCCGTGACGGCCGCGCCCTGCAGAGAGGACAAAAGGATACGACGAAGCGAATTACCGAGGGTCGTCGCGAAACCGCGTTCAAGCGGCTCCGCCGTGATGACCGCGAAACGGGAAGCTTCTTCACCAGATTCGATATCAAGCTTCGAAGGCTTGATTAGTTCCTGCCAATTCCTGTGAATGACCGTCATACCGTTATCCTTCAGCGGCATTCGCCGCACTGTGTTTAATCTTCTATCCGGCCGCAATCGGCCGGGATCGCAGTACCGCCCTAGACGCGCCGGCGTTTGCGAGGCCGGCAGCCATTGTGGGGAATGGGTGTAACGTCACGGATCGCCGTGATCGTAAAGCCCACCGCCTGCAACGCGCGGAGAGCCGATTCACGCCCGGAACCGGGGCCTTTCACCTCTACTTCCAGCGTTTTTACACCGTGATCCTGGGCCTTCTTGCCCGCATCCTCGGCTGCCATCTGGGCTGCATAAGGGGTCGATTTACGCGATCCCTTGAAGCCCTGGGCACCGGCGGACGACCAGGCGATCGAGTTGCCCTGGGCGTCGGTGATGGTGATCATCGTGTTGTTGAACGTTGAGTTCACGTGCGCAACACCTGAGGTGATATTCTTGCGCTCGCGTTTACGGACGCGTGCTGTTGCTTGTCTGGCCATGTTCTTTTCCTTTTAACCGGCTATTTCTTTTTGCCGGTAATGGGCCGTGCTTTGCCCTTGCGTGTCCGCGCATTCGTGTGCGTCCGCTGCCCGCGAACCGGAAGACCGCGACGATGGCGCAGCCCGCGATAACAACCCATATCCATCAAACGCTTGATGTTCATCGCCGTTTCGCGGCGAAGATCGCCCTCGATCGTAAAGTCGCGGTCCAGAACGTCGCGGATACGCGACAATTCGTCATCGCCGAGATCGTTTGCACGGACATCCCAGGCGACATTTGCCGCCTCGCAGATTTTAACCGCAGAGGTACGACCGACGCCGTAAATGTAGGTGAGCGCGATGGCCACCGGTTTGTTTGGCAGGTTTACACCCGATATGCGAGCCACTACGCCTTCTCCTTAGCGTTCAAGTCTTTGAAATCATGTAAAATATCCCGGTCGGCTCTTCAAGCCGAAGGGCCGGGAGTATAGGGGCAAAAAGCGTCAAGTCAACCATTCACCCCGCCTCCAGAACGGCTTCGATCTGACGCGTTACTTCGTCGATTTCGGCCATTCCGTCAACGCCCGCGAGGACGCCTTTTCCGTCATAATACGGCAACAACGGAGCTGTCTGCGTATGATACGCCGCCAGCCGCGATGTCACGGTTTCCGCATTATCGTCCTTACGCCGGCTGAATTCGGTCGATCCGCAGTTATCGCAGACCCCTTCCTTAGCCGGTTTCTGAAATTCATCGTGATATCCCGCGCCGCATTTGGCGCAGCTGTATCTGCCGGTGATCCGCTCCACGAGCGCTTCATCCTCGACCTGCATCTCAACCACGTGGTCCAGCGCCAGTCCCATATCGGCAAGCATCTCGTCCAGCGCCTCGGCCTGGGCAGTGGTACGCGGAAAGCCGTCGAGAATAAAACCGTTCGCACAATCGGGCTGCTGGATCCGGTCCTTGATCATCGCGATCATGATGTCGTCGGAGACCAGTCCGCCCTGCTCCATTATGGACTTGACCTGCTTGCCGATTTCACTGCCGGACGCGACGGCTGCACGGAGCATGTCGCCCGTCGACAGCTGTATCAGGCCGCGGCCGTCCTCGAGACGTTTCGCCTGCGTGCCTTTGCCGGCGCCGGGCGGGCCGAGAAGAATCAGGTTCATCCCCTGCGCCCCTTCAAACGGGACTTCTTGACCAGCCCTTCATACTGATGGGCAATAAGATGCGATTGCACCTGGGCGACGGTGTCCATCGTGACCGTGACCACAATCAGCAGACTGGTGCCGCCGAAATAGAATGGCACGCCGTATTGGGAAATCAGGATCTCCGGCATGATACTGATCGCTGTCAGGTAGGCCGCGCCCACGACCGTCAGCCGGGTCAGGATAAAATCCAGGTATTCGGCGGTGTTTTTACCCGGACGGATACCAGGAACGAATCCGCCATACTTTTTCAGGTTGTCCGCCGTCTCGGTCGGATTGAACACGACCGAGGTGTAGAAGAAGGCAAAGAAGATAATCAACCCCGCGTACAGGGCGAGATAAAGCGGCTGCCCCCGCCCGAGGCTGGCGGTTATGGCGCCAAGCCATTCCGGTCCGGAGTTCGCCGAAAAATTCGCGATCGTAATCGGCAGCAACAGCAGCGAACTGGCGAAAATCGGCGGGATGACGCCGGCGGTATTGACCTTCAGCGGTATATGAGAGTTCTCGCCGCCAAACATTTTATTGCCCTGCTGGCGCTTGGGGTACTGAACCAGAACCCTTCGTTGCGCGCGTTCCACGAACACGATGAAGGTGATGACCGCGACCGCCATGATCAGCAGGAACATGATGAACAGAGCGGAGAGCGCACCGGTCCGTCCGAGTTCGAGCGTTCCGACCAGCGACGCCGGCATTTCCGCGACGATACCGGCAAAAATGATAAGCGAGATGCCGTTGCCGACCCCGCGCGCCGTAATCTGCTCACCCAGCCACATCAGGAACATCGTCCCGCCCACGAGGGTGATGACCGTGGTCGCCCGGAAGAAGGCGCCCGGATCCGAGACGGCCGCGCCCTGCGAGCCGGTCATGCCTTCAAGACCGACCGAAATACCGTATGCCTGCGCTGTCGCGAGGATAACGGTGCCATAGCGCGTATACTGATTGAGCTTCTTGCGCCCGACTTCGCCTTCTTTCTTCAGGCCCTCGAAGTGAGGATGAATTGCCTGGAGCAGCTGCATGATAATCGATGCCGAGATATAGGGCATGATATTCAGCGCGAAAATCGTCATCCGGCCGAAGGCGCCGCCGGCGAACATGTCGAACATGCCAAGGATACCGCCGGCCTGCTGCTGGAAGATATCCTGCAGAATCGACGGATCGATCCCCGGAAGGGGGATCCAGGTACCGAGCCGATAGACGATGAGCGCACCCAGTGTGAACCAGATGCGCTTCTTCAGCTCGGTCGCCTTCGCAAAGTTCGAAAAGTTAATCTGCGAGGCAAGTTGTTCGGCGGCTGACGCCATAAACTATTCCTTACCCGACTCCTGAGCGCCGCCCCCGGCTTTCTCGCCTTTTGCCTTCCTCGGCGTCGCTGTGGTCGGTTTAACGACTGTCTTGACGGTGACGCTGCCACCGGCTTTTTCGACAGCCTCGATCGCACCTTTCGACGCGCCCGAGACATCCAGGGTTAATTTGGCGCTGAGTTCGCCCTTTGCAAGGATGCGAACGCCATCTCGCACAGATTTGATCACACCGGCCTCGACCAGCGCCGCTTCCGTCACCGGCTTGCCGGCGTCGAGCTTGCCCGCATCAACGGCCTGCTGCAGACGGCCAAGATTCACGATCCGGTAGTTCTTCCGGAAAATGTTCGTGAAGCCGCCCTTCGGCAAACGCCGATACAGCGGCATCTGACCGCCTTCAAATCCGAGAAGCGAGACGCCGCTGCGCGATTTCTGGCCTTTATGTCCACGCGCTGCCGTCTTGCCGGTGCCCGAACCGATACCCCGGCCGACGCGTTTGCGGGGCGCGCGCGCACCTTGGTTATCGGAAATTTCATTCAATCGCATTTGTCTTACTCCTGCAGGCGCACAATGTTGTACAGCCGCGTTCACATTCCCCGTCGCCGGACAATCAGGCCGCTAAATGCCTAATCTTCGACGCGGACGAGATGTTTCACCTTGTTGATCATTCCGCGCACTGAAGGGGTATCCTCCAGCTCGCTGGTACGATGCATCTTGTTCAGACCGAGACCGACCAGCGTTGCGCGCTGATCCTTCGGGCGTCCGATGGGGCTGCCGATCTGCGTAATCCGGATCGTATTTTTGCTAACGTCTACCATTTATCAGGCCTCCACCTGCTCCTCGCCGCGGCGGCTGACGATTTCGCCCACCTTCCGGCCACGCCGGGATGCCACCATGCGAGGGGATTGAAGGTGCGACAGAGCGTCAAACGTCGCTTTGATCATGTTATGCGGGTTCTGGGTGCCGATCGACTTGGCCACCACATCCTGAAGACCGAGCGTCTCGAAGATCGCGCGCATAGGGCCACCCGCGATGATGCCCGTTCCGGGAGGCGCCGCACGCAGCACGACCCTGCCGGCGCCGTAGCGACCGAGCACATCGTGATGCAGCGTACGGCCTTCGCGCAACGGAACACGGATCATGTTCTTCTTGGCCTGCTCCGTGCCCTTGCGGATCGCTTCCGGCACTTCGCGCGCCTTGCCCGACCCGAAGCCAACGCGGCCTTTCTGGTCGCCAACGACGACCAGGGCGGCGAAGCCGAACCGGCGTCCGCCCTTCACGACCTTGGCTGTACGATTGATATCGACAAGCTTGTCGATAATGTCGGTCTGCTCCTGACGTTCAGGCCTGTTGTCGCGTCTCGGATTCCGTGCCATGCGATGCTCTCCTAAAATTCCAGCCCGCCTTCGCGGGCGGCATCGGCCAGCGCTTTCACGCGGCCGTGATAGAGATAGGGCCCGCGATCGAACACTACCGATTTGATTCCTTTTTCAGACGCACGCTGCGCAACCAGTTTACCGACCTCGGTGGCCGCGTTCTGGCTGGCGCCGCTTGTCACGTCTTTCTCGATGCTCGAAGCAGCGGCGACCGTCACACCGGTCGCGTCATCGATGACCTGAGCATAGATGTATTTGTTCGAACGGAACACGGACAAGCGCGGACGTCCATTCGCCTTCCGCTTTACCTGCTTCCGGACCCGCGCCCGGCGCCGTTTCTCGAGACTCGCTGTATTCGCCATGACTATTTCTTCTTACCTTCTTTGCGGATGATAATTTCATCTGCATATCGTACGCCCTTGCCCTTGTAGGGTTCGGGTTTGCGATAGCCACGGATTTCCGCGGCCACCTGGCCGACGACCTGGTTGTTCGAACCGGAGATCACGATCTCCGTCTGGTTCGGCACATCGACGCTGATCCCTTCCGGAAGCGGATAGCGGATTTCGTGGCTGTGACCGAGCTGAAGGACCAACTCCTTGCCCTGCATCGCCGCACGATAACCGACACCCGTGATCAGGAGCCGTTTGGTGAATCCATCGGATACACCCGTGACAAGGTTGCTCAACAGGCTGCGGGTCGTGCCCCACATCATGCGGGCGCGTTTTCCGTCATTCGCGGGCTTGACCCAAACCAGGTTGTCTTCACGGGAGATTTCGACATCATCCACAACCTGCATGGACAATTCGCCCAATTTACCTTTCGCGGTGATCTGCCCTGCGGCGATCACAACATCTACCCCACTGGGAACTTCAACCGGCACCATTCCGACGCGTGACATAATATTGCTCCTGCGTCCCTAAAAGACTTCGCAGATTACCTCGCCGCCGACATTGGCAGCGCGGGCTTCGTTATCAGACATGACACCCTGGGGTGTCGACAGGATCGAGATTCCGAGGCCGTTATACACCGACGGGAGATCCTTGATCTTCGAATAGACACGACGGCCGGGCTTCGATACCCGCTGGATATGCCGGATAACCGGCGCGCCTTCGTGGTATTTCAGTTCCACACGCAACTGGTTCAGACCATCGCGAAACTCTTCGGTCTCGTAACCGCGAATATAGCCTTCGCGCTTGAGAACTTCGAGCACGCTTGCCCGGAGCTTCGAACTCGGCGCGGTCACGGCGCTTTTATTTGCCCGTTGTCCGTTACGGATACGGGTCAAAAGATCGCCGACGGGATCAGTCATTGTCATCGTTGTGTTCCCCTACCAGCTCGACTTGACCATACCGGGGATATGCCCGGAGGAGGCCAGATCACGAAGTGAGATTCGCGACATTTTGAACTTCTTGTAGACGCCACGCGGACGACCGGTGATTTCGCAACGGCTCTGGATCCGGACCTTTGCGGAATTGCGCGGCAACTCCGCGAGTTTCAACCGGGCCTGGAACTGCTGTTCCATCGGAAGGTCGCGGTTATTCGCGATCGCCTTCAGGCGTTCGCGCTTCCCGTTAAACTTCTTGGCCATGCGGCGACGTTTTTCGTTACGTTCAATGGCGCTTTTCTTTGCCATGTCTTCCTCCCAATCCCGTTAGACAGCAAACGGGAAATTGAAACCCTTGAGCAAGGCACGTGCCTGCTCATCGTCGGGTGCCGTCGTACAAACGACGATGTCCATACCCCGGAATTCATCGACTGTGTCGTAATCGATTTCCGGGAAAATGATCTGCTCTGTGATGCCCGTGGCGTAGTTGCCACGACCATCGAAACTCTTGTCCGACAGCCCGCGGAAGTCGCGAACGCGCGGCAGCGCGATGTTGACCAGGCGATCGACGAATTCGTACATCCGCTCGCGCCGCAGCGTCACCTTGACACCGATCGGCATACCTTCGCGAAGCTTGAACGTCGCGACGGACTTGCGCGCGCGGATAATGACAGGCTTCTGACCCGCTATAACCGTCATGTCGCGGGCGGCATTATCGACCTTTTTGGAGTCGTTGACCGCACCGCCAACGCCCATGTTCAGGACAACCTTGTCCAGCCGCGGGATCTGCATCGGATTCGAGTACCCGAACTGCTCCTGCATGGCAGGCCGGATTTCCGATGCGTAGAATTCTTGTAGACGCGTTCCCATCATCGGCTCCTTAATCGATCACTTCGCCGGACCGCTTCGCAAAGCGGACCTTGCGGCCATCTTCAAGCGAACGGAAACCGACGCGCGTCGCTTGACCGCCATCGGGATCGATCAGCGCCACATTGGACACGTGGATCGACGCTTCCTTCTCGACGATACCGCCCTGCTGGGTCTGGGTCTGACGCTCATGGCGTTTCACCATGTGCACTCCCTGAACCAGGACACGATTATCATCGGCCATCACTTTGAGCACGTTGCCCTTTTTACCTTTGTCACGACCTGAGATGACAATCACCTCGTCGCCTTTTCTGATTCGCGCAGCCATTTACTTGCTCCGATTCCCCCGCCTACAGAACTTCTGGGGCGAGAGAAATTATCTTCATGTATCTCCGGGCTCGCAGTTCGCGGGTCACCGGTCCGAAAATTCGTGTACCGATCGGTTCGTTCGCATTGTTCAGCAGCACAGCCGCATTACGATCGAACCGAATGCTCGTGCCGTCGGCGCGGCGGATTTCCTTGGACGTCCGAACGATAACGGCACGATGCACATCACCCTTCTTCACACGTCCGCGCGGAATAGCTTCCTTCACGGAGACGACGATAACGTCACCGACTGTCGCCCAGCGCCGCTTTGAGCCGCCCAGAATCCGTATGCACTGCACACGGCGTGCGCCGGAGTTGTCGGCGACCTCTAGGTTGGATTCAGGGATAATCATTAATCTTGTCCTTGTACGTCAGCGCTTCAGGCGTCGTCGAAGATGACTTCCCAGGTCTTCGACTTGGAAATTGGTTTGCATTCGCGAATACGGACGATCTCGCCCGCCTTGCATTTGTTCTCGGGATCATGCGCCGCGAATTTCTTCGACCGCCGGATGATCTTTTTATAGAGCGGGTGCTGGACCTGGCGCTCGACGCGGACCGTCACGGTCTTGTCGGCCTTGTCGGAAACAACCGTTCCCTGGAGAATTCTTTTAGGCATTGTCTCTACCGTTCCTTACGACGCGTCTGCGGCAACATGCCGACGTTCTGTCATCACCGTTTGTATTCTTGCGATATCGCGGCGTACCTCGCCGACCCGGCTCGTCGCTTCGAGCTGGCCGGACGCACGCTGGAAGCGCAGGTTCAACTGCTCGCGCTTCAGCTTCTGCAATTCGTCTTTCAGTTCGTCGTCAGATTTCTGACGGAGATCAGCTGCTACAGCCATGACTTAGTTCCCCCCGCCGACAAGACGCGTGACAATTTTGGTCTGGACCGGCAATTTCGCTGCCGCGAGTTCCAGAGCCACCCGGGCGATATCCTGCGGCACGCCGTCAATTTCAAACATGATGCGCCCGGGCTTTACCCGCGCAGCCCAGTATTCAACCGAGCCCTTGCCTTTACCCTGGCGGACTTCGGCAGGCTTCATCGTGACAGGCACATCGGGGAATATGCGGATCCAGACACGTCCGGAGCGGCGCATATGACGCGTAATCGCACGACGTGACGCCTCGATCTGACGTGCGGTCACGCGGCCAGGCGTCATCGCCTTAAGTCCGAACGAGCCGAATGTAAGGGTGGTCGCGCCCTTAGCATTTCCCTTGATCCGCCCCTTGAAGGCCTTGCGGAATTTCGTTTTCTTTGGTGCCAGCATCTTACTGTTCCTGTTTCCCGGTTCTTACCGGCTGACTTGCTGTTCCTGGAGACGCTTGTCCTGCGCCATCGGATCATGCGCAAGGATTTCACCCTTGAAGATCCAGACCTTGACGCCACAGGCGCCATAAGTGGTCCGACCGGTCGCCGTTCCGTAATCGACATCGGCGCGAAGCGTGTGCAGCGGCACGCGCCCCTCGTGATACCATTCCGTCCGGGCGATCTCCGCGCCGCCGAGCCGGCCGGCGCAGTTGATGCGGATGCCTTCGGCGCCAAGACGCATTGCCGACTGAACGGCCCGTTTCATGGCGCGACGGAAAGCAACGCGACGTTCCAGCTGCTGGGCGATGTTCTCGGCGACGAGCTTTGCATCAATTTCCGGTTTGCGGATCTCGACGATGTTCAGATGAACCTCGCTATTCGTCATCCGGGCAATATCCTGACGCAGCTTTTCGATGTCTGCGCCCTTCTTGCCGATCACAACGCCGGGACGTGCCGAATGTATCGTGACCCGGGCTTTCTTTGCCGGCCGTTCGATCACAACGCGGCTGATCCCCGCCTGAGACAAACGATCGAAGAGAAATTCACGCAGTTTGATGTCTTCATGAAGAAGACCTGCGTAGTTTTCATCATTCGCATACCAGCGCGAATCCCACGTGCGGTTGATACCGAGGCGAAGGCCAATCGGATTAACTTTCTGCCCCATCAGGCTTCCTCCTCGACTTCGCGAACAACAACGGTGAGGTTGCTGAACGGCTTTTGAATTTTGCCGACCCGGCCGCGTGCACGGGCGCGAAAACGTTTCATGACCAACGCCTTGCCGACGCTGGCTTCGGATACCACCAGACGATCGACGTCCAGCTGGTGGTTGTTTTCAGCGTTCGCAATCGCTGCCTGCAGCACCGTTTTCACAGTGCCCGCGATGCGCCTGCGCGAAAAGCTGAGCTCGGCAAGCGCCCGCTCGGCCGACAGGCCGCGAATGGACTGAGCAACGAGATTGAGCTTCTGAGGGCTGACCCGGATCGTCTTGGCGAACGCCCTTGCCTCGTTATCGGCAAGACGGCGGGGATGTGAAGGTTTGCTCATATCAACCCCGCTTAGATTTCTTGTCCGCAGCGTGACCGTAGTAGGTCCGCGTCGGAGCGAATTCGCCAAACTTGTGGCCGACCATATTTTCGGTCACCAGGACGGGAATATGCTTCTGGCCGTTATGCACACCGAAGGTAAGACCGACAAACTGCGGCAATACCGTCGAGCGGCGCGACCAGATCTTGATCACATCGTTACGGCCGGACGCACGGGTCTCTTCTGCCTTCTTAAGCAGATAACCGTCCACGAACGGACCTTTCCAAACAGAGCGCGACATTCTTCTTCCCTCTTCCTACTTCTTCCGCCGACGGCGCATGATGAGATCATCGGATTTTTTCTTCCGACGCGTACGCGCTCCCTTGGTCGGCTTGCCCCAGGGCGTTACCGGATGACGACCGCCCGAGGTACGGCCTTCGCCGCCGCCATGCGGATGATCCACCGGGTTCATCGCGACGCCACGAACCTTCGGGCGTTTGCCGAGCCAGCGGCTGCGGCCGGCCTTGGACATGTTCTGGTTCTTGTTATCGGCATTCGACACGGCGCCGATGGTTGCCATGCATTTCGCCGGCACCATGCGAAGCTCACCCGACGTCAGGCGCAGCTGTGCGAAACCGGAATCCTTACCGATAAGCTGGACATAAGTACCAGCCGCCCGCGCCATCTGACCGCCGCGACCGGGCTTCATCTCGACGTTGTGGATGATCGTGCCGACCGGCATGTTCTCCATCGGCATCGCGTTGCCCGGCTTGATGTCTGCGCGATTGGCGGCAATAACGCGATCGCCTTCCTGCAGGCGCTGCGGGGCAATGATATATGCCTGTTCGCCGTCGTCGTATTTCAGCAACGCGATAAATGCAGACCTGTTCGGATCGTATTCAATACGCTCGACAACCGCCGACACGTCGAATTTCGCGCGCTTGAAGTCGACAATGCGATACAGGCGCTTGTGCCCGCCGCCACGGCGGCGCGACGTGACGCGACCGTTATTATTACGTCCGCCGCTCTTGGTGACGCCTTCGGTCAGGGTCTTGACCGGGCGGCCCTTCCACAGCTCGGATTTGTCGACAAGGACAAGTCCGCGCATCGCCGGGGTGTTTGGTTTGTATTTTTTAAGCGCCATTGGTTCAGATCCCCGTCGTCACGTCGATGGTGTTACCTTTTTCGAGCGTAACGATCGCTTTCTTGTAGTCCGGCCGACGACCGACCATGCCGCGGAAGCGCTTGGTCTTGCCCTGCTGGCGGATCGTGTTGACAGCCGTCACCTTGACCTTGAACAGATGTTCGACGGCCGCACGGATAGCCGGCTTGCTCGCATCCAGCGGCACCCGGAAGGTAACCTGGTTATGCTCGGACCCCATGGTCGCCTTTTCCGTGATAACGGGCGACAGGATGACGTCACAGGCGGATGCCGGCGAAATCTTTACCGGGCGATGATATTTCCAGCTCATGAGAGGCGCTCCTGAAGATGTTCGGCGGCAGCCTTGGTCAGAACCAGCACGTCGCGACGCACGATGTCATACACGTTGGCACCCTGCTGCGGCAGAACATCGATGTTCATGATGTTTGCAGCGGCGCGCGCGAAGTTGCCGTCGACCTCGGGCCCCGTCACGATCAGGGCGTTGGACAGGCCGAGTGCCGCAAATTTCAAAGACAGATCCTTGGTTTTCGCTTCCCCGAGGATCGCATCGTCCAGAATGATCAGCTTGCCGTCGGCCTGCTTGCTCGACAACGCGGAACGGAGCGCCAGCTGGCGGACCTTCTTCGGAAGCTTGTGCGAATGATCGCGAACCACCGGTCCGAAGATGGTGGAGCCGCCACGGAACTGCGCTGCCCGCATCGTGCCGGCGCGAGCGCGGCCTGTACCCTTCTGGTTCCAGGGCTTCGCCGTCGTACCGCTGATTTCGCTGACGTTTTTCGTCTTGTGGTTGCCGCTGCGACGCTTGGCGAGCTGGTAATTGACCATACGCGCGATGATGTCCTTGCGCACAGCGGCGCCGAAGACATCATCGGCAAGATCAACCGAACCCGCCTTTTTATTGTCGAGGGTAAGAATGTCGCACTTCATGGCGCGTTATTCCTTTTTCTCTGCGTTATCGCCCGCTTCGGGGGCGTCTGTCGCGGCGTCCGCGACTTCCGCTGCGGGTGCGACTTCTTCTTCGGCCGCCGGCGCATTGCCGCCACGCAGACCCGCGGGGAAAGGCACGCCTTCCGGCAGCGCCGTCTTTACGGCATCGAACACTTCGACCCAGCCGCCCTTGTGACCCGGCACCGCGCCGCTCACCAGGATCAGGCCCTGATCGGGATCGGTTCTGATCACCGAGAGGTTCTGGACCGTAACGCGTTCCGCGCCCATGTGGCCGGCCATCTTCTTGCCTTTGAAGACCTTGCCCGGATCCTGGCTGTTACCGGTCGAACCATGGCTACGATGGCTGATCGAAACACCGTGCGACGCTTCAAGACCCGCGAAATTGTGCCGCTTCATACCGCCGGCGAAACCTTTACCGATCGACGTGCCGGCAATATCGATTTTCTGGCCGGCAATGAAATGCTCGACGGTGATTTCGTCACCGACATTCAGCATCGCATCTTCGCTGACACGGAATTCGACCAGACGACGCTTGGGCTCAACCTTCGCTTTGGCATAATGCCCGCGCATCGGCTTCGACACGTTCTTTGTCTTCGCCGTACCGGCGCCGACCTGAACGGCGAAATAGCCATTTTTATCCGCGGTTCGAATATCGACGACCTGACAGCCATCGACCTGAAGAACCGTTACCGGCACATGCTCGCCGCCGTCCGTAAAGACGCGGGTCATGCCCAGTTTCCTTGCTAGTAGTCCCGAACGCATTGTTCTGTCCTTACAGCTTGATCTCGACGTCGACACCCGATGCGAGGTCGAGCTTCATAAGCGCGTCCACCGTCTGGGGGGTCGGGTCGATGATGTCGAGCAGCCGCTTGTGCGTGCGAATTTCAAACTGCTCACGTGATTTCTTGTCGACATGCGGCGAACGAAGAACCGTGTACTTCTCGATTTTGGTCGGAAGCGGAATGGGTCCACGGACTTCGGCGCCGGTGCGTTTGGCCGTATCGACGATTTCACTCGTCGATGAGTCCAGTACGCGATGATCGAAGGCCTTTAGCCGAATGCGAATGTTTTGATTTTCCATAATTTCGCCCCTTAAAGGCCTTTCCTCTATGTCGTCTTTTAGGCTGAGATGGAAGCGACGACGCCGGCACCGACGGTGCGGCCGCCTTCGCGGATTGCAAAACGCAGACCTTCATCCATCGCGATCGGTGCGATCAGCTCGACATCCATCGAGATGTTGTCGCCGGGCATGACCATCTCCGTGCCTTCCGGCAGGGAAACCTCGCCCGTAACATCCGTCGTCCGGAAATAAAACTGCGGACGATACTTCGTGAAGAACGGCGTGTGACGGCCACCCTCCTCTTTCGTCAGGATGTAAGCTTCCGCCTTGAACTTCGTGTGCGGCTGGATCGAGCCCGGCTTCGCAAGAACCTGACCGCGCTCCACGCCCTCGCGGTCCGTGCCGCGCAGCAGGCAGCCGACATTGTCGCCGGCCTCGCCCGAGTCCAGAAGCTTCCGGAACATCTCCACACCGGTAACAACCGTCGTCGACGTGTCCTTGATGCCCACGATCTCGACGTTGTCGCCAACGTTCACAACACCGCGCTCGATACGGCCCGTAACAACCGTGCCACGCCCGGAAATCGAGAACACGTCCTCGATCGGCATCAGGAACGGCAGGTCCTTCGGACGGTCAGGCTGCGGTATGTAACGGTCAACCTCCGCCATCAGTTCGAGAATCGCATCGCGGCCCGTCTTCTCGTCGCTGTCCTCAAGCGCTGCAAGCGCAGAACCCTTGATGATCGGAATATCATCGCCCGGGAAATCGTACGAGCTCAGAAGCTCGCGCACTTCCATCTCGACAAGCTCCAGAAGCTCTTCGTCATCGACCTGGTCCACCTTGTTCAGGAAAACCACAATCGCCGGAACGCCGACCTGGCGTGCAAGCAGGATGTGCTCGCGCGTCTGCGGCATCGGGCCGTCGGCCGCGTTCACAACCAGGATCGCGCCGTCCATCTGCGCGGCACCCGTGATCATGTTCTTCACATAGTCCGCGTGGCCGGGGCAATCGACATGCGCGTAATGACGGTTCGCCGTCTCGTACTCGACATGCGCCGTCGCGATCGTGATACCGCGCTCGCGCTCCTCAGGAGCCTTGTCAATGTCGGCATACGCCGTGAACTTCGCGCCGCCGCTCTCGGCCAGAACCTTCGTGATAGCTGCCGTCAGCGATGTCTTGCCGTGGTCAACGTGGCCAATCGTACCGACGTTGCAATGCGGCTTTGTACGCTCAAACTTCTCTTTACCCATTCGTCTCGTTCCTTGCCTGGCACCCGGCGCTGCGGGCGTTTAGTTAAACTGACGCATTCCTGCGTATCATTGTCCGGTCCGGCCCTCTGACCCGATCCGACGATTCTGGAGCGGGTGAAGGGAATCGAACCCTCGTCGTAAGCTTGGAAGGCTTCTGCTCTACCATTGAGCTACACCCGCTTCTGGACACTTCATGTGGGGTTTCCTACCACATTCACCACCCTCAAATTCCTGGCTGCATGCCCCCGCCTGCAGATGTCTCGCTCAAAATTCCTCGCCCAGTCTCCGGGCCCAAACCCGGCTAATTCCTCAATCCCCACAACGACCCGATCTGGTGGAGGGAGTTGGATTTGAACCAACGTAGGCTAAGCCAACGGGTTTACAGCCCGTCCCCTTTAACCACTCGGGCACCCCTCCTGGGAACCAGACCGAACGTCGCTGAGAGCGTGCGGAGTTATGGGATTAAGCACCATTTGTCAACGTCAAAAAACACGCAATAAGCCCTTTCCGTGTGTCGCCCGAGAGCCCCACAGAGAAATGGCTGGATTGCCCGCCTATGGAATGGGAGTATAAGTGCCGCCATGGCACCGCGCAAGACGAGACAAAATCACCGCCCGAAAGGGCCGAAATCAACCGTTTCCCGGAAAGGACCGGACCGTCCCCGAAAGGGAGCCGACGACACCCCCGTATTCGAATCGGCATCTTCCCCATCCAGGTCCTCCAAAAAAGACGGTTATTCGCCGGAAAAGCGCCATTCGCCGGAAAAGCGCCCCAGAAGTCACGCCCAGGCCACCCCCCGGAAAACGTCGCAGAACCGTTCGCCGAAACAAGACGGCCTTTGGTTATACGGTGTTCACGCCGTGACCGCTGCGCTGGCCAACCCGCGTCGGAAATGCCTCCGCCTGCTGGCAACACCGGCCGGGGCCGAGAACCTGACCGCCCCGCCCATCGACCCGGAGATCGTCGACAGGGATGCGCTGGACGACGTTCTCCCCTTTGGGGCCGTCCATCAGGGACTGGCACTGCTGACGGTCGACCTCAGGCCGCTGTCCATCGAAGACGTCGCACATCATGCAGAGGGCCGGAAGCGGACCGTCGTGGTTGTCCTCGACCAGGTCACCGACCCCCAGAATATCGGCGCCACGCTGCGATCGGCTGCCGCCTTCGGCGCCTTTGCCGTCATCGTGCCCGACCGCAACACGCCCGAAGCAACCGGGGCGATGGCAAAGGCCGCATCCGGCGCGCTTGAAACGGTGCCTCTTATCCGCCCGAACAACCTCGTCCGGGCGCTGGAAATATTGAAAACCCATGGTTTCTGGGTCGTCGGCCTCGATATGGACGCACCGTCCAGCCTGCCGGAGGCAGACCTGCCGGACCGTTGCGTTCTCGCACTCGGCGCAGAAGGCCGCGGCCTCCGCCGGCTCACCCGCGAGACCTGCGACATGATGGTCCGGGTGCCCATGACCTCGCAGATAGAAAGCCTGAACGTCTCGGCAAGCGCGGCCGTCGCCCTGTATGAGTGGTCCCGGTCGTCGGAGCCCACATCGGATTAGGCACCTGTTCCGTGTATTTACACGAAATATAGGTCATGTCCTCGTTGCGATGCCGACAGTTACCTTACGGCGCGCATGATATCATTCTGGATTTATGTTCTTCAGATCAGCATTTGCCGTCCTTGCTGTTGTTTTGATGCTCCAGCCCGCATCGGCGGAAAGTCCGGGCGTTACGCCGCCGGTCGGCGCACACGGCGTCGCCACCCAGGATATCGCCGAGATCCGGAACATGATCATCGGCCAGATCGCCGCTTTCCGGGAAGACGATGCCGAAAAGGCTTTTTCGTTCGCCGCCCCGGAAATCCGGAAAATCTTCCGCACGCCGGAAATGTTCCTCTACATGGTCCGCAAGTCGTACCAGGCCGTGTACCGTCCCCGGAAATACGAGTTCCGGACGATACGTAACATCGACGGCAAAGTGGTCCAGCCGGTTACGATTGTCGGCCCGACGGGGGTGACCGAAACCGCGCTTTACATAATGGAGAAACAGCCGGACGGGACCTGGCGGATCGGGGCCTGCATCATGGCGCGGGAGCCCGGTAGCGAAACGTGACCTTAGCCGATCCTGCAGGCGCCTGACGCCACGGCACCCCGCGCGGTTAACGGCCGAATGAAGCGGCGTGGCCAAACGCGAAAAAAATCCCTGCGCTCAGGATGCAATTCACGCCAGTGACGGTATATTGCGCTATCTGGAGGATTATTGAATTGACCACACATCCCGCGCTTGACGCCACGACGACGCCGGGCCCTTTTGGCCAGCCCATTCGCCGCATCGAAGACCCCGCCCTTCTGACAGGCCGGGGCCGCTACGCAGACGACATCCATTTTCCCGACATGCTGCAGGCGGCATTCGTCCGGAGCCCTGTCTCGCATGCCCTGATCAAAGGAATCGATGTAACCGCCGCCCGCGCCCAGCCGGGTGTCCGCGCGGTCCTCACAATGGCGGACATAGCACCCTACCTGACGTCCGACCGGCTGTCCGTCGGCATGCCGAGCAAGGCCTATCGACAGCTTCGGGACCGCCCGATTCTGGTCGACAAGGAAGCCTGCCATGTGGGCGAGCCGATCGCCATCGTGGTCGCCGACGACCGCTATATCGCCGAGGACGCCGCGTCATTGGTCGAGATCGATTTCGATATCCTGCCGGCATCCGCCCATGCGGAGACAGCGGCACAGCCGGGCTCCCCCGTCGCCCATTCGGACGCGGAACACAATATCCTCGCCGAATTCACCATGGGCTATGGCGATACCGACAGCGCCTTTGCCAAGGCGGCCCACACGGTCGCCGACAAGTTCACGATCCACAAAGGTCTTGGCATGGCGATCGAGGGGCGCGGTCTCGTTGCCCGTTTCGACCCTCTGGAAGACCGCCTTACCGTCTGGCTGGCGACACAGATGCCGCATATGGCGCACCGGACCCTGATCAAACTGCTCGGCCGCAACGAGACAAATACCCGTGTGGTCACACCGGATATCGGCGGCGGCTTTGGCCCGAAGCTCGTCTTTTATCCTGAAGATATCGTAGTCGCGACGGCCGCCATGATCCTGAAAGCCCCGGTAAAATGGATAGAGGACCGGCGCGAACACTTCACGACCTCCACCCAGGAACGGGACCAGATCTGGGACATGGAACTCGCGGTCGATAATGACGGCAAGTTCCTCGCCGTGCGCGGCACGATGATTCACGACCACGGCGCCTATACCGCCCGCGGGGTGAACGTCGCACAGAATGCCGGCAGCATCGTGCCGGGCCCCTACGAAATCGCGAACTATAATCTCGACATCAAACTGGTCCTGACCAACAAACCCTGCGTCACGCCGGTGCGCGGCGCCGGGTACCCGCAGGGCTGCTTCGCGATGGAACGCCTGATCGACCAGGCCGCCAGAAAGCTCGGCATTCCGCGCGACGAAATTCGCCGGCGCAATCTTATCCAGCCGGAAAACATGCCCTATACCCGGCCGCTCGCCAGCCGGGCCGATCCGTCCATCGTGATCGACGAGGCGAACTTTCCGAAATGCATGGAAACGGCCCTCGAGGTCTCCGACTGGGCGGGCTTCCCCGCGCGCCAGGCCGCCGCCGCGGCCGAGGGGCGGAAGCTCGGCATCGGGGTTGCCGTCTATCTGAAAGGTTCCGGCCGCGGGCCGTTCGAAGCGGCGACCGTCCGCGTCGGACCGTCGGGCAAGGTGAGCGTTATTTCAGGGGTCTCGGCCATCGGCCAGGGCACCCGCACCATGCTGGCGCAGGTCGTCGCCCAGTCCCTCGGCGTCGACATGGCGGATATCGATGTCGTCATCGGCGACACATCGACCATCCCCTACGGCATGGGCGCGGCATCGAGCCGCCAGACCGTCACGGCCGGATCGTCAGCACAGGCCGCCGCGGTCGAAGTCCGCGACAAGGCGTTGCGGGTCGCGGCGCATATACTCGAGGCTTCCGAAGAAGATCTCGAAATCGCCGACGGCCGGGTCCGGGTCAAGGGTGTTGCCGACCTGTCCGTCGGGCTTGGCGAGATCGCTACCCAGCTGGCCGGCGCGGCCACCGGCTTCGCCCTGCCGGCGGGCGAGACCCCTGGCCTTGAAGCGCATATGGCCGTGCAGATCGACGGCCTCGCCTTTTCCAACGGCGCGCATGTCGCCGAGATAGAGGTCGATACGGGTACCGGCGACATTAAAATCCTGAACTATGTCATCGCCCATGATTGCGGCGTGATGGTGAACCCGCTGGTCATCGACGGGCAGGTCACCGGCGGCGCGGCGCACGGCATCGGATTCGCGATGTTCGAAAAGATGATCTGGGACGACCAGGCCCAGCCGCAATCGACGAACCTCGCGGAGTATCTCATTCCGGGGTCCACCGAAGTGCCGAATGTCAGGATCGAACACATCGTCGTGCCGTCCTCCCAGAACCCGCTTGGCGTCAAGGGCGTGGGCGAAAGCGGGCTGGTCCCCGTCCCCGCCGTCATTGCCTCGGCGGTCGACGACGCGCTCTCGAACAGTAATGTCCGCATTACCGATGTGCCGCTCAGCCCGTCGGCAATACTTGAATTGCTTCATATCCGCTAATCGGGCGATAATGGAAATCTGATAATAGAAACCTATCGTCTTCCGGAATGGCAGGAGAACCCACATGGCACGTTTCAAAGACTACATCCCCCACGGTGTAATCCCGGCGACGCTCGCCGCCTTCGATGCCGACTTCGAATTCGACTGGGCCGAGACCCGGCGTCACCTGTCTTTTGTCGCCGATGTGGACGGCGTCACCGCCATCACGGTGAACGGTCATGCCTCGGAAGTGCATGCCTGCACGTTCGATGAACAGACCCGGATGCTGGACGAGGCCGCCGACGAGATCGGCGACCGCATGCCGCTGATCGCCGGCATCTATGCGGACGGCACCCACGAAGCCGTCCGCCTTGCCAGAATGTCCGAAGCGCATGGCGCCTCCGCCCTGCTCTGCTTCCCGCCGAACTCCATGGGCATGGGCGGCATCCAGCACCGTCCCGAGATGGGCATCAATCATATGAAGATGATCGCGGATGCGACGGACCTGCCGATGATCGTCTTCCAGTATTCCAACGAACTGGGCTACCCCCTGGATACGCTGGTGCGTATCTGCGAAGAGGTCCCCAGCGTCAAAGCCATCAAGGACTGGTCGCCGCCGCAGGTGCATGACCGCCACATCAAGACGCTGCACGCGCTGTCGCGTCCGGTCAACGTGCTGTCGACCAATTCGGCCTGGCTTATGTCGTCGCTGGTGATGGGCGCCGACGGGCTGCTCTCCGGCGCAGGCTCGGTTATCGCCGATCTGCAGTCGGCCCTGTTCAGGGCCGTGAAGGCGCAGGACCTTGCCAAGGCGCAGGAACTGGCGGACCGCATCTATCTCACCACGCAGGTATTCTACTGCGATCCGTTCGGCGACATGCATAACCGCATGAAAGAAGCTCTCATTCTTCTCGGCCGCCAGGACGGCGCCGCGGTCGTCCGCCCGCCCTTGATGAAGCTGACAGAGGCCGAAATCGCCCGCATCGCCGAAGCCATGCAGGCGGCCGGGATCACGCGTGACGGCGCCCTGCGTCTGAACAGCACCGCGATCGCGGCCGAATAAGGCTGTCGCCGGCGGCTTCTAGCCGCCGAGGAAGTCTGTCATCCACCGCTGGTAATCGTCGCCCCGGGTGACGCTTGTCATGAATTCGCCCGAAGCTTTGCCCGTGATCTCGCCGGGCGGCGTGCCGTCGCGCAACGCCTTCAGCGTGGTGTAGGTCGCCTGCACCGCCGCCATGAACGGGTGATGCCCCTGCAGGCTGATACGCACATTGTGCTTCGCAAGGTAGTCGCGGTCGCCCAGCACGCCTGCGCCCGAGCCGCCGAAAAAGATCGGTATATCCAGCGCTCCCGAGACCGCTTCAACATCCTCACGCGTTGACACCCCGGTAAAGAACATCGCATCGACGCCGGCTGCCTGATAGGCGCGCCCGCGCGCGATCGCATCGTCCAGCCCGTTGATCGAGGCGGCGCTGGTGCGCCCGGCAATGACCAGCGACGGATCCTGACGCCCGGCGAGGGCCGCTCTCATCTTGCCGACCCCTTCCTCGACCGACAGCACCCGCGTCGATCCCACCGTGCCGAAAGGCTGCGGCAGATCGGTATCCTCGATCGTCAGCGCCGCGACGCCGGCGGTCTCCAGCTCCTCGACGGTGCGTTTCACGTTCAGGGCATTGCCGTAGCCGTGATCCGCATCGACCAGCAGCGGCAGGTTGCCCGCGCGGTTGATGCGATAGGCCTGCTCCGCGAATTCCGACAGGGTGAGGACAATGAGGTCCGGCGCGCCGAGCACGGCGAGCGACGCGACCGAGCCCGCAAACATGCCGACTTCGAAACCGATATCCTCGGCGATACGCGCGGATACCGGATCGAACACCGATCCCGGGTGAACGCAGATTTCGGTCTCCAGCAGGGCGCGGAATTTCTCGCGGCGGGGTGTCCAGTGCACGGGCAGTCTCCTTCATTTCATCTGCCCATTGCTGACATGCCGCCCGGCGCCGATCAAGCGCCGATCCAGCGGCGATCCAGCCATCCCGGCTCATCGGTTCAGATCATGCTTGTTGCGCCGCCGTCCCGGCGGTATATCAGGGCCCTCGATTAGCCGGCTTAGCTCAGTTGGTAGAGCATCTGATTTGTAATCAGGGGGTCAGGGGTTCGAATCCTCTAGCCGGCACCATTTAATATCAAGCACTTAGCGGTGTTTTTAGAACCCCCCGATCTTAGGATTGGGGGGGTTTTTGCGTTTTGCTGCCAAAAATTTTTCCCCGAAAATAATCAGAAGGTCATTAAGCGTGAATTTAAGAAAACCTATCGCAGCAAAAAACGAGATTTCATGCCCTCACACGTGGCCAAACTGTTGAGCGTTGCAACAGGCAAAACCGGTCCCAACTTTTTTGGATCCTGTGGCGCTCTTATTGTTAGTCACGCCTACTTAATCACGGCTGTCCTTCCCCCCTAACACTGGGCCATTATTTTTAGAGGCTGAGGGGGGATACGATGGCTCGGAAGCGACATTCGGACGAAGACATATTGAAGCTGCTGCGTGAGATTGAGTTGAAGCTGGCGGCAGGCAGCGACGTGCAGTCGGCGTGTCGCGGCGTGGGTATCAGCGAGGCTACGTATTACAACTGGCGCAAGCGGTTTGGCGGTATGGGTCGGTCTCAGTTATCGGAGATGCGCAGTCTCGACAAGGAGAATGCGCGGTTGAAGAAGATCGTCGCGGAGCTCGAACTGGACAAGCTGATCCTCAAGGAAAGCCTGAGCCACCTAAAGCCCAGGGCCTGACGA